>Ga0075111_1000338_pt1 | contig 22574 bp, 27 predicted proteins | sample AntAceMetag02UKK_FD_69787 | JGI IMG/M metagenome (GOLD analysis project Ga0075111, IMG submission 69787) | Saline lake microbial communities from Ace Lake, Antarctica - Antarctic Ace Lake Metagenome 02UKK | ecosystem: Environmental > Aquatic > Non-marine Saline and Alkaline > Saline | place... | reverse complement strand
TCCATTCCCATTTTTGCTGCACCTACCATCAACGAATTTCCCATATTATTGCGGGCATCACCCAAATATGTAAACGATACCTGGCTGAGTGGTTTATCAGAATGTTCCTGCATAGTTAAGAAATCAGCAAGAATCTGGGTGGGATGGTATTCGTTGGTAAGGCCATTCCAAACAGGAACCCCGGCATATTTGCCAAGTTCTTCAACAATTTCCTGTCCAAAACCACGGTATTCAATACCATCATACATCCTTCCCAAAACGCGGGCAGTATCTTTCATCGATTCTTTTTTTCCCATTTGCGAACCTGAGGGCCCCAAAAAAGTAACACCTGCACCCTGGTCGAGTGCAGCCACTTCAAAGGCACAGCGTGTACGCGTTGAATCTTTCGCAAAAAGCAGAACTACATTTTTCCCTTTCAGGAGCTGCTGCTCTGTTCCGGCGTATTTTGCCTTTTTAAGATCTGCCGACAGATCGAGTAAAAAATTTATCTCCTGTGGTGTAAAATCAAGGAGCTTTACAAAATTCCTGTTTCTTAAATTAAATGCCATGCTTTTTAGATATTTGTTAATTGTTATTCGTTAATCGTTAATCGTTATTCGTTATTCGTTATTCGTTATTCGTTATTCGTTAATGGTTAATTGTTATCCGGTAATTGAAGGATATGAATAAATGAAACCTTATTTTTTAATATTTTACCTTAGTAAATTGAAAACCCCCGAAGATTCCGAACCTTATTAAAGAGTCAATTGAAGCAATAAAAGTTTCTTCCCGTTAAAATAGTAGTAGAATCTGTAAATCTAAACTCTACCCTCTTAACTCTACCCTCTTAACTCTACCCTCTAAATTCTAAACTCTAAACTCTAAATTCTAAACTCTAAATTCTAAACTCTTCACTCTCACCTCTCATCTCTAAATTCTAAACTCTAAACTCTAAATTCTAAACTCTTCACTCTCACCTCTAAACTCTAAATTCTAAACTCTAAATTCTAAATTCTAAACTCTAAACTCTCCCCTCCAATTTCTACCCTCTTAACTCTACCCTCTAAACTCTCAAAGCTAAACCATCACAATGCGGGTACCACCATCGTCAATCCCAAGCTTCGTTGTTTTCGTGATGATGGCATCTTTTCCACTGTGTTCAACAAAATAAATGGCAGCCCTGATTTTTGGTGCCATGCTTCCTTCGGCAAAATGCCCTTCTTTCAAATATTTTTTTGCTTCGGCAATTGTTATCCTGTCGAGGGCTTTTTCCTGTGGCGTGTTAAAGTTGATACAAACTTTTGGAACATCGGTAAGGATAAATAATTTATCCGCATTTATTTGTGCTGCCAGCAAGGCTGAGGCCAAATCTTTGTCGATTACGGCATCAATTCCCTGGAGTATATTTTCTTCCTTATAAAAAACGGGGATACCTCCACCGCCCACGGCCACAACAATAGTTCCTTCGCGGGCTATTTTTTCGATTGATTTTTTATTGTTGATAACCAAAGGTTTTGGAGAAGCAACAACTTTTCTATATCCCCGTCCCCGTGGGTCTTCGGCAAATTTAGCTCCTGTTTCTTCTGCAATTTTATCGGCTTCTTCTTTTGGATAGTAAGGGCCGATAGGTTTGGTTGGGTTCAGAAAAGCTTTATCATCTTTATTTACCAAAACCTGTGTAATAATGGTAAGGATGTCGCGGTCGAGGTCGTTGTGCATCAAAACGTTTCTTAGCTGCTGCTCGATTAAGTACCCGATAAATCCCTGTGAATAAGCTACACAGATGTCGAGGGGCATTTCAGGCAAGCCATATAGTTTGTTTCCCGCCGTATTATTCAACAACAGATTTCCAACCTGTGGACCGTTACCATGCGTTACTACTAAGTTGTATTGTTTCTCTTTAATAAGGATCAACAACTTCTCGCTGGTTTCATAAGCATTCAATTCCTGTTCGTCAATCGAACCTTTCTGGTTCGATTGTAAAAGAGCATTACCACCTAATGCAACTACTGCCAATTTTTTCATTTGTCAAATATTAATTCAAATTAAATTTCCAAAAATAATTGATACTTCTTCAATAAATCCAAACCTGATTTTAGCAGACAATTTAAGCTTTTAATGCTTACAAATCAGTAAGTTCTTAAAATATAAAAGCTGGAATAATTGGCTGCAAATCTAAACATTATTCGAGGATGGTAAAGTGAATTTCTATCCATAAAGCCTTTCAAACTGGGATTTATATTAAATTTGCCCTAACTTTCTCTTACAACTATTTTTAGCCGCATTGAAAACAAAATCCATAATCAGTTTCCTGGTAGCACCGCTCGTGTCGCTTTCAATAATTCTTTTTGGCAACATCGATCCCGACAATAATTTAGTTGGAAATACCCTCGCGGTTGCTTTGCTTATGGCTGTGTGGTGGATCACCGAAACAGTACCCCTTGCAGTAACCTCACTTTTGCCCGTGGCATTATTTCCCTTGCTTGGAATTATGAACGGGCAGGATGTATCATCCAGCTATTTCAACCATGTTATTTTCCTTTTCATGGGAGGCTTCATCATTGCCCTCGCCATGCAGCGGTGGAATCTTCATCGCAGGATTGCCCTAAAAATCCTTTTGTTTACGGGAGTTAGCCCCGGACGCATTTTATTGGGCTTCATGCTTGCAACAGCATTTTTATCCATGTGGATTTCAAACACGGCCACCACCATGATGATGATCCCGATTTTATTGTCGATAATTGGAAAATTAGAAGAGCTTATCGGCAAAAAAAATGTTTCGTCTTACACAACAGGGCTGCTGTTGGGCGTGGCCTATAGCGCTTCAATTGGCGGCATTGCAACACTCGTGGGCACTCCGCCAAATTTATCATTCTCAAGAATATTCCATATCTATTTCCCCGATGCGCCTGAAATTTCTTTTGCAAAATGGATCATATTCGCGCTACCTATCAGCATCACCGTATTTGTTTTTGTGTGGGGATACCTTTATGTGATTTTTAAACCAAAAAAAGAAAATTGGAAACTTATCGGGAAAGACACTTTTAAAATCCAGCTTTCGGCATTGGGGAAAATGGGTTTTGAGGAAAAGATAGTAATGGTCAATTTTGTTCTTGTTGCATTTTTATGGCTCTTCCGTTCAAATATCGAAATCGGTAGTTTTACTATTCCGGGCTGGTCATCAATATTTCCCGAATCCAAATACATTAACGATGGTACGGTGGCCATAATAATTGCCATTTTCTTATTTATCCTTCCGGCGCGAGGCAAACCGGGAGAGCGGATTATGAATTGGAAAACTGCTGAAAAACTCCCCTGGAATATCATTTTATTGTTTGGAGGCGGTTTTGCGCTTGCATCGGGGTTTAAAGAATCGGGACTCTCCTCCTGGTTTGGCGAGCAATTAATTTGGGTTTCAAATTACCACCCATTATTGGTTATTTTTACCATAGCTATTTTGATGACCTTTCTCACCGAACTTACCTCGAATACTGCTACTACCGAAATGATACTCCCCGTGCTGGCCGGATTGGCAATTAGCACAAATACAAATCCATTACTATTTATGATCCCGGCTACATTATCGGGATCGATGGCATTTATGCTCCCGGTGGCTACCCCGCCCAATGCCATTGTTTTTGGCACCAACAGGCTAACAGTTTCACAAATGGCAAGAAACGGGCTTATTTTAAATATTGTTGGGGCAATTATTATCACCACACTTACCTACTATATTGGTTCATGGGTTTTTGATATTGAATCCGGCGTTTTCCCCGAATGGGCTAAATTGGCGAAGTAAGTTACTTCATTACAATTGCTAAATTACCGGGAATTTATCACCATCCTAATAATTGGGCTCTAATCCAAATTTTTGCTGCAAATCATTCAATGCAGGATTTTTGCCAGCAAGGTGCATAAATTTTTCGATGGGTGATACCGGCTTGGCATCCACAATTTTTTCGAAGTTCACTTTTACTTCCAGGGTAATAAACTTATTGTTTAATTCCTGGCGTATCAACGGAACCAATTCCTGGCGATAGGAATCAACCTTATCCTTTTGTATCTGATTTTTAACCTCCAGTTCAATAATAAAATTTGATCCAATCGCCGGAACTGATGATACCAGGGTGCTTCTTAAATCAGGTTTATCTGTTGGTATCGAAGTTACAACTTTCTTCCAAGCCTGTTCCAGGGTGTCCTTGTTTAGGGGATCAGCGTTTTTGTACTCATCAGATTCCTTGTTGAAATTCTCAATCAGCTCCTTTTCGTCGGCCTTTTGCGAAATATCATCTTTTATGGAGACCGATCCCGGCATAAAACTCTTACCGTTTTGGGGAGCCTTTTCAACACGCTTATTTCCATATTGGACAGATGGGGCTGACGAAACTGATGGTTTTGATAAAGGACTGCCTGTTTTCGTTTCGGCAGGTTGTGAAGGTACGGGCAAAGGTGGGGTAGTAACGGGTGTATTACCGGCTGCTATTTTTTTTTTACCGGGGGCGAGCCGGCTGGTGATTCAGATTGATGTTGTTCGTGTAATATTTTCAACCCTGATATTTGCATCAGGGCAATTTCAAGATGCAGTCGCTTATTATTGCTGGTTTTGTAAACAAAATCAATTTTTTGAATAATATCCAATGCCTTTAATAAAAAAGGAATATCAACTAACCTGGCCTGGGTGAGGTACTTTTCTTTTATCCTATCGCCCACTTCAAGCAGTACCACAGTTTTTTCATCGCTACAAACCAATAAATCGCGGAAATGGGCACCCAACCCACTCAGGAAATGCTGCCCGTCAAAACCTGATTCTATTATTTTATCCAAAACAATTAATGCATCAAAAAGCTTTCCCTCGTAGAGATGATCTGCAATGCTAAAGTAATAATCATAATCAAGCACATTAAGGTTTTCCACTACATGCTTGTATTTTAGATCGCGCCCGGTAAAACTAACCAGTTGATCAAAAATTGAAAGCGCATCGCGTAAAGCGCCATCGGCTTTTTGGGCAATAATATGAAGCGCTTCAGGCTCGGCGGCTACATTTTCGCTTTCTGCAACAAACTTCAAATGCTCGGCAATATCTTTTACGCCAATCCTTTTAAAATCATAAATCTGGCAACGTGATAATATTGTAGGAATAATTTTATGTTTTTCGGTTGTTGCCAAAATAAACTTCGCGTATTCGGGTGGTTCTTCGAGTGTTTTTAAAAAGGCATTAAACGCTTGCTGCGACAACATGTGAACCTCATCGATGATATGCACTTTGTATTTGCCTACCTGCGGTGGAATCCTCACCTGCTCAACAAGGATCCGGATATCGTCCACCGAATTATTGGAAGCGGCATCAAGTTCGTGGATATTGAAAGAAGCACTTCTGTTGAACGAAACACACGATTCGCATTTATTGCAGGGCTCGATGGATTCATCCAAATTCATACAGTTGATGGTCTTGGCCAGAATCCGTGCGCAGGTGGTTTTTCCAACGCCACGAGGTCCGGTAAATAAAAATGCCTGGGCAAGTTGGTTGTTTTTTATGGCATTTTTTAGAGTGTTGGTAATATGGCTTTGCCCCACTACGGTATTGAAAGTGGAAGGCCGGTATTTTCGGGCTGAAACAATAAAATTCTCCATCTGTCGGTCAATGATTTTTCAAGCTCAAAAATACTGTTTTTTTGGCTTGCAGGGATTTGTTTTTTGCTAACAATTGCAATTGAAACACCAACAAGCCTGACAGTAAAATAATTACCTTTGTATCTAAATTGACGGTAATGTTGCTAATCTACACACATAAAAAAACCAAACGGGTTAACTATACTTTTAAGTTGATATTTACCCAATTGCTTAAAATTGATTTCGAGCTTACAAGTATTTCGGATAAATACCTTGCCTACACCGGTCCAAAATTCACTTATTCAACGCGCCCTTTTGGAAAGGAGTTATTTTTCCAATCGTCTGATTTGCTTTTTCAAACCGGTGTTGCAGGGCAGGATTTGAAGATTTTTACTTTCGAGAAAAACAAGGCCTTCTTCCCGGTTTTTAATCACGACAGTGCTTTACCCTTTGATGTTTTCGCGGCCACATTTTTTATGGTTACACGTTACGAAGAATATTTGCCCTATATGAGCGATCGCTTTGGAAGGTTTGAGGCCCCTCAAAGTATTTCAAGTAAAAATGAATTCCTGAGGAAACCGGTAGTAAATATTTGGGCATATAAAGTAAAAGAAATTTTGAAAAGCACTTTCCCTGAACTGGTTTTTGGAGAACGAAAATTCAGCTTTGCTTCCACAATCGACATCGATTCGGCTTATGCTTATAAATACAAGGGTACAGTTAGAACCATCGGTGGGGTTGTTTCTTCGTTGTTTCGATTTGATTTACCGAAAATAATTGAACGGGTTTTAGTGATTGCCGGCTTGCAGAAAGACCCCTTCGACACCTATGCTTTCCAGCTTCAGCTACTCAAAACCTACAAATTCACGCCTATTTATTTTATCCTTTTGGGGGATTACGGCAAGTTTGATAAAAATATAGCTTTCAACAGCCGCCGTTTTCAAACGCTTATAAAATCGCTTGGCGACTATGCGGCAGTTGGCATCCACCCATCCTACGAATCGAACAACAACGTTGATAAACTTAAAACTGAAATTGAGCGGCTCTCCAGTATTTTGAACAGGGAAATCACCAAAAGCCGCCAGCATTTTCTTAAACTCAACTTCCCGTCAACCTACCGCAACCTGATAAACCTCGACATTACCGATGATTACACCATGGGCTATGCCGCCGAACCTGGTTTTAGGGCAGGCATTTGCGACCCATTTTATTTTTATGACCTCGACCTCGAAACCGAAACAACATTGCTCATTCACCCATTCCAGGTGATGGAAGGCACCCTAAAAGATTACATGTACAAAACAAAGGAGCAATCGCTCGAAATCATCAAATTATTGATTGATGAAGTTAGGGACGTGGATGGAACTTTTGTGAGTTTGTGGCACAACGAATCGTTGAGCAATGCCGACAGGTGGAAAGGCTGGCACGAGGTGTATGTTGAAACAATAAGGTATGCCTGCGAGGGAGAATAATCGGGCAATTCAATGATTAATACTTTTCCGGCTTAAAATAGGTTGTGAAAAACAATCTTAGCCGAAAGTTTAATTGGTGGAGTTTAGAAACAAGTTGGGCTTTATGCTAAGAAACGCACTGCAAATTAGAAACCTTGATAAAAATGGATAGAAAAACATATTTGAATAAGATTATATCGGAATTTGAAAATTGGTGGATTAATGACCCACATAGTTCAAATATGGATTTCTATAAAGACTTAATTTCATATTCTCATTTGACATCTTTATTAGACAAAGAATTTGTTGACTTCTTTTATGAGTTTGTTAGTGACGGCGGACATGTTCAATCGGGTGGAGACAGGACAAAAAATAAATTTCGTGATACTGTATTAGCGAACTTTAAGAGTTTTAAGCAATTTGTAATTGAACCATTTCAAGAGAAATTCTCACTAAAAGACTGGTTTTTAAAACTTGATAATTATCCTGGATTTGGAGTTGGTATTGCCACAATATTTCTGAATCGGATTGATTACAAAAGATATCCGATTATGAATAACAAAACCTTAAAAGCATTAAATAAACTGGGATACAGAATATCTTCTTCAAAGAATTGGACAAACTACGAATTGGTTAAAAAGTATCAAGACAACTTGAGATTGAGCAAAATGAAGATGTTGACATAGAATATTCTGATAAACAAGGTTTATACGACAAGATAATTGATTGCGAAAATGATACATCGGAGAAAATCACAATAAAAGGAAAGACTTTTAAGAGACATAACTACTTAATGGTTCAGATTAAGAAATATCGGGATTATAAATGTCAATTCTGTTCAACACAAATTCTTAAAGCAAATGGTGATTATTACATTGAAGCTTGTCATATCAAAGCAAAAGCAGGTGGAGGAAAGGACAAATTGAATAACATCTTGATTCTATGTCCGAATTGCCATAAGCTTTTTGACTATGGATTTAGAGAAAAAGAAAAAAATACAAAAGACATATATTCAGTAACTTTAAATGGGGGAAAATATAAAGCATCATTAAAATAAAGCACGAAATGCCAACAACAAGTCATTGCACATAACAGTGTATCAGTCATCAAGATATAGAATTACTAATTTAAAAATAATACAATTCAATAAAAATCAGAGTAAATAAGGCTTACTAAAAAATACAAAACCATATCCCTGGCTTTGTTATTTCGGTGCGCTACACCTCACGTATCAATTCTAATTGATGCTTCTACAAAGATTATCGCCACTCTGTGGCTTATCTTTCAGGTGCGGAGCACCGAAAATCTTTGTAGAATTTAAACCGGAAATAAGGGAAAAAGGTGCAGAGCACCGAAATATTTGCTGCATGGTTTTTGAACAAACATTCTCCCAACCCTTGCACAAGGAATCAAATATTATGGATTAACTTTTGATAATCCAATGGATTAAACCTTTCTCAACAGACCCTAAATATCGGCTATGTGCCATACTTGCAAACCGTTATGGGCAAGGCGAAAAAGACCAGAGTAATGAAAGAAATTTTGCTATAATATAAAAAACTGAAAGAAAATAGAAACCAATCTCATTATTTTAATCAATTGCACCATTTTACACGAATTGAATGAATCTGCCTAAACAGAAAATGATTGACTACATTAATGTAAAAACAAATTGTTATGACCAATTTAGAATTAAAAAAATCATTGCTCTCTTGTCCGGGCGATACCATACAAGAACATATCGACCACATAGGAATGCCTCAAGCCGAATTGGCAGAGCGTTTAGGTAGGTCGATTCCTAAATTAAATGAGTTAATAAAAGGGAAAGCTCCTATTAACAAAGAAACAGCTATTAAATTAGAATATGTTTTGGGTGTACCTGCAAGTTTTTGGCTTAATGTTGAGCGTCAATATCAAGACGAACTATTAGAAATTGGGCAACTGGAACATTTAGAACAATGTAATGCATGGGCTGAAGGTTTTCCTTTATCAACTATAAAATAAAAGTAGCCATTAACAAACTTATTAACACAAGAGGAAATTCTTGAAGGGATTAATAAAGGAAAATTACATTTTCGAGTAAATTATAACTTTGACAATCCATGGTACAGATTGCTTAGAACTGAAGTTGAAAAATTTGTTGGAGAAAAATATGGGGATAATCATTTACAAGTGAACAAATTAAAAACTGAGTTGAACCAAATTGATAAAGAGCTAAAAACATTAAAGGCTCAAATTAAATCTCTTGAAATTAAGAAAAGTGAAATACAGATTAAATTAAGTGCAAATACAGAGATAGCAGAAAACACAAAATTTAAAAATATTTTGACAAGACATTAGTAAAATGAAAGATATGTGATTTTACCAATAAAGGATGAAAAATCTCAAAAGCCTGTTGGCTCGAAGTAATACTTTTTCGATCTACCGCTTCAGCGCCGCGCCTATACCTGCCCAACTCCATTGCTGCAGCAATCGAAATGGCCTTGGCCTCACCAATGCCCTTGAATTTTTGCAACGCTTGGGCTATCATTTTTACGGAACCTTAGCCACAATTAAAACAGAAAGGCAATGTTGCTTGCATTGAAAGGTAATTATGCCTAAATTTGCAATTATTAATCTAAATTTGATAATATGATTACGCAAGAAATAAAACATAAGAAAATTCTAAAAAATATTCCTAATAGAATAAATGACATTGACATTTTACTCTACTTACAAAGTGAAAAAGTAAATTGGGAATATGTACAGACCCTTAAAGAAAGCACTCAATTTAATGATGAAGTACTATCAAATTGGCTAAATGTTAGCGTTAAAACATTCCGTTCGTACAAAAAGCCAAAACAAGAAATTAATGTTAATATAAAAGAACACGTACTACTACTTTTGTCGTTAATTCAACATGGCACAAAAGTTTTTGATTCAATCCAGAAGTTTGAAGAATGGTTAAAAAGAGAAAATTATTACTTTAACCGAAATGCTCCCATAGAATACTTGAAAACCATTACCGGAATAAGGTTTATTGACGATAGGTTAACAGCCTTAGAGTACGGGGATAACATTTAATTTATGGAGTTATTTAAAATATCATCGGAAGAATACTCCCAACAACTAACATCTTCAGGAACACCAAACAGATGGAACAAAAGAGGAGAATATGTTATTTACACGGGGTCAACAAGATCATTATCGACACTCGAATTGATTGTTCATCGAAATTTTATAAAGCCTGACATTATTTATAAGGTTTTGATAATATCGGTAACTGACCCAGGTAATATGGTGAAAACTATAAAAACAAATGACTTGCCGAAAAATTGGAGACTGTTTGAAGCATATTCAAAACTTCAAAATATTGGTAGTGATTGGTTCAATAGTAAGGAAACATTATTGTTAAAAGTTCCTTCCGCAGTTATTCCTCCTGAATATAATTACATAATAAACACCGAACACCCTGACTTTAAGAAGAATGTGGAATTGATTAGGGCCGAAGAATATTTCTGGGATGAAAGACTGCTATGAAATAAAAGTGGCTAACCTTGAATAACCACCCCCTAACTTGGACAAGCCCCCAAATAGTTGCACTACGGGGGTTTGTCCAAGTTAGGTACCTTTTCTCTAATATTTTGCCAAAAAATGGCAAAATATTAGAGAAAAGGTACTAAACCACCGTTTTTGCCGGTAGCATACCTTCATCGGCAAAAGAGTAATATTTTTCTGTTCCCACAATAATATGGTCTAAAATCGCAATATCAATCATATCGCCCGCCCTTTTTAGCTTTTTTGTTAAGGAGATGTCCTGATTGCTTGGTGCAGAATTGCCGGAAGGATGGTTGTGGGCAAGTATTAATGACGAAGCATTATTTTCGATGGCCAGCCTAAAAACCTTTTTTGGGTCAACAACAGTCCCCGAAACACCACCTTCGCTAATATTTACGACTTTTATAAAATGGCTTGCCCTGTTGAGGATAATCATCGCGAATTGCTCGTATTGCAAGTCGGCAAGAAAAGGATGAAAAATTTCAAAAGCTTGGTGGCTCGAGGTAATACTTTTACGATCTACTGCCTCTGCACCCCGCCTGCGCCTTCCCAACTCCAGTGCTGCAATAATCGAAATGGCCTTGGCCTCACCAATACCCTTAAACTTTTGCAAGTCGCTAACGCTCATCAGCGAGAGTTCGATGAGCTTGTGGTTAACGCTGGCAAGTATCCGTCGTGAAAGGTCAACTGCCGATTCTTCCCTACTCCCCGAACTTATCAAAATGGCGATTAATTCCGCATCGCTCAATGCAGCTTTACCTTTTAATAAAAGTTTTTCCCTGGGCCTGTCGCTTTCGGCCCAAGATCGGATGGATGTTTTTTGGGTATATTCTTCCATATCTTCACAAAATTTATTTTTGTTAATGCGAAAATATAAAAAAAGCCTCTAACGGGATTCCCGAAAGAGGCAGAATATTTTAATCTGATAAAAATACCTTACAATGAAGCCACATGCTTCGAGAGTTTCGACTTGAGGTTCGCGGCCTTATTTTTATGAATAATAGAACGCTTCGCGTTTTTGTCGATTATTGATGCCAGTTTAGGAAATAATTCCTCTGCAGTACCCTTTTCAGTAAGATCTCTGAATTTCCTGATTTGGTTACGCATGGTTTTGGCGTAATAACGGTTACGTAATGTTCTTGTCTTATCCGACCTGATGCGCTTTAATGCTGATTTATGATTTGCCATTATGTTTAAAATTTTCGCTTCTACAATAAAAAAATACAGCCCATTATTTTAGGGCTGCAAAAGTAAAACAATTTTTTTTATTAGCAAACGCAAATACCAAAGTTTCGTATCAATTTTTAACAAATTTATCTAAAAAGCCTGGTAAATCATTCCCATCAAAAGCTTTTTCAAGGATAATTCCGTTCTCATCAATTAAAAATGTGCCCGGAAGATTCTTTACTCCAAAGAAACGAATGTTTTTATCTTTCCAGCTATCTATTACATAAACACTGTTTTCCCAGGGGAAATTATATTTTTCCAATGCTTCGTGCCAAGTAGCTTCTTCTTTATCCAAGGTTATCTGATAAACATCAAAGCCATCCCCGTTTGAAAAATTTTTGTCGTGATATTTCTCGTAAGCCGCCTGGTATTTTTCATTTTCCTTATTGCAATGCCCGCACAACGAGTTCCATAAAACAACCAATACTACCTTGCCTTTTAATTCGGAAAGCTTAATATTTTCACCATTGGGACTTTTGGCATCGAAATCGCCAATATAATTTCCAACTGCATTTCCTGTAACTACCCCATCTCCTTCTTGAGCAAAAAGCTGAACAGCGCTCAACGAAAACAATAAAATAAATAAAAGTGTAATAATCCTTTTCATATTTGTTAATTTTAAGATTTTTGATTCGATTATGAACGCAAAAATAGAATTATCCTTATTTGTGTAAAAAAATACAAAATCCTATTTAACGAAGTTTAACGCTTGTGTTAACGAGATGTAAACAAGCTTTCATAGCCGTTTGCAAAGATATTACAAAAGTTTTCATCAGACTCACTATATTTGCCAATTAAAACTTACAGCATTGAATAAAGAAGAAAAAAAGAAAATTTTAAGCCTTTACCAAAGTTGGGCAGGCGAAGATTCAACCGAAAGTAATTTATTGCCCGAATCGGGCTCCTACCGCAGGTATTACCGAATAAAGAGCAAACATAAGCATGCCTTAGGCGCTTATTTCGACAGCCCAAACGAAAATAAAGCTTTTATAGAGCTAACAAGGTATTTTAAAAAGTGCGGGTTGAACGTTCCCGAAATTTACATGGTTGATGATGATTTTAAGGCTTATTTGCTCGAAGACCTTGGCGACAAAGTATTATTCAAGCAAATTAGTGAGTTGAAAGAAAAACACGGCTTTAATGATGAAATGATAAACATCTATAAAGAGGTGATTGATGAACTTATCAAATTTCAAATTGTAGCTGGCGAAAATGTTGATTATTCGGTTTGTTACCCTTCGGGCGATTTTGATACCCAGGCCTATATGTGGGACCTCAACTATTTTAAATACAATTTCCTGAAGTTGGCCCAAATCCCGTACAACGAATACTACCTCGAGGAAGATTTTAGGAAACTCGTGCAGCTGCTTATGTCGGTTGACAGCTCCTATTTTGTTTACCGCGATTTTCAAACCCGGAATATCATGCAATTTAAAAACAAATTGTACTTTATCGATTACCAGGGGGGAAGACGCGGGCCTGTGCATTACGATCTGGTTTCGTTACTTTTCCAGGCAAGGGTTGAAATGCCCTCTGAAATCCGGGAACTGCTCATCGATTATTACATCGAAAAAGCACATAAAATAGCGCCTCGCAGTGTTAGAGATTTCAGGCATCATTTTTATAAATTCGTACTGATAAGAATTCTTCAAACCCTGGGAGCTTATGGTTTCAGGGGGCTGCATGAAAAAAAACAACATTTCGTAAGGAGCATCCCAATGGCCATTAACAATATTAAATGGCTGATGGATAATGACAAAATTCCTGAAAATTTTGGAGAGTTGCGCAAATGCCTCACAACCATTATCAAAAGTGAGGAATTAAAGGAAACCATTTCCCCTCCTTTAAAAGTTAATGTCAGCAGCTTTTCGTACAAACGCGGCATACCGCCCGACCATACCGGAAATGGCGGAGGATTTGTTTTCGATTGCAGATCACTTCCCAACCCTGGCAGGTTAGAGGAGTATAAAACCCTTACCGGCAAAGACCAGGAGGTGATTGAATACCTTGAAAACCATAAGGAAGTTGAAGAATTTTTGAACCATGCCGAAAGCCTTGTGGAGCAATCGGTGAAAGTATATGACCAGCGTGGTTTCGAAAACCTACAGGTTAACTTTGGCTGCACAGGCGGGCAGCACCGCTCGGTATATTGTGCCGAAAAAATGGCACAACGGCTATATGTTTACGACAATATCAAAATTGAAATCCACCATCGTGAACAAGATAAACTGGATTGACGTTTTTATGAAAAACAAACTTAAAGATGTCGAAGAAACAATGTAAGAAAGATAAATTCCGCAAATCTGCAGAGGATAAATACGCCTGCAAAAAGTGCTACCAAACAGCTAAGGATAAAGATAAGTTATGCAAGCCGGAAGTTGCTAAGTAGTGCTCATCTTTTTAGTAATTTCTCCCGCAGATTTCGCTGATTAGCGCAGAAAAAAATCAATAACAAAGAAAATCAATTTTGAAAGCAATGATATTTGCCGCCGGGCTGGGCACAAGGCTTCACCCAATTACAGAACGCCTTCCGAAAGCGCTTGTAGAAGTGGGTGGAATACCCATGATAGAGCGTGTTATCCTTAAGCTCAAAACGGCAGGTGTTAGCGAAATCATCATCAACCTCCACCATTTCCCCGACAAGATCAAATCTTTCCTCGACTTAAAAAATCATTTTGAAATCAAAATTGAATATTCGATAGAAGAAGGCCAGCCACTGGAAACCGGTGGTGGCCTGAAAAAAGCCTCGTGGTTTTTCGATGATGGAAAACCGTTTTTCCTCCATAATGTGGATATCTTAAGCAATATTGACCTGGGAAAAATTATGGATTTTCATAAACAAAAAAAACCGCTTGCCACGCTTTACGTACAAAAGCGCACCAGCTCAAGGTATTTGATGTTTAATGAAGCCATGCAGCTTTGCGGATGGACTAATAAAAAAACCGGCGAAACCATTATTTCAAGAAACACCGATACAAGCACAGAGCTGGCGTTTAATGGTATTCATGTAATCGACCCCAAAATTTTTAACCTTTTGAAAATGGATGGAAAGTTTTCTATTATTCCCTTTTACTTAGAATTGGCCAAAAAGCAAGCAATTTTGGGGTACACCGACAAAAACGCTGTTAGCATCGACATTGGTAAAGCCGCAAGCCTAAAAAAAGCTGAAAGGTATTTGGGGAATTCAGGGCAGTACGAGCAAAGTATCAATCGGTAATGGCAATGCCGTATTTTTTTATTTCATCAAGGAATCCACTCTGATCTGTGTTTTTATCGATAAGCAAAGGCTCGATCCTTTCGTCAACTTTTCGGCGCAGTTTCCAAAGCAAAGGATTTGTGGCAAAGAAGTCGCCGGAAATTTGATTAACAACAACCGCTACATCGATGTCGCTATCTTCGGTATTGGTTTCCCGGGCATACGAGCCATACAAATAAACCGTATCAATATCAAAAACATCCATCAGCAGGCGTTTGTATTGGCGTACTTTGTTTATAGCTTCCCTTTTATCCACAGTTGAAGTTTTTTGGTTTCGTCAATTAGTGTCTTGCATTTTGCTTCAGTCAAGCTTTTCAATAATCTTTCTTTATACGAAGGGTATCTTGCTTCAATATTTAAAGGCTCTATCTGGTCGATAAAATTTAATTGATCTTCGTTAAACGTTGATAAGAATCCACCCTTCTTTGCAATATATGACAGACTGTGTGTTTAAGGTGCTGAATCGTTGTTGATGTGTATAAAAAATGCTTTAAAAACTTTTTCGATGGTTTGGTGGCACATAAAACCGACATAAAGGTAGCGTTTGCTCTGCAACATGGCTTCGGCTGTATCCAAATCGTAGTCTGATAATTCAAGCCAGTATTTTACCTTTTCATCCATTTTTCAAAGATACATGTTTTTACAAAAACAGGTGTTTCATTTTATGAATCAATGTGTGGGTGATCGAAAACTATTTCCAAAGGTATTTTTGAGGAAGTTGAAATCGCGGGTGGTTTTTGCATGGCTAACTCTGTCAGTCCCGCACGTGCGGGACTGACAGAGTTTCGACCAACATTCTCACCCCGTGAGTAGCCTGTGAGCAAAGCTTGCTTTTTTGGGGGGGGTTATACATCTGCCGTAAAGAATTCACGGGGTGAATTTAAGATGATTCGGCCAACATTCACCCCGTGAATAGCTTGTGAGTTTTGTGCGACCTATGGAGGATTTAGGTTTTTGCCAAGAGAAATTCACAGGGTGAATTAATGATGGGTCGGATAATGTTAGCTTGAATTAAAAAAATTACTTTTGTAAAAATCATTATTGATATGATAATTGAAAAAACAAATAAGGAAATTGTTTTCAGGCTGCCGATTGATACCAATATCGATGCGTTGCAAAATTTAAAAGATTGGCTGGAATACCTGGAAGTAACCCGAAAATCGAAAGCAAGGCAAATGGATGTTGATGGGCTTGTTGATGAAATTAAGAAAGACCGCTGGAAGCGACGGAAATCTGACTTAGTGAAATGAAAATTGTTGTCGATACCAATATTGTTTTCAGTGCAGTTTTAAACACCAACAGTCGTATTGCGAATGTAATTCTTCAATCAGGCATGTTTATACATTTATACTCGACTGATTTGCTACTTGCCGAAATATTAGAGCATAAGCAAAAACTTCAAAATCTATCAGGTTTATCAGATTGGAATTTAGATAAATCAATTGGTCTTATTACCAGAAAAATTCGATTTATTAATGCCAGATTTATACCTAACGACATCTTAAATTCAACTGAAGAGCTTCTTAAAGATATTGATTTGAATGATGTTGAATTTGTTGCTTTAACGGATCATATTGGTGGAAAACTGTGGAGTGGCGACAAAACCTTACAACGAAAATTAGCAAGAAAAAATTGGGAAAAATTTATTTCTTTGTCCGAATTGTCAATGCTTATAAAAAAGTCCATTGAGTAACCGTTTAAATTATGTTTACAGCCGGTTTAGAGATCCTTTTTAAGTAGTTTTCCATAATCCTGAAAATTTTTATTAAGCAAAAGTAGTGAAAAAAGATAAGTTGATGTGGTCGTGTTTACTTATCCGCAAACATTCACCCCGTGAATAGCCCATGAGTTGAGCACAACCTTTCGATAGTTCAGATATTTATCGGGAGATATTCACGGCGTGAATTGATAAAACCAGACTCATCCCAACTACCCCTACTTTATTTTCCAGCTTTTTACAATAATCCCCAATAAGATGCTTTATTTGTATAACATTTCATAAAAGCAGATTTTTAGGATGCATACGGATCGATTAAGTTACCTGAATTATTTATTGAAAAACAATAGCCAGATATTTTCCGCCATTTTTATTTTTGTGCTTATGCAGGGCGCATCGGCACAAACCAAAATGACCAGGGGTGAATACATTAAAAAATACAGCAGCATTGCCATACAGGAGATGGCAGAGTTCAACATCCCGGCCAGCATCACCCTGGCGCAGGGCATCGTGGAATCGGGAGACGGAAACAGCAGGCTTGCCCGGGAAGCAAACAACCATTTTGGTATTAAATGCCACACCGGCTGGGAAGGCGATTTTGTTCGCGAAAACGATGATGCTCCCAACGAATGTTTCCGAAAATACAAAGACCCCCTGGAGTCGTACAAAGACCACTCATTTTTTCTCAGCCAGCGGGGCAGGTATGCTTCGTTGTTCGAACTGGAAATTACAGATTACAAGGGCTGGGCTAAGGGATTAAAAAAAGCCGGCTATGCCACAAACCCGCAATATGCCAATATGCTCATTAGAATTATTGAAGAAAATAATCTTCAAAAGTACGATTTGATGGGGGGCGATTATGTGGCAGTGAACCCCTACCCCAACGAAATTCCTAAAAACAAAAATAGAAAATACGAAGCTTTTGCAGTTGCGGGCAACGACAGAAAAATGTTTACAAACAACGGCAAGAAATTCATTTTTGCCCGTAAGGGAGACGATTTTTACAAAATTGCCAACGACCTGAATGTTTACAATTTTCAGATTTGGAAATACAACGACCTTTCTAAAAAAGACAATTTGAAAGAAGGCGACATGGTTTACATCCAGAAAAAAAGAAGTAAATCAAAAACCGACACCTATCATTACGTAAAACCGGGAGAAACCATGCATTCGATTTCGCAACTTTATGGCATAAAACTCAGCAAACTTTACAGCAATAACCGCATGAAAAAAGGCACCTCTCCCCGAACCGGACAGATGCTCTGGCTACAATCAAAAAAACCAGCAAAATAAGCACATCCCAAATCGTTACACCAAATACATTGTACTATGAAATCAAGATTTTTGTTTTTCACTGCTTTACTGATCGTATTATCAACTTTTACTTTCCAAAGTTGCAAGAATGATTTACCTGATAATTTCACGCTTGCATTTTACAATGTCGAAAACCTTTTCGACACCAACAATGATGAGGGCATTCGCGATGGCGATTTCACCCCGGAAGGTGCCATTGTGTGGGACAATCAAAAATACACCAAAAAGCTTAACGATATTGCAAGGGTAATCGCGGCCATCGACAGTGCTAACCTTCCGGTGATTGTTGGCCTTGCCGAAGTGGAAAACATTGGCGTGCTCAAGGATCTGACTTCAAAAACAAAATTAAGCGGTGGGAACTATGCCATCGTCCATTTCGACAGTCCCGATGAGCGCGGCATCGACGTGGCCTTACTGTATCGCAGCGATTATTTTACACCCTTGCACTCAAGACCCTACCCGCTCACTTTCGATTTTGATAAAGATGACCAAACCCGGGATTTGCTGTATGTAAAAGGAATGATGGGAACAGATACTTTACACCTTTTAATAAACCACTGGCCATCGCGCTCAGGCGGAAAAGAGAAAAGCGACCCCAAACGGCAAGCTGCGGCAATGCAGGTAAAAACAGTTGTTGATTCTATTTTCAGCTTCAACACGGAAGCCAACATTATCATCATGGGAGATTTAAACGACAATCCTACGGATGACAATGTTATTGTTTCGTTAAAAGCACAAAGGATTGCTGGTGATATAAAATCGGATGCGCTTTATAATCTTGCCATCAATAAATTTGAAAGCGGTGAAGGAACGCTGTATTACAGAAGTTGGGACTTGTTTGACCAGATGATTGTTTCGGGGAATATTTTAAGCGGCAAAACCGGCTACAAACTTGCTGGCAACGATATCCAAATTTTGAAAGAGGAATGGATGCTTTATAAAAACCGTAGCGGGGAAAAAGTACCAAACCGCACTGCCGGAAGAAAAGATTATTATGGAGGATTCAGCGATCACCTGCCGGTGTATATCCGCTTTTCGCGATAAGGAATAATCGATTGTTTATCTACAACTCTTAAAATGGGAAAATTGGGATTCCTAAAATAAATTGCCGTGAATAATGCATCTTTATGAAACTTTGTGCCTTAGTGGTAACCTTCATAAATTCACCACTGAGACACTGAGGACACACAGAAACACTAAGCATTATTCAAGATGTATTTTGGAACAGATAGAATAGCGACAACAGTGTTATAACTATTTGATTGTAAACAAAAGGATCAGGGGTTCTGGTAATATTATTGGGGAATGATCTTATTCAAATCCGCTGTAATTTATCTCTTTGATAAATTCACCATTTTCAGCCCAGAATTTCCATGTACCCGAACGCTTTCCTTTATCAAATTCGCCCTCATAGTATTTTTGGCCATTTTCGTGCCAGGTAGTAGTTCTGCCATTATTGATGCCATCGGTATAAAAACCCTCACTCCATTTATTACCATTGTTATAGAATGAAATCCAATGCCCGTCTTTTGCACCTTCTTTAAATCCCCCTTCCATTCTCAATTGTCCATCGGGATAATAAAAAGACTCTTTTACCATAGTTTTGGCTTTGCCTTCACCTTTAAAATACTTAACAATTTTGGGTGTTCCATCGGCGTACTTTTCTGCAATCACCTGCTCCAGTCCGGGGGCACAATTCATCAGCGCGAATATTGCCAGGGTAAATAATATGTTCATAATTCTTCTCATTTTTCAATTTTAAGTAATACTGTTAATCGCGATCAAACAATAAACGTTGACCCTTAATTTCCTCGTTAAATTTCCCCTGGTTGTACACCAAATTTCCATTCACAAAGGTTTTTACAACCTTTGAGTTTAGTGTTACGCCTTCAAGCGGAGCCCAACCGCATTTGTAAAACACATTCGATTTTAAAACTTTCCACGACTTGTTGGGGTCAACTACCACGAGATCGGCATGGTAACCTCCTCGAATAAACCCCCGTTTTTCAACCTTAAAACATTCGGCAGGCGCATGGCACATTTTTTCTACAATTTGCTCCATCGAAATTTTTCCGCGATGGTAAAACTCCATCATTGCTACCAGCGAATGTTGAACCATGGGGCCTCCCGATGGGGCTTCAAAATAGGTATTCAATTTTTCGGTAATTGTATGTGGGGCATGATCGGTCGCGATAACATCCAGTTTGTTTTCGAGCATCGCGGTAAAAAGCCCTTTTTTATCGCCAATGGTTTTTATGGCCGGGTTCCATTTTATGAAGGTTCCTTTTTTTGCATAATCCTCGGCCGAAAACCACAGATGGTGAATACAAACTTCGGCTGTAATCATTTTATCTTTTAAAGGAATATCATTTTGGAAAAGCGCTGTTTCAGCCTCCGTGGAAATGTGTAGTACGTGCAAACGGGTACCATATTTTTTAGCTATCTCTACCGCGAACGAAGAAGACTTAAAACAGGCCTCTGCACTTCTGATTGAAGGGTGCAGGTGAACAGGCAGATCTGTGCCATATTTTTCTCTGGCTGCTGCTTCGTTGGCTTTTATTGTAGCCTCATCTTCGCAATGCACAGCCACGAGGCAGGGGGAATTTTTAAAAATACCTTCCAATGTTACAGGATTATCAACAAGCATGTTCCCGGTTGAGGACCCCATAAAAACCTTTACACCACAAACATTCCGCGGGTTAGTTTTTACAAGCTCATCCAAATTATCGTTGGAGGCCCCCATGTAAAAAGAATAATTTGCGAGGGATTTCTCGGTACCCATTTTATACTTTTCTTCGAGCAATTCCTGTGTTAAGGCATTTGGGATGGTGTTGGGCATTTCCATAAACGAGGTAACACCGCCGGCCACGGCAGCTTTGCTTTCGGTATAAATATCGCCCTTGTGTGTAAGGCCTGGATCGCGAAAATGCACCTGGTCGTCGATAATTCCAGGAACCAGGAATTTTCCTTTGATGTCGATAACTTCGGCACCATCGGGCTGCAAATTCTCGCCTTCGCTAATCTTGTCGATCAGCCCATCTTTGATGAGAACCGAACCGGAAAATATCCTTCCCTCGTTTACAATATTTGCATTTTTTATCAGGTAGTTCATTTTAGCCTGTTTTAAGGTCGTTATCAATGCTCATTTTTTTTAGCATTATATCCCTGAAATCTTCAGAAACTGAAATTGCTTTTCGAATTTCGGCCTCGCTTAATGGGATAATTTCATTGGGATACCTAAGTGCAACTCCAAACCCATTTAATAAAATTGCCTTTTCATATGTCTCAGTATCTATTTGGGTTTTACACGACAGTAAATCTAGTAAGTAAGGCAGGTCGTGAGTTTTTTTAAAATCAATCCCAAAATAAATCAGGGCTGCCTTTATGTATTTTTCAACTGCCTGCTGACAATGAAAAGCAATTGTGTCAACATATTCGGGAATATGCAAAAAAATAATTTTTGCAGAACCCAGATCGTGATCAGCTTTTTCGAACCAGGAAAGGACAACAGATAAATTATGATCGTTCATAAAGTGTTTTTGATGACTTAATGACCTTGTTAATGAATGAAAATTCCTTTGTTTTTTCAGCGTTGAATTCCTTTGGTGTATAAACAATAATATCCATTGGCACACCGATACCAATCAATGATTTCCTGATTTCAAATCCCCGATAGTGTCGTGGCTGGTCGGATTCCTGAATGATTAACAAATCCAAATCGCTATCTTTTCCTGGATTTCCAGAGGCATATGAACCGAATAATAAAATTTTATCAGGATTGAATTTCGATCCAATCTTATTGACAATTTCGTTAATTTTTGAATTTTCAATCATAATTTCATATTTATTTCCCAGGTCGGGGCAGTATTTTTTTGTACGATAATTTTATCACACCCAGGATGGCTTCCTTAAAAATTCCGCTGCTCATTTTGGAGGTTCCTTCCTTGCGGTCGGTAAAAATAATGGGTACTTCCACTACCTTAAAGCCGAGCTTGTGCGAGGTAAGTTTCATTTCTATCTGGAAGGCATAGCCGATAAACTTCACTTTATCGAGCCAGATGGTATCGAGCACCTTTTTTTTGTAGCAAACAAAGCCGGCGGTGGAATCGGCAAACTTGAGACCCGTAATAATCTTAACATACTTGGATGCGAAGTACGACATCAATACGCGGCCCATGGGCCAGTTTACCACGCGGATTACATTGTCAACATAGCGTGAACCGATGGCTACATCAGCACCATTTTCGCAGGCTTCAACCAGTCGCGCGAGGTCGTTGGGGTTGTGCGAAAAGTCGGCATCCATCTCGATGATGTAGTCGTAATCGCGTTTCAGAGCCCACTTAAAACCGTGTATGTAGGCCGTGCCGAGGCCAAGTTTCCCCTCGCGTTCTTCGATGAAAAGCCTTTCGGGGAATTCAGCCATCACTCGTTTTACAATAGCGGCGGTACCATCGGGCGAGCCGTCTTCGATAACCAGGATATT
>Ga0075111_1000333_pt1 | contig 22655 bp, 27 predicted proteins | sample AntAceMetag02UKK_FD_69787 | JGI IMG/M metagenome (GOLD analysis project Ga0075111, IMG submission 69787) | Saline lake microbial communities from Ace Lake, Antarctica - Antarctic Ace Lake Metagenome 02UKK | ecosystem: Environmental > Aquatic > Non-marine Saline and Alkaline > Saline | place... | reverse complement strand
TGAAATCTGAAAATAAGTGCCCAGAATGTGGAACAAAGGGTATCGAAGTTGAAAAAGAAACAATTGGGAAAATTTTAAAGAAGCGAAATAGAAAATATCTTCAGAAAAAAAAGGATTATTTTGCTTGTACAAAAAAGGTTTGCAAGGTTGTTTATTTTTGTGAAGGAGATCATTTTGATACGGATGAAGTAAAAGGATTTATTTGGTTTAAAGATGATGCGGGCCATGTCCCGATTTGCTATTGTTATGGTATTAGTCGACAGGAAATTCAACGAGCGGTTGAGAATGGGTGCAAAACAATAAACGAAGTTCGTAAATTTACTAAAAAGAAGAAAACTGGTAAGTGTAAAAAAAAGAATCCGCTTGGCAAGAGTTGTACAAAGGTTTTTGAAGAAACAATTGAGCTTTATCGAAAGAAAAAGTAAAAAGGCCTAAGGTGTGAAACGCGTTTTATTTTTTTTTCTTATTTGCGTATTCCTAATTCAAATTGCTTTTTCTTCTGGCGGTTATGACCATGGTTCCCCGGTTGGTAAGAATCAACTTCAGCTAGATTTTACAGTTAATCCATTCGATATTTTCCCCTATGGGCAGACTTATATTGTATGGAGTTATGGATTAACAGATAAATTGGATTTTCATGGTTATGTTTCCAGAGCATCAGACGGAAAAACAGATCAGATATATGGGGGGCTCATGTATTGTTTTTTCCAATCTGAACGATTAGATTTATCAACTGCACTGGGTTATCGGCAAATAGGAACGAATGTGGATCGTGTAGTTCCACAATTTTTGTATAACTATAAATTTTTAAACGGATATACAATTGGTGGGAGTAGCGTCGCTATTCAGCAAAATTCAAGTCGACACATAGGTTATACCTTTGATATTGCTCTGTATATCCCACTTGATCATTTTATCGATTTGCCAGATGCTACAGAATCTATTCATTTTGCGCTTGGTTTATTTAAACCGTCGACATCCTCAAAAATTTATCCAACCTATAGTATTGATATTAAATTTAATCCATTTTGAATTCATAAAATTCCCCCATCCTAGTTGGAGTCTTTTTTAGTTTAACTCCCCAATAATGCTAGTAACAAAATCTTCAATACTTTTATTGTCATTATCCGTTGCTACAAAATTAATTTTAAGACCTGGATCAATAACCTTGAGTCTTAAATCCTTTAATCTGCTTGTTATTCGTGGAACTGCTTCTCCACTCCAACCGTATGAACCAAATGCTGCCGCTACTTTAATATTTTTAGCTACGGTTGGAATATGTGCAATCGCTTCCCACAGTGGGTAAGGAGCATCTCCAAGGATTGTTGGACAACCAACGATTAATGCTTTCGCTTTTTCAAGTTCATTACGTATTTCAATCATATTTGATTCGGCTATGTCAATTAAGACGACTTCCTCATCTTTGAATGATTTTGAAATTCTTTCTGCCATTTGCATAGTATTTCCATGTGCAGATAAGTACATAATGAGGATTGTTTGTTTTGCTTCTGATACAAGTGGCTGACTCCATTCTACATATTTCTTAACCATTTTCATCGGGTCACTTCTAAGGATTGGCCCATGACTTGGGCAGATGCATTTAATCCCAATGCCAGAGGCGACTACTTTATCTACAGCTTGTAAGACCTTTGCTTTAAAGGGGCGAACAATCATGTCGTAGTAGTAAAAGGCTTCATCCATATAGTCTGGGCATAAATCATCAAACATTTTTTCATTGCAATAGTGTGCGCCAAAGGCGTCACAAGTGAATAGTATTTGATCTTCTTTTAAATAAGTAAAAATGGTATCTGGCCAGTGTAAAAAGGGCGCTTTTATAAAACTGAGTGTTTTTCCTCCAAGATCTAGTTCGATGTTTTCTGTTACTTCAGCTGATTCGAACGGTTTATTAACGATTGCTGTTAAAAATTTAATTGCTGGTTTTGATGCATAAACAACTGCATTTGGTGCTAATTCCAATAACTGAACCATTGCAGCTGAGTGATCCGGTTCAGTGTGGTTCACAATAATGTAATCAATTTTAGCTAGATCGGAGATATGTTTTTTGATATTTCCAATAAACTCTTCTTCAAACCCATGTTTGGCAGAGTCTACTACCGCAATTTTATTGCTACCCTTTATTAAGTAAGAGTTGTAGGTTGAACCTGCTTTTGTATCTAATATAATGTCAAATTTCTTAAGATTTGGATCTAGTATTCCAGTCCAATATACGTTTTTACATATTTCCATAATTTACCTCTTTTCTTTAAAAACAGTTTGATGTTTTAAGACTGTTTTCTATTGTTAAAGCATTTTCCTGTTTTTTCTTTGTCACAATGTGGTGGTTTTTGACCGCATTTATAGCATATTTCATTTGTTAGGATTTTGCCGTCTGAATATTCTTGGATATTTCCTAATGTTGTATTTGCAATATTCCCTAATGCTTCACGTGTAAAGAATGCTTGGTGTGATGTGATGAGAACGTTGTTGAAGCTAAGCAGTCTTGCAAGAACATCGTCACTCACGATCTTATCGGAAAAGTCTTCAAAGAAAAACTCAGATTCTTCTTCATATACGTCTAGTCCTGCTGATCCGACTCTTCCTGATTTTAATCCCTTTACTAGTGCTTTTGTGTCGACGAGCTGACCTCTGCTGGTATTGATAAGCATTACCCCTTTTTTCATCTTTTTAATGCTCTCGGCATTTATTAAATGCTGTGTGTCTTTGGTCAATGGACAGTGCAATGATATTACATCTGATTCTGAATAGATCTCATCCAGATTTGTATATGTGAATCCGTGGGTATTTGCTAGGTTTTCATTTGGAAAGGGATCATATGCTAATACCTTCATCCCGAAACCCTTCATGATTTTAACCAGTATAATGCCAATTTTACCTGTTCCGATGATGCCACAGGTTTTATTGTTTAAATCGAAACCAAGTAAGCCGTTTATACTGAAATTATTTTCACGCGTACGATTATACGCTTTGTGAGTTTTCCGATTTAATCCCATGATTAGTGCAACAGCATGTTCTGCTACTGCATAAGGTGAATAAGCGGGGACTCGAACAACCATAATTTTATTGAAGGAATATTTGAAATCAACATTATTGTATCCAGCACATCTAAGAGCAATTACTTGTGTTCCATTTGTATGTAATATATCGATAACTTCTTTGTTTAATGTATCATTAACAAATACGCAGACAACCTTATATCCCTTAGCCAGGATTGCGGTTTCTATTGTGAGTTTTGGTTTGAAATATTTAATTTCAAACCTATAGTTTTTATTTGTAGTATTAAAAGATTCAATGTCGTATGGCTTTGAATCGAAAAAGGCAATTTTCATCATGGCTCCAATTTTTAGGAATTTAAAACGTTATTCATATCAATTCCAGAAATTTTAATCGTTACATTTATTTCGGTTCCCGAATATTTTTGAGAGTTTGTATTAATCATATTTTCAGCTGCTATATTACCTTGTTCAATAGAGGACTTAACGAAACCCCATAGTTGATCACTAAATTGAATGCAGTCACCTGCAGCAAATACCGATTCATGACTTGTTTGCAGATATTCATTTACGATAATTCCTTTATCTGTGTCTAAGCCGGCTTTTTTTGGAAGATCAATTCTTGCTCTAACTCCAGCTGATACTAGGATTATATCAGCTTCGATTCTTGTATTATTTTTTGTGTTTATAATTAGTTTATTATTTATTTTAGAAATTTCATCACACATTTCTGGTAGATAGAACTGAACCCCTTTATCTTCGAGAACTGATTGTAGTTTTTTCCCTTGAGTCGTATTTAGTTGTCTAGATAGCAAACAATCACCCACTTCAACAACTTTGATTGATTTATTCATGCTGAGAAAGCTATTTGCAATTTCTAGGCCAAGTACGCCGCCGCCAACTACTACCACTTCTTTTTTGTCTTGAACTGCCGCAATGATATTGTCTGCATCTTCAAGAGTCCGCAGTGTATATATGTTTTTATTGTTTGCTCCTTTTACCGGTGGCATATTTGGAGTAGCGCCAAGTGCTAATAAGAGCGAGTCATATTTGTAATCTGCCCCATTACTTGTGATTGTTTTCTTCTTGGTGTCTATCGACTGCACAGTACTATTAATGTGCAACATAATGTTTTTGTCTTGATACCAGTGTTGATCATAAACCTGTACTTTTTCTGTCTTACCAGCGATATAGTCGGGTAGTTTAGGCCGAGCATAGTAGGGTGTTTTTTCCTGTGAAAAAATCTGGATACTGCAATCTGTATTTAATTTTCGTAGTTTAGCAGCAGCTGTTGTCCCAGCAGGTCCATTTCCGATAATAATAAATTTCATAGGGTTCATAATAAAAAAGAAGGGACTCGAAAGTCCCTTCCTATATCCTTTTATACTTTAGTAAATTCGTCTTTGCCAACTCCGCACTCTGGGCAAACCCAGTCGTCAGGCAATGCGTCGAAGCTTACGTTGTTATTTTCTGCTGGATCATAGACATATCCACAAACATTACATTCATATTTATCCATATCTTCCTCCTTGTTTTAGTAGTTATCAGCAAGAACTTCAAAAAACTTTTTACCGTGTTTACAAGCTGGACAAACATCCGGTGCTTCTAGTCCTTCATGTATAAAACCACAGTTGTTACAGCGCCATTTTACTTTCTTTTCCTTTTTAAAAACAGTGTTATTTTCAATATTCTTTAGTAATGCTTTGTATCGATTTTCATGAGCAACTTCAACTTCTCCAATTTTTTCAAAAGCAGTTGCAATATCTTCAAATCCTTCTTCTCTAGCCATTTTTGCAAAACTTGGATACATTTCTGTATTTTCGTAATGTTCACCAGCAATTGCTTCTTTTAGATTTTCAACAGTGCTTCCGATTCCTTTTAAAAACTTAAAATGAACTTTTGCATGTTCTTTCTCGTTATCTGATGTTTCTTCAAATAAGTTAGCTATTTGAACGTAGCCCTCTTTTTTTGCAACACTTGCAAAATATGCGTATTTATTTCGAGCTTGTGATTCGCCTGCAAAAGCAGCCATTAAGTTTTTTTCTGTTTCTGAACCTTGTAGTTCCATTTTTATCTCCTTTTATTTTTTAATTTATGCAAAAGCATAATAACACTTTTTAGTTTAATTTTTTAATCTTACTTTATTTCTTTATCACAAATTTCTCTGTTTTAACATTACAAACGGGACATTTATCTGGAGCACTATTCCCGTTATGAACGTAGCCACAAACTGTGCAAATATATCTAATCATATTTCCCCTCTCTAAATAGCTAGGGATGATTCCCATAAACCATGTAGGTTGCAATAGGATGTCGCAATTAGTTCAGAAAATGTACCTTTCCGAACAGATGTTCTTACTCTTGCGATAGTATTTTCATCACCTAAATTAAAAACGGTTAATTGTTTTAATACTCCTTCTGATGTTTTCCCATATAGAGTAATTGTTTTTATTGAGTGCTCTGTAGTGCTTGGGTGGATAATTTCCTGTCCAACTTGAATTGTAACCGATAGCTCTCCGCATGTTGAACATTCTTTTGTTACAATATACGGAACATGTTTTTCCTTCCCTGCATCTGCTGTTTTAATGTTTTGTGTAATACTCATTTATTGCCTCCTAGTTTTTTCTGCTCAACACACGATTTACATATTCCTTTAAAATAGGTGTGAGTTTCTTCAACCTTATGTCCATTTACATGGTCACCAGGCTTAGTTCCTTGATTTTTATGCTCTAAATCGTAGATTTTATTGCAAGTATTGCAATAAAAGTGGTAGTGATCTTCCGTGTTATAGTCGTAGTAAACCTTGTTATCGCCAGAGATGTTTAATTTAACCACTTTTTTAATATCTTTAAGTTTCTCGAGAGTATTATATACAGTTGCTAAAGACATTGAAGGAAAGTCTTTTTTTAAAGTTTTGTAAATATTTTCAGCACTAGGATGGATGCGATTGTGATCTAAAAATGAAATAATTGCCATTCGTTGGGGCGTGGTTTTGATTCCGTTATTTTTTAATATTTGAATAATTTCTTGTTCTTTTATCACTAGATACCTCGTTAATAATTATTCTAAGTTAAGAATGATTATAGTCTAAGAAATGTAAAAGTCAAGAAAAAATTAGCTGTATTCAATATTAATAGTGTTAAATATGAATACAGCTAATTCGAGCGTGCTATTTAATAAATATTAAGTATTTAATGTCCTAGCATTTTAAGGATATCTTGAGATTTTACAAGATCTCCTCTTTCTTCTCGTTGAACGTCTTTATAAAACTCGCAGCTCATGCAGCTTGCAAGTTTAGCAGCATAAGTTCCCTGAGTTTTCCCGCCACATAAAGTTCCAGCGATTGCCCAACAAGATCTGCCTCCCTTTGAACCATGGTTGATTCCATCAAGTTTGTTTTCAGTTGCGGCAGGACAGACTCCAAGCTCAGCAGTTTTTGCTCCACCTGGTTCACGTCCACATTTTTTTAATTCCCAACAATTTGTTTTACCCATTTTTCCCCTCCTCGTTCTGTCAAGTGCGCTCTAACAAAGCATACTCTTTTAATATGATACTTACTATATGCCCTATATTCAAGTTTCTAAACATGTAATATTGACAGTTTATTGAAGGCTTGCATCTAATAACAAAAAATAGTATACTAAAAAGGTAGGAATAGGAGGGAATTATGAAATATTCAACACGTACTAGATATGGACTTCGATTACTAGTATATCTTGGCGCTAGGTATAAAGGCAAGTTCGTAAAACTGCATACGATTGCAGAAAGTGAGAAAATATCAATTAAGTATTTGGAGCAAATTGTTCGGATATTGAAGCCAACAGGGTTAATAAATGTGGCTAGAGGTGCAAAAGGTGGATATAAACTTGCAAAAGATCCAGTGGATATAGACATGAAACAAATATTTACCATTTTAGAAGGCAATATTGAACCAATAGAGTGTTTGCAGGAATCTTATAATTGTAAAAAGGAAAAACTTTGTGCAACGCTGGATTTATGGAAGGGATTGCAAAAAGTCACAAATGAATATTTATCATCAATTAAACTTATAGACGTGATTGAAAATTATAAGTCAAAACATAGTGTCAATATGTTTTATATTTAAACTGGTTACCTTTAAATAAAAGGAGGGATGTTATGAAAGTTGCAAATAATATAGCAGAGTTAGTTGGAAATACCCCATTAGTTAAGATAAATAAACTTACAGAGGGACTTCAGGCAAATATCTATGCAAAGTTAGAGATGTTTAATCCCATGTCGAGTATAAAGGATCGAATTGGTAACGCGATGATTGAGGATGCTGAAAATAAAGGATTATTAAAGCAAGGTTCAGTAATAATTGAACCAACGAGTGGAAATACTGGTGTTGCACTTGCGTATATAGCCGCTGTAAAAGGATATCGGATAATTCTTACGATGCCAGACACAATGAGTGTTGAACGTCGAAAATTATTAAAAGCACTCGGAGCAGAACTTGTTTTAACACCTGGAGAGTTAGGCATGAGAGGTGCAATAGGAAAGGCAGAGAATTTGTGCAAAGAAAATATCGGATCTTTCATGCCGCAACAATTTAAAAATAAAGCAAATCCAGATATTCATCGGGAAACGACTGCTCTTGAAATATGGGAAGATACAGATGGAAAAATAGATATATTTGTTGCAGGAGTTGGTACTGGCGGAACCATCACTGGTGTTTCAGAAGCATTGAAACAGAAAAATAAAAAAATATATTGTGTTGCAGTAGAACCCGATTCATCGGCTGTTCTATCTGGCTCTTGTGCTGGACCTCATAAGATTCAAGGCATAGGGGCTGGGTTTATCCCAGATATAATGAAGACAGAAATTGTGGATGAGGTAATTACTGTTAAAGACTCAGATGCTGGAGAAATAGCTAGAAGATTAGCTAAAGAAGAGGGAATATGTGTTGGAATATCATCTGGAGCGGCCATGAAAGCTGCTCTTGAATTAGCTGCAAGAAAAGAAAATAAGGGGAAAAATATAGTGGTAATACTCCCTGATTCAGGAGAACGTTATTTAAGTACGTGGTTATTTCAAGATTAGTTGCTAGGCATTTGAAATAATGAGTGAAAAGAAAAACAGAATGCAGTATTATAAGGAGGATTAAAATGACATATAACTTAGAAACTAATGCACTACACGCTGGATACGATGGAGAAGAGACAACCCTATCTCGAGCAGTACCGCTTTACCGAACTAGTTCATACCTATTTAAAGATACGGAACATGCAGCGAATTTGTTTTCTTTAAAGGAGCTTGGGAATATTTATACGCGTTTAATGAATCCGACTCAGGATATTTTAGAGAAGCGTATTGCCGCACTTGAAGGTGCTCCTGCTGCATTAGCACTTGCCTCTGGTACATCCGCAATATTTAATACGGTTATAAATATCTGTGAGCAGGGGAATGAAATTGTATCAGCTAATAACTTGTATGGTGGAACCTATACAATGTTTAACGATATTTTGCCAAAATTTGGTATTAATGTTCATTTAGTTGATTCATCTGACCCAAACAATTTTGAAGCCAAAATTAATGAAAATACTCGATTAATTTACATCGAAACAATGGGAAACCCCGTTTTGGATTTTGCTGATATAAGTGCCGTAGCAAAAGTTGCCCATAAACACAACTTGCCATTAGTTGTGGATTCTACGTTTACAACACCTTATTTATTAAATCCAATCGAGCATGGTGCCGATATAGTTATTCATTCTCTTACCAAATGGCTTGGTGGTCACGGAACTGGTATTGGTGGTGTTGTTGTTGACTCGGGTAAATTCGATTGGACAGATCCCAAATTTAACTTATTTAATGAACCTGAAGGTAGTTATCATGGTTTACGTTTTGCTCATGACTTAGGTGATCTTAATCCGGTGGCGTTTGCTATGAGGATGAGACTAGTACCGCTTCGTAATTTGGGAGCATGTATATCTCCCGATAATGCGTGGATGTTTCTTCAGGGGATAGAAACCTTACACATAAGGATGGAGCGTCATAGTGAAAATGCCTTAGCAGTTGCCGAGTACTTAGAGAAGCATCCAAAAGTATCATGGGTACGATATCCTGGTTTAAAAGCTGATCCATCTCATAAGCTTGCAAGCAAATATCTGAAAAAAGGATTTGGAGGCATGGTTGTATTCGGTGTGAAGGGTGCTAAAGAAGAGGGTATTAAATTTATTAATAGTTTAGACTTGTTTTCGCATGTTGCGAATGTTGGTGATGCTAAAAGTCTAGCAATTCATCCAGCCAGCACAACTCACGCTCAATTAAGTGAAGATGCTCAGCGATCGAGTGGCCTTGTTCCTGAGTTGATTCGATTGTCCATTGGGATTGAGCACATAGATGATATCGTCCGTGACATTGATAATGCATTAAAGAATATATAGGAAGAGGATTAATTATGGAAAAATATGAAGATTTGGTGTACTTAGACCATAACGCTACAACTTATTTGGCACCAGAAGTGATTCAAAAGATTAGTAGTTTACTTGAAAGTAATTTTGCAAATCCCTCTAGTTTATATGGGGTAAGTCAAGATGCTAAAGAAGAGCTGGAAGAAGCACGCACGGATATGAAACGTATACTTGGAATTAAAACAGGAAAACTTATATTTACGGGCGGTGGTAGCGAATCGGATAATTTAGCGATAAAAGGAGCTGCGTATGCAAACCAAAGAAAAGGTAAGCATATTATTACATCGCAGGTAGAGCACCATGCAGTTCTCCATACATGTGAAAATATCGAAAAACATGGATTCGAGGTGACCTATCTGCCAGTTGATAATAACGGTGTGATTAAATTGGAAGAACTTGAAAATGCTATACGTGAAGATACAATACTCATATCGATTATGTATGCAAACAATGAAACGGGTGTTATTCAACCAATAGAAGATATTGTTAAGATTGCACGAGAAAAAGGAGTTTTGTTTCATACAGATGCAGTTCAGGTTGTAGGGAAAATGCCGATTAATATTGAGGAGCTGGATGTTGATTTATTGTCTCTTTCTGCTCATAAGTTCTATGGACCGAAAGGTGTCGGGGCGCTATATGTTAAGAAACGGGTCCTAATAGACCCATTGGTCCATGGTGGTGAGCAAGAGCAGGGTAAACGTGCTGGTACGGAAAATACGGTTGGAATTATTGCCATGGCAGAGGCCTTAAAAATAGCCATGCAGAACCCTGAAAAGGAGATTGCTCGAGAGATGGTTTTAAGAGATAAACTAGAAAATGGACTCCTAAAACTTATCCCTGAAAGTTTCATAAATGGTGGAACTGCAGAACGTCTTAGTAATACGACCAACATTATAGTAAAATACGTGGAAGGTGAAGGCATGTTATTGCATTTGGATAGTAATAAGATTTGTGCCTCATCAGGTTCGGCATGTACGTCGGGATCGTTAGATCCTTCACATGTCTTACTTGCGATGGGTGTTCCTCATGAATTTGCTCATGGGTCTTTGCGCTTTAGCTTTGGAAAGTTCAATACCGAGGCAGATGTAGATAAAGTCTTGGAAGTGTTACCAACAATAATTAAAACTCTTCGAGAAATGTCACCGTTATGGGACGCAACAAAAGAGAGTAAATAAAGGAGAATTAAGATGGCTGTATATAGTGACAAAGTAATGGATCATTTTTCGAATCCTAGAAATGTAGGAGAAATAGATGATGCAAGTGGTGTTGGTCAAGTTGGAAATCCAACCTGTGGGGACATCATGAAAATGTTTATTAAGGTTGAAGATGAGATTATAACAGAAGTTAAGTTTAAAACATTTGGTTGTGGAGCCGCAATTGCAACTAGTTCAATGGCAACCGAATTGATTAAAGGAAAAACAATCGAGGAAGCTTTAAAGTTAACAAATAGAGCAGTTGCAGAAGCATTGGATGGTTTGCCAAAGGTAAAACTCCATTGTTCGGTTTTAGCTGAAGAAGCGGTTAGATCAGCAATTGATGACTATTATCAAAAGACAACGGGTAAAGGTTTAGATGGCTATAATCCGAAAAAATTTGATGGCTGCCATCATTAAAATTTTAAAGGAGATACTGAAATGCCGTTAGTATTACCAGATAACCTGCCTGCAATTGAGACTCTAACAAAAGAGAATACATTTGTTATGACCGAGTCAAATGCCGTTACGCAGGATATTCGACCCTTAAAAATTTTATTTTTAAATATCATGCCGCTTAAAATTGCGACTGAAAAACACATATTACGGCTCTTATCAAATACTCCTATTCAATTAGAGATCGATTTTTTAAGAGTTGAATCCTATGTTTCTAAGCACACCCCCATGGAACATTTGGGTAAGTTTTATAAAACGTTCAAGCAGGTGAAAGATAAAAAATATGATGGGTTTATTGTAACGGGTGCACCTGTTGAAAAAATGGATTTTGAAACAGTTAAATATTGGGATGAATTACAAACAATACTTGATTGGGCAGATAAAAACGTTATGTCAACTCTCTTTATCTGCTGGGCAGTACAGGCTGGGTTGTATCATTATTTTAATATTCCCAAACATGCACTTGAAAAGAAGTTGTCGGGGGTATTCCGTCATACCTTAAATGATAAAAATACAGCTTTAATACGAGGGTTTGATGATGTTTTCTGGGCGCCACATTCACGATATACTGAAACTCGAAAAAAAGAGGTGCTAAAGGTTCCAGATCTAAAGATTATTAGTGAATCAGAAGAGGCAGGCATTTATTTAATGGTTTATAAAGGTGGTCAGAAAATATTTGTTACTGGTCATGCTGAATATGATCCTCAAACGCTAAAAGAAGAATACGAACGTGATATTAAAAAAGGCTTAAATGTAGATTTACCTCAAAACTATTATACTGACAATGATCCAAAAAAGTCACCGGAAGTAAAGTGGCGTAGCCATGCAAATCTCTTATTTTCAAATTGGATTAATTATTATGTATACCAAAGAACATCGTACATTCTATAAGCCTGGGTTTAGCTAAAGAGGAGTACGCGTGTTATGGCACATGAGCACTTTAAAAAATGTGGGTTAGCAGATACTTTGCGAGTGTAATGAAATTATCAATTATCTTTCCGGTTTATAAAGATGGTGAGTTAATAGATCGTGCAATATCACACATTAAATCCATTGCTTCTGATTTCGATTATGAGTTGATTTTTTCAGTTGCTGAGAATGACGATCCCCTAAGACATAGTTCTGCCGAGAATATAAAAATAATATCGGCACCAAAAGGGCGAGCCTCTCAGATGAATGCTGGAGCCGCAGTTGCTTCTGGTGATGTTCTTCTGTTCTTACATATTGATACCAGATTGCCTGAAACGGCGTTCTTTGATATACAAAAAACTATTGAAGATAAAGGTTTTTCCGTTGGTGCTTTTTCATTAAAGTTTGCATCAAAAAGGATTAGTTTAAAACTGATTGCAGCTATTACGACTATTAGATCTAAATTAAACAAAATGCCATATGGAGACCAATCTATATTTATCAAGAGAGATGTGTTTAATGCTCTTGGTGGTTTCTTTGACGAACCATTGCTAGAAGACGTCCTGTTAATGGAGTTAATTAAAAGAGCAGGACTGAAAGTGCGGATTCTTTCAAGTGTTGTAATTACGTCAGCGCGGAAGTATGAATTAAATGGTATATGGAAAACAGTCTATTCAAACAGGAAGATAATCTTTTTATTTAAAATGGGGGTATCAATTAAAACATTGGCGAGAATGTATTATCGGAGGAAGCTAAATGAATAAAAACTGCTTAATGATATTTTTGAAGGAACCAGTTCCCGGAGAAGTAAAAACGCGATTAGCTAAAGATATCGGCGCAGAGAAGGCTGCTCGTTTATACCAGTGCTTTATGACGGATACTATATTAAACGCAAAGAAATTGGAACTTGATATTTACTTATGCTATTCACCTGAAAAATATAAAGATGAGCTGCAAAGACAATGGGGCGATTTAGTTCATTATTGTTTACAAGCAGGCGTTGATCTTGGGGCCAAGATGTATCGATGTTTCCAATATACTTTTAGCAAAGGTTACGAGCGGGTTGTTGTTATTGGCACAGATAGTCCTGATTTACCCGTTGAAAAGATAGGGGATTCCTTTAGCCAACTTGAAACGAATAATGTTGTCATTGGGCCTAGTGATGATGGCGGGTATTATTTGATTGGGTTTCAAAAAGAATCACTAAAGCCATATTTATTTCGGGATATAGAATGGAGTACAGCTGAGGTGTGTTCTCAAACAATTGAGCATTTAGATGCGTTAAATGAAAAATATAAGGTATTAACTGGATGGACGGATGTTGATGATATTAACGATTTGAAGTTAATTATTGAACAATTTGAACCCAAGTCAGGACAGTTAGCAAATACATGGAATTATATTAGTTCAGAGTTAAGCGAACTTTTGCCCTAACGTTGACTATTTGGTCAGTGAAATATCTAAAAAATTGTTGATTAATGTTATTCCGATTTTTGTATAATAGATACTAATATACTCAAATTCATCCATTATTTTTTCTTTATCCAATTTTTGAAGAGACTCATCTTCATCGCACCAAATGCTCAGCATTTTATTTGTTAGTTCAAAATGACACTGAATACCATAGGCCGTTGGATGGACTTTTACTATTTGGTTCTTACAATACTTGCTGTTACCAAGTTGCAACATCCTATCGGTTCGTTTAACAGTTTCGCCATGCAATTGAAAAACTTCAAATGAATCATCTAGATCCTTAAATAAAGGATCCTGTTTGCCTTCTTTGGTTAGAGCAATTGTAAATGAGTCGTTGTTTACATCTTTTAATCCAATTTCTTTAAGAACACATTTGCTAACTGAACCACCAGCGGCCTCGACTAAGGCTTGAAGTCCTAAGCATATTCCAAGAATTGCGATGTTTTTCTCTAAAGCCTCTTTAATAATTCTAAGTAATGACAATGTTTTTGGACTTCTGTCGTTTATGCTATCAGGTCCGCCTAGAACGAAGAGAACTGAATAATTTGATAGGTTTAGCACTTTGTCATTCTGAGAAAGATCAATAATTGTATACTCAAATTTTCTTTGAGAAAGTACATCAAGGATTAAACCAGGACCTTCTCTGCTGATGTTTTTAATTATAAGCGCTCTTTTATTTGTATCCATGGGGGAATTATAGCATTATAATAATAGACATGAATTAAAAATATCGCCCCTCCTCTGTCCTACGGACATCTCCTCCCCATATATGGAGAGGATACCAGGAAAGGGATAGTCCTTTCTCCATGAATGGAGAGAGGATTTAGGAGAGAGGCGAAAGGATAAATAATGAATATATCAGTTATCGAATCAATCGGTGTCGAAAAAAAAATAGATAAAGTACGAACAATCCTATTTCATGCTGGGCAAGTTGCGGATGGATTTTACTATATAAAAGAAGGTGATGTCCGGGTATATAAAACGGATATCAATGGTAAAGAAATAGATGTTGCACATTTTGGTCCAGGCCATTTTGTTGGCGAGGTTATTCTGTTTTCTGGCACAGAATATCCGATCACTGCCAGTGTGGTAAAAAAAACGAAGTTGCTATACTTTAATAAGAATCGTTTATTAAAAGCGATTGAAAAAAATCCGCCTATTTCGATGTTTTTTTTGAAGCTGCTAGCAAATAAATGTGTCACTCTGAATCAACGCTTAGAATCGATTGCATTAAAAACAGTCAGACAACGACTAATTCAGTATTTATTTACTCAATGTTCAGGTGATAAGGAATGCAAAATTGCCCTTGGTATAAAGAAAGCAGATTTAGCCAGGCGTTTGGGCACTATTAGTGAAACACTTTCGCGAACACTTAATCAAGTTCAAAAAGATGGTTTAATAAAAGTTGAAGGTAAGACTATTCATATCCTGAAATGTGATGTTTTGCAAAATGAGTTAAAGGCTTGTTCGTAAAAAGTTGATATAATATTAGTTAATTTTAAATATTAATTAATATTTAAATATTGATCACGAACAGCTTTGTTCAACATTTGAGCTTGTGTGTTTTCAATAAATGTGGGCTTAATAATTTCTTTTAGTACAAAGAAAAAGGAATTATAATCTGGATTTTTTGCATCAAACTCTACTGTTGTATTAAGTCCATTTAGTTTTAAATCTTTTGACATATATTTAATAGGAGCGTTGTTTTTTTGTTTCAATGGGAGAACTTCTATTTGATCACGTTTAATAGTAATGTGTGAATGTTCAATTTTAACAGTGGTATTAATATGGCTGTAGAGTGGTCCCCATTTTTGTTGATTAACTCCCAGTCCTAGGTTCTGTTTAATCTGGATTTTTATGGAAGATAAACTGAAATTAAATGTTATATCTATATTTTGTAGTGCCCAGTTTCTGGATGATCCTGCTTTTGAATTGATAGAAGTTTCTTTTATGATATCCGAACATAGGTTTTTTATATGGATAGCAAATACTTTCGCACATGTATCTTCAATGTTAGGTCCGATGTAGTATGAACTAGAATCAATCATTAGTTGAAATATCCAATTGCTTGTTTTTTCGTCAGATACAATTTTATTTCTCATAGATATAGCTCCTTATTAGTTCTGTTTGTTATATATCGAACTGTGAAAGAAATTATTGCAACAAGTTTTGATTTACTTTTGATTTACTTGCAAGTACGCCTTTCATTTGCGTTTTATAAAAATGACCTAACCCTGTTCCCGAAGTAATTGATTAGCTGAGAATTAATTGTGACTTGTTTTCCTATTAAGTTGAGTTTCATTTTCCAATAATGTATACTTAGTATTGTTTTGAACTATTATTTTATTCAAAGGGACTTGATATGAAGCGAGTTGGTTTTGTAGTATTAATAATATTCTTTGGAATCTTAATAAAAGTTTATTTTTTTACAAATACAGAGGCAGAAAAACAGATTGTTTCAGATAGATATGTTGATGGGGGATTAAGAATATTTGCAAGTTTAGCACCAGATCCATTGCCAGTAATAAAATATGTGCGCATAAAGAATAAAAAAATATTTGGGTATAAAATGGACCAGTCTGGAATTATTATTTCTGTAAATAAAAGTATCTATCCAAATGTTAATGTCGGAGATATTGCTCCTTCTGACTAGAATACAACGATTGCTATAATCCTTACGACTAGTTTGATGAATCAAAATTATACGCCTTTTCTTTGAAAAGGAAGGAATATGATACCACGCTGTTCTTAGGATAGCTCCCCAAAAACTTGACTTGAGTCAAATAATCTCCTTTACAACGGTAGTATAATTAATATTGTTAGTTCAGGGAATTCGCTTTATTTTCCTCTCCTTTACAAGGAGAGGCGGCTTGTGAAACAAGACGGAGAGGTCTTTCAGTTGATTTGGCTTTATGTCTCCCCAAATAGGGGAGATGTCGAACTTGAAGAGACAAAGGGGTTATGTAAGAGAGCTAAAGTATTTCCCAAAAACTTGACCTAAGTCAATGAAATGAATGTTAAGATAATATAAAATGAATGACATTGGCAGGGGGATTGGCTAAAATTTCAAGTAAAAGGAGAATGATTATGGTAATGAGAGATATTATCGAGATAGATCGAGATAAGTGTAACGGTTGTGGAAATTGTACGACAGCATGTGCAGAAGGTGCATTAGTTTTAGATGAAGAAAACAAAGCGGTACTCGCAAAAGAAATTTTTTGCGATGGACTGGGTGCATGTTTAGATGTGTGTCCAGTTGATGCATTGAAAGTTGTTAAGAAGGATAGCGATGACTATGATGCTAAGGCATCGTACGAGCATGTAAAGGAAACGCGCGGAGATGAAGCCGCTAAGTTGATTCATGGAGCGGAAGAATTTATTCAGGAGACGGGGAAGCCTCTTGCTTGTGGATGTCCAGGAACGACGGCACAGGAGATTAAACGTCTAACAGCAATAGAAAAAGAGGCTCCTGTCGCAACGGGAGAAGCTCCATCAGAATTAAGCCAATGGCCAATACAGCTTCATTTAGTATCACCGGCTGCCCCATATTTTAATGAATGTGATCTATTAATTGCAGCTGATTGTACAGCGTTTGCATTGGGTTCATTTCATAGTGGTTTGCTAAAGGGTAAAAAATTGATTATATTTTGTCCTAAACTGGATGATACGTCTCCTTACGTAGCAAAAATTGCAGAACTTCTTAGGGTTAATACCATTTATTCGCTAACGATTGCTATTATGACGGTTCCTTGTTGCTCAGGGGTTGAACAGATTATGCGACAAGCGATTGAATTGTCGGGTAAAGATATTGCATTGAAAAAGATAGTCATTGGTCTAGATGGCCAAATTGTAAGTTAATTTTTATTAATTGTGATTGATATCACATTTAATAAAGAAAAAATATAAAAGGAGGCAGGAATATGTTTTGTTATCAATGTCAGGAAACAGCAAAAGGAACAGGGTGTGATATTTCAGGAGTTTGTGGGAAGAAAGAGGATACGGCAAATTTACAGGATTTACTAATTTACACAGCAAAGGGAGTTGCAGCCGCACAGAACGTAAGTGCATTAGAAGTTTCAACGGAAGTGTCAAAGTATTTAAATGATGCATTATTTACTACGATTACGAATGCAAATTTTGATGATGATGCTATCGCAAAAAAAATAAATAATGGTTTAAAAATTAGAGCTAAGTTGCTATCTGATGTAAAAAATGTTGATTTATCTGATATTTTAAAATGGACAGGATCATCAGTTGAAGATTTTCAGAAGAAAGCACCATCTATTGGCGTTTTAAGTACTGAAAATGAAGATATTAGAAGTTTGCGAGAATTGACCATATATGGTTTAAAGGGAATTGCTGCGTATATTCAACATGCAGATGTACTAGGCTATGATAACCCAGAAGTAGTAGCGTTTATTATAAAGGCATTAGTGGCAACTGAAGACGATAGTCTTTCCGTTGATGATTTAGTTGCACTTGTTCTTGAGTGTGGGAAATTTGGAGTAGATGCAATGGCATTGCTCGATAAGGCAAATACTACTACATATGGTAATCCTGAAATAACGGAAGTTAATATTGGTGTTAGTGATAAACCTGGGATACTCGTGAGTGGCCATGATTTAAAAGATTTAGAGGAACTTCTTGTTCAAAGTGAAGGATCGGGTGTTGATATTTATACTCATGGTGAAATGTTGCCTGCAAATTATTATCCAGCATTCAAGAAGTATGAAAATTTTATTGGAAATTATGGAAATGCATGGTGGAAGCAAAAAGAAGAATTTGAGTCTTTTAATGGTCCCATATTAATGACAACTAACTGTATTGTTCCTCCGAAGGATAGTTATAAAGATAAGGTGTTTACAAGTGGTAGCGCTGGATATCCAGGAATTAAACATATTGTTGATGCAGTAGATGGCGATCCTAAAGATTATTCTGAAATTATTGCTTTGGCTAAGACTTGTGAGTCACCAATAGAGATTGAAACTGGTACAATTGTGGGGGGATTTGCTCATAACCAAGTTATACAGTTAGCGGATAAAGTAGTCGATGCTGTGAAATCTGGTGCAGTGAAAAAATTTGTTGTAATGGCAGGATGCGACGGTAGACAAAAAGGACGTAGCTACTATACAGAATTTGCTGAAGCTTTACCTAAAGATAATATTATTTTAACAGCTGGTTGTGCAAAGTTTCGATATAATAAATTGAACCTTGGCGATATTGGAGGTATTCCTCGAGTATTAGATGCTGGTCAGTGTAACGATTCTTATTCGTTAGTAGTGATTGCGTTGAAATTGAAAGAAGTATTTGAGTTGGATGATATTAATGATTTACCAATTTTTTATAATATTGCATGGTATGAGCAAAAGGCTGTGATTGTTCTTTTAGCATTACTATCACTAGGAGTTAAAAATATTCACCTTGGGCCAACATTACCTGCATTTTTATCACCGAATGTGGTGAATGTATTGGTAGAAAACTTTGGAATTGCTGGTATTAAAGATGTTGAGACTGATTTGGTGGAGAGTGGTTGTAAGGTAGTTTCCTAACTATTTATTGTTTTTAAAGTTATCAGTTTTGATATTTAGATTTGTTATTTTGTAGTTAATAATACGGTTACTAGTCTTGAGCAGCTTTGCTGCTTGAAACTTGTTTCCGTTAGTTCGTTTTAATGCTTCAATAATCATTTCTTTCTCATAATTATGTGCAGAGGTTTCATGGGATAGTGAATTCTTGAGTACTAATGGTATATTTGTATCTGCTTTTTATCAGCAAATGTTCTGAATGTATTTTTTAAAAATTTCGATAAGTTGATCACAACTCTTAATCAGCGAATTAGAAAAGAAGAAAGTATCTTCTATCGTGAATACACAAAGGGAGAAGGATAGTTATTATTTATATATAGTTTTTCTTATAAAGCGTAGAATCCTGGTTTTGTCCTCAACAGGATAATTGTTGAAATGGTGTGTTCTTAATAGTTTATCTAATTTTGATAAAACTTGAGAAAGTGGAAGTTTCTGGATGATATCTCGAATAAATGGGAAAAGAATGTCTTCCAGATCTGATGCATTAATAGGTGTATCCAGTACTTTTCTATAATAGTTTTGTAGTTTTATTACTAAGCTATCGATATTAAACTTTTTTCTAATATACGTTTGTCCAGCTAAACCCATTTGTTTTCTAGTAGATGGATTTAGGATTAAGTGTTCTAATGCATCTGCGAATAGATTAATATTTTTTTCTAGTTCATTTTTTAGAGATTTTTTACTCTTTATGTCAATATTAAAATCTATAAGGAATCCACCATTGTCACTAAGTTTCTTAGACAAATCTGTTTTATCTTTGATGACTATTGTTGATTTGAATATAGCAGGAGTGCCCCCCGTCTTATTTGTTATTATCGGCTTCCTCATCGCTTGCGCTTCTAGCAAAACTGTACCCAACCCTTCAGTATGGGTTGGTAGAATGACAATATGGCATTTTGCGTAGTAATCTCTTAGTTTTTTTTGAGTGAGAGCTCCTAATCCTGTAATAGTGTCATTTAACTCCAGTTTTGAAATAAGTTGTTCTAACTCTTTGTTAAAGGATACCTGTTTATTTTCTATTGGTCCTGCATAGTAAATGTGGAAGTTGTGATCTTTATTCTTAAGAATATTTGCAATTTTAACCATATCCATATGCCCTTTATGTTTGCAAATTCTTGCAGGCAACAGAATATTTATAGTATTAGGATCTGTATTGCTAAGTTCGATTGTTTCTGGTTTTGCTTTTTCTGGACTAAAAAAAGAAATATTTATACCATCAGGAAAAATTTGATATTTATGATTAAATTCTAACATTTCGTTATGTTTTGCATGCTCTGTTAAAAGTCCGACCCCGTCCACTTTGTGAAAGATTGTTTTCAATTCACCAAATTGGTTTTGATTAAGTCGAGAGTTGATGAGGTGGTGTTGAAGTATTATTGGGAGATGTTTGTTATAGCCGCGAGCAGTTGTAATAGATGCTGATGTTGTTACGAAATCAATCAAGCCATTGATTAAAAATAAATCGATATGATTGTCGTTAAATATTTGCTTGAGTTTTAAGGTAATTTTTGAAGGTTCTATGTAATGAGGCATGCGATGTTCGGTGATTTGTGTGCTATTATGCCAGTTCATATTTGGTGGGATTTGTCTTTTTACATCTTTTGTAGCTTCGTAAATTTGTATGATTTTGCAATTAGAGGAATTAACTAATCCATAGTTCATATTTTGTAATGCTGAGGATAGTCCGCTTATACTGTCATAATATTTTGCTAGTCTAAGAATAGTAATCCCATCTAATGGATTTTGCTTTGGTACAATATCTGATTTTTCTAGTAAAGGATTCATGTGAAGGGCATGAGCATATTTTGATGTATAACTACCACCATAAAGCTTACTTGCTAATGAGAAGGCAATCAGTGCAGCATAAGGTTGCGTCTTCTCGTTATTTAGTATAGACTCAATTTCTTTTTTTGTAGTATGTTTGAGATTATGAACCAAAGCTAAGGCAGTAATTTTATAGTACATGTTAATATATCGAAAGGATATTATTATAATTTCAAAATAATATATTATTATTTTTTCTGTGCTTGCTGTGGGAATCGCCTTATTCCTTGAGTTCTTAGTTTAAGGCTATTTTTTATCGTTTTCTTTACGATCAATAGAAATTGTACATTCAGTGATTAATGCAGCAACGGCACCAACTGCTGCAATCATTGGAGCAGCAACTGTTCCAATAACGCTAATCGTAAGTGGTAGCGATAGGATTACATGTTCGTCCTTATCCTTAATTGTGATCTTTCGAATACTGCCTTCATGGATGAGCTCTTTTACTTTTTGAACTAAATGCTCTCCCTTTACTTTAAATTCTTCAGAATGTTTATGACTCATCGAGTGATTTCTCCTATTTAATTTTTATCCAATCAAACTTTCTAGTGTTTTCAAATCCTTCGTTTCGTAGGCCTGGTTGATTTTTTTTAACGTTTGTTTGTTCTTATTATATGTTTTCTTATTATTTACATTTTCAGTAGAAAATTTAAATAGTAGTTTTTTATAGAGCTCTTCTATATTAGTTCCTGTATTATCTGCTTTTTCTTTTTTAGGGATAGTTGAATCATTAATTGATGAAGCTGCCTCTTTTGAAGTAATACTCTTTAAATTGCGATAATAAAGTATTATAAAGATTAAACTTGTTGACAGAATAAATATGAGTAGCGCATATTGTACTAAAATTGACATAAAAATAGTTTACTCCTATGTAACACTATTATCAAGTATTATGAGTCTCAGTGATTGTTGTAATTAAACCTGTAGCTAAATCCCGTTATTAAAATGACTGCTATAAGAAATAGTAAGAAATATAGCTAAAGTATTGATTATTTTATAAATAAAGGTAAAAATATAATAAGAAAATGAATAAATCTAATAAAAAGAAAACGGTCTTAATTGTTGATGATGAAGAGATAGTCTGGACTATTCTTCGTGAGGCATTAAGCGATTTAGATCTTTACATTATTGTTGCTCTAAATGGATATGAAGCAATAGAGCAAAGTAGAATAATGAAACCAGATTTAATTATTATGGATTACAAGATGCCGGATATAGATGGATGGAAAGCGGCAAAGCAAATAAAAAAGCATAATAAGGATACAATCATTTTAGGCCATACAGCATATGCAACTGATGATATGCTAAAATTAGGTATTGAGTCTGGGTGTAGTAAAATTTTAATAAAGCCTGTTGACTTAGATCTTTGGAATGATACGATTATTAAGTATCTAGAAATATAACTTAAGAGAGAGAGCCCGATATGAATGCTGAGTATATAAATCCATTTTTAAGTGCTGTGAGTGAAGTGTTTAGAGATTGTTTTCCCGATATAGATATTAAACGTGGGCAGGTTGAAATTCAAGAAAAAAACTTATCAATTAAAGGTTGTGCATCCATTATATCCATAACTGGTCAAATAGAGGGTCGTGTTGTTATCGATATGAAACTCGAAACTGCTATCCAACTTGCAGAAGATATGTTGGAAGAAAAACATGAAATATTTGATATGGAAGTGAGCTCAACTATTAATGAAATAGCAAACATGATATGTGGGAAGGCAATATCTGTACTTGCAAACAAAGGAATGGACGTTGAAATATCCTCTCC
>Ga0075111_1000332_pt1 | contig 22692 bp, 15 predicted proteins | sample AntAceMetag02UKK_FD_69787 | JGI IMG/M metagenome (GOLD analysis project Ga0075111, IMG submission 69787) | Saline lake microbial communities from Ace Lake, Antarctica - Antarctic Ace Lake Metagenome 02UKK | ecosystem: Environmental > Aquatic > Non-marine Saline and Alkaline > Saline | place... | reverse complement strand
AGAGGTTTTATTTCCTGTTGAGAATCTGTGCGCGCCTATGCAAGAGGATTATCGATATACCTCATCCCAATTTTTGAAGACGGGTTCGAGTTCGCGAGCGCGGAGCATGGCGCAGAATTCGTCGACGCCTCGGTTGTCGTTGACGTCGAACTGTCCTTCCTCTGAACCTTCATCGCCATAGCCGCCGACGGTGGTTTTGCTGGCGACACTCATCTTGTTGCAACCCAGTCCGGCCATGCCATCACGGAAGGCGGCGGATTCTCGGGTGGAAAGAACGAGTGGCACGTCGGATAGGCAGATTCGGAATGCGAAGACAATTTGCGCCAGTTGTTTTTCCGAGACCGGATGCGGGGCCAGGAACCCACCGGCTTCGTTTTGGATGCGCGGGAAGGATACGCTGAGCCCGGCCTGCCACCGTGTTTTTTGCAGATGGCGTACGTGACGGTAGAGCGCGATCAGGTCGAAGAGCGGGTCGCTCAGCCCGAGCAGGGTGCCGAGCCCGGCCATACGCAGCCCGCCAGCCAGTGCGCGGCCGGGAGCTTTGATCCGTTCGAGCATGTTGCTTTTGGGGCCCCAGCGGTGCATCTCGGGGTAGACGTCCGGATGATAGGTTTCCTGATAAAGGGTGACTCCGGTGCAACCCGCTTCCGCGAGCTGCCCGTACTCTTTTCCAGACATTGGAAAAACCTCGATGGTCACTTTATGGAAATGTTTTGCGGCGAGCTCGACGCATTTGAGGACGTATTCAAAATCCGCCTGCGGGGTGCGCTCGCCGGTCAGCAACAGGATTTCTTCGAGCCCCATTTTTTTGAGCGCGGCGAGTTCGGTTTCAACCTGTTCGAAGGAGAGCTTGTGGCGCTCGGTGTCGCGGTCGGAGGCGAATCCGCAGTAGGCGCATCCGCCGGGGCAGTAGCTCGAAAGGTAGAGTGGGACATAGAGTTGGACGGTGCGTCCGAAGTGGCGGCGCGTGAGCGCCTGCGCGCGGGCGGCCATCGGTTCGAGAAAGTCCGCCGCCGCGGGGGAAAGCAATGCGGCGAGCGTATCCTCGTTTGGAGACTCCGCGCCGAGCGCCTGTTCGACATCGCGGGCAGAGAATTTTTTGCCGAGCCACGGGGACGGGTCGAGCCATGAGGGGAGATCGACGATTGACGATTGACGATTGGCGATTTTGGATTTCATGCTGACCTTTGACCTTCTGACGTTCGACTTTTTAACCAAGGAACGAGGTTAAAGGACTCGATGCCACGGCGACTTCCGATTTGGGCATTAGACCCGCGTTGCGGGCGGCGAAGCCGGTTTCGACACCGAGGGCAAAAGCCTTTGCCATCGCGGCAGGATCGGTGGCCGCCGCGATGGCGGAGTTGACGAGGCAGGCATCGCAGCCCATTTCCATGGCGCGGGCGGCTTCGGAGGGTGCGCGCAGGCCTGCGTCGACAATCACCGGAATATTGCTGTCGCGGATGATCAGCTGGATCATGTCGGCCGTGGAGAGTCCGCCGCCGGAGCCGATGGCGGCGCCGAGCGGCATAACGGCCGCACAACCGACGTCTTCGAGTTTTTTCGCGAGGACGGGATCGGCCGGAATGTAGGGAAGAACGATGAAGCCGTCGGCGGCCAGCTCTTTGGCCGCGATGTAGGTTTCGATGGCGTCGGGCATGAGGTGATGCGGGTTGGGGTGAATCTCCACTTTCACAAACGGGCTTCCGCTGAGTTCGCGACCGAGCTGCGCGGCGCGTACCGCTTCTTTGGCATTCATCGCACCAGAGGTGTTAGGCATCAAGGTGACGTTTTTGAGTTTAGCGAGCGGCGCGCACAGATCGTCATCCGGCTTTTCGCGGTTAAAGCGGCGCAGAGCCACGGTCACCAGTTCGGTGCCGGAGGCTTCGATGGCGCGGATCATGGTTTCGGTGTTCGAGAATTTCCCCGTTCCGAGAATCAGGCGCGAGCCAAATTCATGGCTTCCCAGTTTCAAGTTTCCAGTTTCAAGTTTCATATTTCATCCCTCATATTTCTCTCAACCGCCTCCTACAAAAGTGAGTACTTCGACGGTGTCGCCGTCGTTGAGTGTGTGTGTTTTCCAATTCTTGGAAAAAACGAGATCGCCGTTCACGGTGAGTGCGCTGTGGTCGGGGGCGGCTCCGAGTTCGGCGAGCAGGACGCCGACGGACCCATCGCCGTTGTGTTCGAGGCTTTCGCCGTTAACCATTAAATTCATAAAAACTCCATTTTTATGGATGGAATACTGGAATATGGGAATGGTGGAGTATTGGAAGAAAAATCATGTTTCCTGTACTCATCAATCTATTATTCCTTCCACCATCATTCCGCATTCGTCAGAATGCAAAAAACTCCCTTTCGTCATTACGAAAAGGAGTTTAAACGTCTCTCCCTTTCGCCGGTACTAGCCGGATCAGGTTCTACGGGTATTATCTCAGCGCTTCCAACTGGAAGGCACCCCGGAACAGGGAGGGAGGATGCCGTGGGTCGGGGTTGAAGTAAAGAGTTTGCCACAAACAAAAAAGCCGCTCCGGAAGGAGCGGCTTGATCTTTTGAAATGGTGACCCCAACGGGAATCGAACCCGTGTTGCCAGGATGAAAACCTGGAGTCCTAACCGCTGAACGATGGGGCCTCTGTAAAAAAGAGAGGGCACAAGATAGCAAACCCGCGAAACGGAGCAACAAAAAATAACGCTTTTTTGTTTTTCCAAGGTTTGGAAAAATCAATGCATGCGCTTCCAACCATTAGAAGAATCCGGTAAAAATGAGTTCCAATCATTGGAAAGTAGGGAGCGTTACGCCATGTCCGATCAGTTTTTTAAGCATCCGATTTTAAATTCACCCTACGAGTATCCTTCGCAGCATTGGGAATTGGATGAGAGCGGGCAGCCGACACAGAGGGTCTTAGATAATCGTCGCACCGTTGACTTCATCACTCCCATTCCTAAAGCGAAGAAGCGAAAGGGCAACTCGGGCCAAGGCGAGTTGGTTATGGATGAAGGCAAAGGGCTTTCATCCAAAGACCAACAGTACCAGATGGCGGATACGATCAACCGGCTTCGCAAGCATGTTGACGATTGGCGAAAAATACCGGATTCCACTCAATGGAAGGTAACCCCAGAAACAGCCCGCCTACTCCAGCATTGGCGGCATTATAATTTTACAGGACTGAAACCCTTCTTCTGTCAGATAGAGGCTGTGGAAACATTGATCTGGCTGACGGAGGTCGCTCCGCAAATGGGAAAAACGGGGAGTACATTCTTAGATCATTTGGGTTCAGCGAATGCGGAGGCAAACCCGGAGCTGATGCGGCTGGCCCTCAAGTTGGCCACCGGCGCAGGAAAAACTACTGTCATGGCCATGATCATCGCGTGGCAAACCATCAATGCGGCCCGCCGTCCGAATAGTAAAAAATTCACCCGTGGGTTTCTGCTAGTCGCTCCTGGCATCACCATTAAAGAGCGCTTGCGTGTTCTACAGCCTCATGACCCCGACAGCTACTACAAGGGCCGAGACCTTGTTCCGCAGGATTTGTTGACCGAAATAGATAAGGCCAAGATTGTCATCACCAACTATCACGCATTCAAAAAACGCGAGCGCATTGATTTGTCCGCAGGGGGGCGCGCATTATTAAAGGGGCGTCGCGGGGCGGAATTGAATACGCAGGAATCCGAAGGGCAAATGCTCCAGCGGGTACTACCGGAACTGATGGGCCTGAAAAACATCATGGTGATCAATGATGAGGCACACCACTGTTATCGGGAAAAGCAAACCGTCGATGAAGAAGGCGACCTTAAAGGTGATGACAAGAAGGAGGCAGAGTCCAACAAGGAGGCAGCTCGCCTCTGGATTTCGGGGCTGGAAGCTGCCACTCGAAACCTTGGCGTTGCCCGTGTAGTTGATCTTTCTGCGACACCGTTTTTCCTGAGTGGTTCCGGCTATGCAGAAGGCACTCTGTTCCCGTGGACGATGAGCGACTTCTCTCTAATGGACGCGATCGAATGTGGAATCGTAAAGCTGCCCCGCGTTCCTGTCACCGATAACACTCCCGGCACAGAAATGCCGGTCTTCCGTGAACTGTGGGCGCATGTTGGAAAAGATCTACCGAAAAGCGCTCGCGGCGTTTCTAGTTTTGATCCACTTGCTCTGCCGATGAAGCTCACTACTGCACTGGATGCCCTTTATGGCCACTACAAGCAAACCTTCGATCTGTGGGTAGAAGGCGGCATCAAGGTTCCGCCCTGCTTCATTATCGTTTGTCAGAACACATCCATTTCCAAACTGGTTTATGACTACATCTCCGGTTTCGAGCGGGAAAATGAAGATGGTTCCAGCGAAGTGATCAACGGTAGGTTGGAACTGTTCCGTAATTACAATGAGCACGGCGATCCAATAGCCCGGCCGCGCACACTTCTGATTGACAGCGCACAGCTAGAATCCGGCGACGCGCTGGACAAAAACTTCCGCAAAATGGCGGGGGCTGAAATTGAACGCTTCCGCCGCGAACGAATCGAGCGCACAGGCAATAATCAGGACGGGGAAAATATTACCGATCAGGATTTGCTTCGTGAGGCCATGAATACAGTCGGGAAAAAAGACACGCTGGGTGAGTCCGTCCGGTGTGTGGTCTCTGTTTCCATGCTGACGGAGGGATGGGACTGCAATACGGTCACGCATGTTCTAGGCATTCGCGCATTTGGAACTCAGTTGCTTTGCGAACAGGTCATCGGCCGCGCGTTGCGTCGCCAGTCTTACGAGCTGAACGACGAAGGTCTGTTCAATGTCGAATATGCCGATGTACTCGGCATTCCGTTCGACTTTACAGCCAAACCAGTCATCGCCCCGCCACAGCCGCCACGTGAAACCGTACAAGTTAAAGCGGTCAAGCCGGAACGAGATCCGCTCGAAATCCAATTCCCTCGCATAACCGGCTACCGGGTTGAACTGCCAGAAGAACGGTTGGCTGCTAAATTCACTCCTGACTCGGTGCTGGAGCTGACCCCTGATCTGATTGGCCCAACGATAACTCGTGCTGAAGGGATCATCGGCGAAGGCGTTGACCTCACGTTGATCCATACGGGCGACTTGAGAACCTCAACTCTTTTGTTCCACCTGACCCAGCGGCTGATTATGACCAAATGGCGCGATCCCGGCGAAGAGCCCAAATTGCATCTGTTTGGTCAGCTCAAGCGTATTGCCAAAGAATGGCTGGATAACTGCCTAGTCTGTAAAGGCGGAACCTATCCGGCGCAGCTCATGTATCAGGAGATGGCCGACGAGGCTTGCAATCGCATCACCGCCGCCATCACCAGCAAAATGATGGGAGAGAACCCGATCAAGGCGATGCCCGATCCTTACAATCCGGTTGGCTCAACGATTCATGTGAATTTCAATACCTCCAAAAAAAGCCGCTGGGAAACCGACTCCCGTAAATGCCACATCAACTGGGTCGTACTCGACAGCGACTGGGAAGCCGAGTTCTGCCGCGTGGCTGAAGCGCATCCCAAGGTCATTGCTTACGTGAAAAACCACGGGCTCGGATTAGAAGTCCCTTATAAATACGGCTCCGAAACCCGCCGCTACCTACCGGACTTCATCGTGCAGGTGGATGATGGGAACGGCCCGAATGATCTGCTCAACCTGATTGTCGAAATCAAAGGCTATCGCCGCGAAGATGCCAAAGATAAAGCACTCACCATGCAGACCTACTGGGTTCCCGGAGTGAACAACCTCGGTCAATATGGCCGCTGGGCCTTCGCAGAGTTTACGGATGTTTATGAAATGCAGACCGACTTCGCCGACAAGGTGGAAGAGGAATTCGGGAAGATGATCCGAGGGGTTTTACCTGGCATGGAAGAAAATGGAGGGAATGGAAAATGAGTGCAGTGAAATACCACAATGGAAAATTTCCTCCTAAAAAACTGGATTTGGAGCGATTGCTGCCGTTGATCGGTCCGGCCAGCGCGGCGGTTGCCCGGTATGACGGAGTGCTGTCCGCTATTCCGAACGCATCCATTCTATTAAGTCCGCTGACTACGCAGGAAGCGGTGCTTTCGTCAAAGATCGAGGGCACGCAGGCCACCATGGGCGAAGTGCTGAAATTTGAAGCGGAGGGCGGACGGAAAAAAGTTCCAGACGAAAAACGGGAAGACATCAATGAAATCTTGAACTACCGCAAAGCGATGCGCCATGCGGAGAAGCGTTTGCAGGAATTGCCGCTTTGTCAGCGTGTCGTTAAAGAAGTTCATGCGGTTCTCCTGAACGGTGTGCGCGGTCATGGCAAATCCCCCGGAGAATATCGCAAGGTTCCCAATTGGATCGGGCCGCAGGGATGCGCCATAGAAGGGGCCAGGTTTATCCCCATTTCTGCCGGTGATTTGGACGAGGCGATGGGCAAATGGGATCTTTACATTCATTCCGATGCTCCCGATCGCCTGATCCAATTGGCGGTGCTGCATGCGGAGCTGGAGGCATTGCATCCTTTCCTCGACGGCAACGGTCGCCTGGGCCGGATGTGTATCCCGTTATTCATGCATCAGGCGGGCCTCATTCAGCGCCCCATGTTTTATATCAGCGCTTATTTTGAAGCGAACCGGGACGAATATTATGATCGATTACTTGCGGTTTCCCGCGACGACGACTGGAGCGGCTGGTGCGCCTTCTTCTTGAAAGCGGTGCGCACGCAGGCGGAACAAAACCTGGAAAAGGCTAACGCGGTTTTGGGGCTCTACAACAGGATGAAGCTCAAGATCGCAGAAATTTCGCACTCGCAGTTTTCCATCCATGCGCTGGAGTGGATTTTTGAAAAGCCGATTTTCAACAGTTCTGATTTTGTACAAGCCTCCGGGATTCCAAAAGCCACCGCCACCCGCATTCTGCGTGTATTGAAAGACGAAGGAGTTCTTCAGATATGGGCTGAAGGGCGGGGAAGCAGACCCGCTGTTTATGGTTATGTAGAGTTGCTGAATGTCGCGGAAGGATACACGGCGTTTTGAGACTTCGATATATAGTGGCTACTAAAGGGGAAAACTACTACATGAAGTGCTTGTTAGCGTTGTGACTCACGGATGCACAACAAATAAATTTGTGGCTCAAAATTTGCAAAAAATGAGTCACAATCGGTTTTGTGTGGCATCCGTGAGCCACAAAAGCAGAACCGTTTGGAAATCAATGCGTTGAGCAATCGTTTTTAGGGAGAAGATTATGGCAGCCAAGAAAAAAACCAAGGCCAAGAAGAAGATCGAAACGCTCACGCATGGCGATGCGTCTCGCAAAAACATCCCCACCGCCGAATATCAGGCCATGCTCGAAAAGGAACATGCCGATCCGATGATGGCAGCCTACGAGCGCCGCAACAAAGATCTCGACCCGCAGCTCGTCTGGCGCGGCAAAGACATGCAGGACTGGTCCGACCTCGTTGTCCACGCTCCGCCGCTTTACATTCAGGAAAAGGTGCATCCCAAGGTACTCATCGACGACCTCAAAAAGATGACCACTGATAAAGAGCCCGCCGCTGATCAAATGAATATGTTCAGCGACTTCAACGGCATCCCTGAAGGGGCCGACAAAACCGAGTTTTATGAACACGATCAAAATTGGTCGAACCGCATGATCCTCGGGGACTCCCTCGCAGTCATGGCCTCATTGGCCGAGCGCGAAAGCCTGCGCGGCAAAGTGCAGTGCATCTATTTCGACCCACCCTACGGCATCAAATTCAACTCCAACTTCCAGTGGTCTACAACCAGCCGCGACGTCAAGGACGGCAAGGCTGAACACATCACTCGCGAACCCGAGCAGGTCAAAGCCTTCCGCGATACGTGGCGTGATGGTATTCACTCCTATATGACCTATCTGCGTGACCGCCTCACCGTCGCCCGCGACCTCCTCACCGATTCCGGTTCCATTTTCATCCAGATCGGAGATGAGAATGTTCACCGCGTTCGTGCTCTTATGGATGAGGTGTTCGGAGAGGATAATTTCATCTCTCTTATCGCAATAGCTAAAACCTCCGCTTTCACATCAAGCACCCTGAGTTCGACTCATGACTTTATAGTATGGTACGCGAAGAATACGGGACAAGTGAAATACAACAAGCTATGGAAACCCCGACAGGAAAGGACCGAGGGCGGGACATATAATTCAATTCAATTCGCAGATACTTCTACGAGGCGCTTAATCGCCAAGGAGGTTCGAGGTGAGGTGGAAATTCCCGATGGGCATCGCTTTCGTCCAGACACTATCGTTAGTGCGGGGGAAAGTTCTATTGGGTCAAAACCTGTTTTATTTGAAAATAAGCAGTACTACCCAAGCCCTGGAAGTCATTGGAAGACCAGCCTTGAAGGAATGGACACGCTTATTCGAGCAGGTAGGGTGCACCCGAATGGCAAGCGACTAGCATATAAACGTTTTGAAAAAGATTTTCCGTGGATGCCTTTTGATAATGTTTGGCCAGACACCATTACCGGAACATTTTCTGATAAAATTTATGTAGTACAAACGCCTACATTAGCTATTGAACGTTGTCTCCTTATGGCCACTGACCCTGGGGATCTTGTTCTTGATCCAACTTGCGGGTCGGGAACGACAGCTACGGTTTCTGAACAGTGGGGGCGTCGTTGGGTTACAATTGACACCTCTCGTGTAGCATTGGCTCTGGCTCGTGCTCGCATTATGGGTGCGCGTTATCCTTACTATTTGATGAGCGATAGTTCGGATGGCCAACAGAAGAAAGCGGAAATTGGACACATTGCACCATCTTCTCAGCCGACTTATGGAAATATTCGGCATGGATTTGTCTATGAGAGGGCACCCCATATTACTCTTGGCTCTATCGCAAAAAACACCGAAATTAAGGTCATTTATGATGATGTCCAGCAGAAGCTCAAACCGCTTCGCGAGAAACTGAATAAGGCGATTGGTGAAAATTGGGAAGAATGGGAAATCCCTCGCGATACCGATACGGATTGGTCAGATGAAGCCAAGAAACTTCATGCCGACTGGTGGGAGCTTCGCATTGCCCGCCAGAAAGAAATCGATGCATCCATCGCCGCGAAGGCGGATTCGGAATATCTCTACGACAAGCCGTACGAAGACAAAAAGACGGTTCGCGTCGCCGGGCCGTTCACAGTCGAAAGCCTCTCGCCTCATCGCGTGCTGGGCATTGATGAAGATGACGAACTGCTCGATACCGTTGCCGAAGGCTCGGAAGGCTACGGAGAAGGTCAGGATTTCGCCTCCATGATTCTTGAAAACCTCAAGACCGCTGGAGTCCAGCAGGCGCATAAAGAGGATAAAATCATTTTCACCTCGCTGACAGGCTGGCCCGGACAATATATCTGTGCTGAAGGTCGCTACACAAAAGGAAATAAAGAAGACGGAGCCACCCAACGAGCGGGCATCTTTATCGGTCCGGAGTTCGGAACCGTATCACGCCCCGATCTGGTCACTGCCGCCCGCGAAGCTGCTGAAGCTGGGTTCGATGTTCTAATCGCCTGCGCCTTCAACTACGAGGCCCGCACCACCGAGTTCAACAGTCTCGGAGCCATTCCGGTTCTTAAAGCTCGCATGAACGCCGACCTGCACATGTCCGATGACCTCAAAAACACCGGCAAAGGAAATCTCTTCGTTATCTTCGGCGAACCGGACATTGAAATCCGTGAGGTTGACGGGGACCAAGTTGAGATCGAAGTCAAAGGGGTGGATGTCTTCCATCCCAACACCGGCGAAGTCCGCAGCGACGGCCCGGACGGCATCGCCTGCTGGTTCATTGACACCGACTACAACGAAGAGAGCTTCTTTGTGCGGCACGCCTACTTCCTCGGACAGAACGACCCGTACAAAGCCCTTAAGACCACCCTCAAGGCGGAAATCAACCTCGACGCATGGGCAACGCTTAACAGCGCCGTCTCCCGCCCATTCGCCAAACCGGCCGGCGGGCGCATCGCCGTAAAAGTCATCAACCACCTCGGCGACGAGGTCATGAAAGTGTTCCGGGTGTAGTGATGAGTCCGATGGTTGAATCATTCCTAAATCAACTCAAGTCCGAGGGGCGTTCCAGCCCAGCGGGAATGCACTGGAATGATTTTTACAACTTTCTCTGCTCGAAGCAGCAGCCCGACCAGCGAAAACCTCCAGTCCCGTTGATCTTGGCCGCCTCCGGCGAATCCGATGAATCCAAGCATCGTCGTCTCACTGAACAATTACGCTGGGCTGAAGAAGCCGGATGCCTTGAAGATGCCGCTGAACTCCTCACATCAATTCCTGCGGAGGATTGGAATACCTGCTCCTCTGAACAGTGGAATCAGGACAACTACTGGCAACCGGAGGATTTTGAATGAATTTTCTAATCGCAGACACATTTACAGACAGCCTCGCCAAACTGACCGGCGAAGAACAGAAGGCGGTCAAGACAACCTCCTTCGATCTTCAGATGAATCCTGCTCATCCAAGTATGAAGTTTCATAAATTGGATGCGGTGAAGGATAAACACTTCTGGTCACTCCGGGTCAGTCGCGACATCCGTCTGATCGTTCACAAAACATCATCTAGCCTTCTGCTCTGTTACGTGGATCACCACGACAAGGCGTACGCATGGGCGGTAAGGCGCAAGCTGGAAACCCATCCCAAAACAGGTGCGGCCCAGCTCGTAGAAATCCGCGAGACGATCAAAGAGATCGAGATTCCAAAATATGTGGAAGTGGAACAACCCGCTCCGCCAAAACCGGCACTGTTCGCGGATTATTCTGACGATGACCTGTTGAGCTATGGCGTACCCCCTGAATGGTTGGAAGATGTAAAAGCCGCTACAGATGACTCGTTGCTCTATTTGGCCGACAAGCTTCCCTCAGAGGCGGCCGAAGCACTTCTGGAGCTGGCTACAGGAGGAAAGCCAAAGGTCGCTACTGTGGCTCCGCCGGAAACCGATCCGTTCGAGCACCCCGACGCACAGCGCCGCTTCCGCGTGATGACCAATATCGAAGAGTTGGAGCAGGCTTTGGAGTATCCTTGGGAGAAGTGGACAATCTTTCTCCATCCGTCCCAGCGCCAACTGGTCGAGCAGGATTTCAGTGGCCCGGCCCGTGTCGCCGGTTCCGCCGGGACGGGCAAGACCATCGTGGCTCTGCACAGGGCGGTTTGGCTGGCTCGTCAGAATCCCGCTGCTCGCGTGCTACTCACGACCTTCTGTGAGCCGCTGGCCGATGCGTTGCGTATTCGCCTGCACCGTTTGATTCATAAACAGCCCATGCTGGCTGAGCGGTTGGAGGTTCATTCGATTGACAGCATCGCCCGCCGGATCGGCAATGCAAAGTTCGGCCGATTGAAGATTGCGGCCGACGAACAAATCAAAACTCTTCTGGAAGAGGCTGCTCAGAATGTGACCGAGTCTAGGTTTACTCGAAACTTCCTTTGGGATGAGTGGAGTAATGTCGTCGATGCATGGCAGCTCAAGACGTGGGAAGATTACCGTGATGTGAAACGCCTCGGACGCAAAACCCGTCTGGCGGAAACCCAGCGCAAGTTGCTGTGGGGATTATTTGAAGTTGTCCGAGAAAAACTTGATGAACAGTCGCTTCTCACGCAGGCCGATGTGTTCGCGAAAATTACCGAAGCGATCCAGTCTGATGGAAAGCTTCCCTTTGATTTTTCTGTAGTCGATGAGGCGCAGGACATCGGCGTGCCGGAGCTACGTTTCCTCGCCGCCCTCGGTAAGGATCGGCCCAACAGTCTCTTCTTCGCCGGAGACCTTGGACAGCGCATCTTCCGTCAGCCGTTTTCATGGAAAGCGCTTGGCGTGGATATTCGCGGACGATCAGCGACGCTACGAGTCAACTACCGCACCTCTCACCAGATTCGCCGTCAGGCTGACCGGTTACTCCCACCCGAGATTTCTGATGTGGACGGCAATGCCGATTCTCGCACAGGGACCGTTTCCATCTTCAATGGCCCGGAGCCCACCATTCAAATCGCTGACTCAAAAAAGGCTGAGATTCAAATCATCGCGGGGTGGATAAAATCTCTGATCAACGATGGGTTCCACCCGGCAGAGATTGGAGTCTTTGTTCGATCTGAAGCACAACTTGCCCGCGCAGAGTCTGCTGCTCAATCCGCCGGGCAGCAATCAGTCCTGCTCAGCGGGAATGTCGTCAGTAATATGGAGCACGTTTCAATCAGCACCATGCACCTCGCAAAAGGGCTGGAGTTCCGTGCTGTAGCCGTTATGGCCTGTGACGATGAAATTCTCCCGTTACAGGAGCGTATCGAAACTGTTTCCGACACCAGCGATCTTGAAGAGGTTTACAACACCGAGCGCCACTTGCTCTACGTCGCCTGTACCCGCGCCCGTGATCAGCTCCTGATCACCGGCGTTGCCCCTGCCTCCGAATTCCTCGACGATCTCCGTGCATAAATATCCGGTTCTATCGCAAAAAAGTCGCCCTTTGTAGGGCTGGAAAAAAAGAAAAAGCCACGGATATAGGAGCCGTTAGGCACTCACGGCGCGGGGCCGAATTTCATCCGTAGCGATGTGCGTATGGTCATACACACCGCCCTCTCTGTCAACGCCATGTTTTGGATGCCGGGATCGCCTGCACAGGATTCAAAGGCTTCGAATGAAAAAAGCCGCCCCTTCCGGAGCGGCTTTTTTGCTTGCCCGCCAGAGCCTCGGCGGCGGCGGGTTTTTCCAATGTTTGGAAAAAGTAGGGCCAACCAGCCGTCGCCAAAGGCTATGGCGGTCAGGAAAGTTCCAAGGGTTGGAACTTATTTTATTGGCGGGCGCGCCTGCATCCGTCTGAGGCGTTCGCGGGCCTCTTTTTTCTTCGCGGTCATGGTTTTGAGTGGCTTCTCATGTTTGAGCAACTCGCCGCCGACAACGGAGGCCCCGCCATCCACGTAGAGGGTTTGGCCGGTGATTTTCTTGGAGTAGTCCCCGAGGAGGAAGAGAACGGCATTGGCCACTTCCTCCTTGTCGTTGACGGCATCCCAAGGGAGCGGGCTGATTTTTTTCCAGGTGCTCGCCAAGTGCGCAAAGTGGGGGATCGACTTGGCGGCTTTGGTGGCAAGCGGTCCGGCGGAGACGGCGTTCACGCGAACATGTTCGCGGCCGAATTCGCGGGCCAGCGCACGGACGAGTGCTTCGAGTGCGGCTTTGTTGACGCCCATCCAGTTGTAGTAGGGGAAGGCGAGCTGGGAGGCGAACGAGAGGGTGACAATGGAACCCCCGTTGGGCATGTGTTCCTGTGCGAACTGGGAAACGGTCGAGAGCGAAACACAGCTGATATGGAAGCCCAACTTAACATCGTCGTAGGAGCTGGTGTACATTTGATTGCCTAGGCAGGTCTTCGGGTTGGCGAAGGCGACGGAATGAACGAGGCCGTCGATGTCGCCGATGTCGTTAAAGACGTCGCGGACTTCGTCCTCGATGGTGACATCGCAATATTTGATGCTCATGGAATCTTTAATTTCCTGCGGAAGGTCGGGACAGCCGCGGTCGAAGAAAACCTTTTTCATACGTTCATTTTGAACGGTATAGATGACGTTGCCTCCGAGACCTTCGATCATCCTTCCGGTTGCGTACGCAATTGAGTCGGTGTTGAGCAAGCCCATCACCACATAAGTTCCACCTTTTTTAATCATGATCTATCTCCTCCTGAATTAGACGGTAAAAGCGCCGGACAATGCCAGACTCCCCAAGGAAGAAAAGCCTTTATTTGACCAAAAAGCAATCCGTGAGGACGTCGGTCTGTTCATTTTTCCAAGGGTGGGACCTGAGGTATTCCGAACGTGCTTTTTGTGCCTCAAAAAGAAGCGTAGCGGCAAAAAGCAGTAAGCCGCCATGCAATGGCTTCCAAACCTTGGAAGAATTGTGGTAGCGTTTCCCTTGGTTTTAACGCGGGCGGCGTTATAAATTTCCAAGCCTTGGAAAATCGTCGGCATCGGAGCACAGAAAACTTCCAATGGTTGGAAGCCACGGCATGAGAGCGCAGAGCGCAGAGTATGCAGATACGGGATACAGATTTTCTAATTATTGGAAGCGGGCTGGCGGGCCTGACGGCTGCGTTGCGTTTATGTGCGCAGGGGAAGGTTCTGCTGGTTTCCAAACAAGCGGCCGCAGATGGAAACACCCATCACGCGCAAGGCGGTATTTCCTGTGTGGTCGACCCTGCGGACTCCATGGAACGGCATGCCGCGGACACGCTGCAAACCGGCGGCGGCCTCAGCGAAGAGTCTGCCGTACAGGCGATCATCGAAGGCGGGCCCGAACAAATTGCCGAGTTGGAAGCCCTTGGGGTTCATTTTGAGCGTCGCGCGGACAAGCCGGAGGAGTACGACCTTGGACAGGAGGGCGGCCACTCGCGCCGCCGGGTGCTCCACGCCGGCGACATCACCGGAAAGGAATTGATCGAAAAACTGCTCGCCCGTGCCGAGGCCGAACCGAACATTCATATGTCCGAGAACTGGCTTGCGATTGATCTGGTGACAACGGGCTGGATCGGACTTCCCGGCGAGAACGGCTGTGTGGGGTGCTATTTTCTCGATAAAGCCAACGGCGAAATTCTGGCGGTGCGCGCGCCCGTTACGGTTCTTGCGACGGGCGGACTGGGCAAGGTGTATTTGTACACCAGCAACCCGGATGTCGCCACCGGCGACGGCGTGGCAATGGCCTGGCGCGCGGGACTTCCGGTGCGCGACATGGAAATGGTTCAGTTTCATCCGACCTGTTTGTATCACCCGGCCGCAAAATCGTTTCTGATTTCCGAGGCGGTGCGCGGCGAGGGGGCGAAGCTGATCGACCGGCGCGGGCGCGAGTTCGTGTACGATTTCGACGAGCGCGGCGCGCTCGCTCCGCGCGATATCACCGCGCGGGCCATCGACTCGGTGATGAAACGTCACGGCGATCCCTTTGTTTATCTCGATATTTCTCATCGCGACGCCGATTTTTTGCAGAAGCGTTTTCCGACACTCTACAGCATGTGTCTGAGTTTTGGTTTCGATATGGCCCTGACTCCCGTGCCCGTTGTGCCCGCGGCGCACTATTCCTGTGGCGGAGTCGTCGCCGATGTCGATGGGCGCACCGCCATGCCGGGGCTGTACGCCATCGGCGAAGTCGCCAGCACGGGCCTGCACGGCGCGAATCGCTTGGCGAGCAACTCCCTGCTCGAAGCGGCGGTTTGCGGACATCGCGCGGCCGAAGAAATTTCCAAGGGGTGGAGAAACAACGATGTAGCAAAGATTGTGATTCCGCGATGGGAGTGCGGCGATGCGGTTTCAAGCGAAGAGGCGGTTTTGGTGGAACACGACTGGAACGAGGTGCGCTCCGTTATGTGGGATTACGTCGGCATTGTGCGTTCCGACCGGCGGCTCGAGCGTGCGCGACGGCGCATTCGCACCATCCGCGAAGAGATCCGCAGCTACTACAAGGAATATTTAGTGACCGCCGACCTGATTGAATTGCGCAACCTAGCGGCGGTCGCCGAGCTCATCGTTCGATGTGCGCAACAGCGCAAAGAGAGCCGCGGGCTTCATTACAACGAGGATTGGCCCGAAAAAAGCGGTCACGCGGAGCACACCGTTATTCAGGACAAGCCCGGCGGTCCAGTGAATGTGGACTGATTTCCAAGCCTTGGAACCGGCTGCGCCGGATTTCAGGGCTTCCGCCTTCGCATCGCTACGGCGCGACAAGAGGTTTGGAAAACGTGCGGGAAAAAGTTCCATCCGCCGTCGCCAGAAGGCTATGGCGAGACAAGAGGGTTGGAAAACGTAGTAGGGGTTTGGAGGCATCGGAAAGGGGCTGTGCCCGCGGTTTTTAAAGGCCTCCCCATAGCTTGACACCCCTGACCGCTTTGATAGCATGTTCCCTCTTTTTTGAAGAGAAAATTGCATAAAACGCTCAAAGAATTTGAAGAGCGAAACTCAAGGAGAAATCGGATGGCGAAGAACAAACAGTATGTTTATTTCTACGGACACGGTAAGGAAAATACCGAAGGCGACACCACAATGAAGGCCGTTCTTGGCGGCAAGGGCGCTAACCTGGCCGAAATGGCGAACGCCAGCCTGCCCGTTCCTCCAGGGTTTACCGTTTCGACGGAGGCGTGTGCGGTCTACAGCAAAAACGGCGGAAAATATCCCCAAGGGATGGATCTTCAGATGAAGAAAACTCTCGCTAAGCTGGAGAAGTTGGAAGGCAAAAAACTCGGCGACCCCAACGATCCGCTTCTCGTCTCCGTTCGTTCCGGCGCAGCCGTTTCCATGCCCGGTATGATGGATACCGTTTTGAACCTCGGGTTGACCGACAAATCCGTTCACGGGTTCATCAAGCAGACCGGTAATGAACGCACCGCATGGGACTGCTACCGCCGTTTCATCGACATGTTCGGAAATGTGGTGATGGGCCCGACCAGCGGCCTGACCCATGAGGACTTCGAGGAAGAGCTCGAAAAGCTGAAGAAAAAATATAAAGCCGCAGAAGACACCGACCTCACGGCAGAGCAGCTCAAAGAGCTCGTCGGCATCTACAAAAAGATTTACCTCAAAAAGGTTAAAACAGCCTTCCCGCAAGATCCGATGGTGCAGCTCGACCTTTCCATCCGCGCCGTGTTTGGCTCATGGAACTCGGAGCGCGCCGAGAAATACCGTCAGATCAACAAGATCACCGGCCTGCTCGGCACCGCCGTGAACGTTTGCACCATGGTCTTCGGAAACATGGGCGCAGAAGCCGGAACCGGCGTGGCGTTCACTCGCGACGGGGGAACGGGCGACAGCGATCCGATGGGTGAATACCTGATCGACGCGCAGGGCGAAGATGTGGTGTCCGGGATTCGTACCCCGAAAAACCTCAAAGACATGCCGAACGAGAAATCCAAGGTGTGGAAAAAAGCGCACAAAGATCTGATGAGGATCATGGATAAGCTCGAAAGGCACTACAAGTACCCGCAGGACGTTGAGTTCACCGTCCAAGAAGGGACGCTTTACATGCTTCAGACCCGCAATGCAAAACGCACCGGTTTGGCCGGCGTTCGCTGGGCGGTTGAAATGGCAACCGGCGAAGACACCTACACCGGAAAGAAACTGTCCAAAATTCTGACACAGAAAGAAGCCTTGCTTACGCTGGAAGGCGAAGACCTCGAACAGTTGCTCTTCCCGATCTTCGATATTGCGGCTGAAAAGAAAGCCACGCTGATCACCACTGCACTTCCGGCCGGGCCGGGCGCGGCGGTGGGGCAGATTGTTTTCGAAGCCAAAGAGGCCGAAGCCATTCTCGCAAAAAACAAAGACGCGAAGCTCATCCTCGTTCGTCACGAAACCAGCCCCGAAGATGTCGGCGGCATGTGGGCCGCGCAGGGGGTTCTCACCTCGACCGGCGGCATGACCTCCCACGCGGCGGTGGTCGCTCGTGGTTGGGGCAAGTGCTGCATCTGCGGCGCGGGCTCACTGATCATCGATTACAAAAAGAAAACCGTTACCGTGGGTAAAAAAACCTACAAAGCGGGTGACTGGATGAGCCTCAACGGCTCGACCGGTAAAGTCTACGAAGGTCAGATCGGCACTCAGGTCAGCCCCGTGGTTGCTGCGGTGGTCGGCGGAAAACCTGCCGCCAAAAAAGACCCGATCTTCAAAATGTACGACCTCGTTTCGAAATGGTCGGACGCCAACCGTAAGATCAACGTGCGCACCAACGCGGACACGCCGAAAGACGCCGTTGCTGCGCGCTCCTTCGGTGCCGAAGGAATTGGCCTTTGCCGCACCGAACATATGTTCTTCGAAGGCGATCGCATCTGGGCGATCCGCGAGTTCATCCTTGCCGATGACGAAGCGGGCCGTAAAGCCGCGCTGGCCAAGCTGCTGAAGCATCAGCAGAAGGACTTCGAAGGCATCTTCAAGGCGATGGACGGCCTGCCCGTCACCGTACGTCTGCTCGACCCGCCGCTGCATGAGTTTGTGCCGCACACCGTTGCGGACCAGAAAGAAATGGCCAAGCGCCTGGGCATCCCTGCCAAGAAAGTTGCGGATCGTGTCAAACAGCTGCACGAGTTCAACCCGATGCTGGGTCATCGCGGTTGCCGTCTGTCGATCACCTATCCGGAGCTCTGCGTGATGCAGACCACCGCGATCATCGCCGCGGCCTGCAAAGTGACCAAAGCGAAAAAGAAAGTCACCGTACTTCCCGAAATCATGATTCCGCTGATCGGAACCAAAGCAGAGCTGGACTTCCTTGAAAAAATTTCCCGCAAAACTGCGGACGAAGTGATCGCCAAAGCGGGCATCAAGCTGAAGTACATGATCGGAACGATGATTGAAATTCCGCGTGCGGCTTTGACTGCCGATGAAGTCGCGGAAACCGCCGAGTTCTTCAGCTTCGGAACCAACGACCTCACACAGATGACCTTCGGGTACAGCCGTGATGACATCGGAACCTTCCTGCCGGATTACCTCGACGAGAAAATTCTTCCGTGCGACCCCTTCCAGCACCTCGACCAAACCGGTGTTGGCCAGTTGGTCAAGATGGGCGTGGAGCGGGGTCGCTCGACTCGTCCGACGCTGAAGTGCGGAATCTGTGGCGAACACGGTGGCGACCCGCAGAGTGTCAAGTTCTGCTGCAAAGTGGGTCTCGACTATGTGAGCTGCTCACCGTTCCGCGTACCGATCGCTCGTTTGGCTGCCGCGCAGGCCGCCATTCAGAGCTAAGAACGTTTGAATATCAAATAATGAACCGAAGAATGAAGAAGTTGTAGAGTTTTCAAACTTCGGAATTCAACATTCGTTGCCGTTCGCTTCGCTCTCTGCTTCCTTCGGAAGCCTCTGCGCGAATACGCTTGTGTTCGATGATCTTCTGTTTAAAAGCACTCCGGAGTTTCCGGAGTGCTTTTGTGTTTTCGGGGCACTTTTATTTTTCCCCGAAAGCGTAGCGATAGATAATTTTTCTGAAAGAAAAATAATGACCAAAGGGAATGGTTCACGGCTGGAAACTCTGCTAGAACTTCTTCCGATCCTTGGAGCAAGGGTTGTTCGCGCGAGGAAACTTGTCCCGCCGGAGCCCTGGCAAAGGAGGAAGCCCTGAAATCCGGCGCAGCCGGTTCCGACTCTTGGAAAATACAATGGCAGAAAACCCCGAAATAGAACCCCGTCCCGAGCTGAGCGATCGCGATCTCATTCGTCGATCGCAGATGGAGGATCTTCACGCCTACGAACAGCTTGTCCGCCGCTATTACGAGAGAATTCATAGCTTCACCTATGGCATGACCGGCAACCGCGAAGCGGCCGAAGAGATCAATCAGATTATCTTTTCAAAGGCCTGGAAGGCACTCGGACACTTCCGTGAACAAATGGAGTTCTCGATTTGGATGGATCGCATTGCCTTGCACCGTACGCTCAAGTTTTGCAAAAAGAGCAAGCGACGGATTCCCGCTCGCTTTGAGGATTTTGATCCAAGCATTAAGCAGTCTGAATCCTACAGGAAATTTTCTGCCAAAGGCTCTGTATTGAGGAAGATGAGCCTGAAAGAATTTCAGCGGGAAATGAATGAAGCCCTTATGGCATTGCCGAATGCGCAGCGGGCTACGTTACTCCTGCACGATATAAAAGGGCCTTCCTCGCTGGAGGTCGCCAGAGTCATGAGTGGCACCGAAGGCCCTGCCCGATCCCGTCTGGCTCATGCGCGGAAAAAGATAAAGAGAGAGTTCACGGCCCTCGAATCGGATCTGGCCGGATTGCTGGCACTCAAAGTCTATGAACGTCCCGGCAAAGACCGTGTAGAAAAAAATATTGAGAACGTGATGCGTGCCGTCCGCACCGCACACAAAAAACCATCCTTGCATCACTTCCCAGACAAGAGCATGGGCTGGATGTTTGCGCAGCCCCGTTACGGCGTAGCCGCACTGTTCCTGCTCTTTTTGGGGCTTCATCTTCTCGACCGGCCTCTGTCGGATGCACCCATCGGAACCACGCCGATCAAAATGGAGGCGTCTACGGAAATGGAGCTTCCACCGCTCTCGACTAATTTGCCACCCGCCATAACTCTTCCGGGAATAACGCCTGTCAATCCCGCGGAAGTCGACGAGCTCTTTCGGCGCTAAATAAGAGATAGCTCTTCAGAGAGCAATGGCGATTCCGCCGTCTTATGCCAGCGGGAAGCGGTTAGAGAAGGCAACGACCTGCTCACGGATTTCCGCCAGCTTCTTCTCGTCGTCCATATTTTCTGTCACCACTTTGACGAAGTCGGCGATGGTTTTCATATCCGCTTCTTTCATGCCACGCGTCGTAACTGCGGGTGTGCCGAGGCGCACGCCGGAGGTAACGAACGGGCTTTTTTTATCGAAGGGAATTCCGTTTTTGTTGGCGGTGATCGATGCTTTATCCAGCGCGTTGGCCACGTCCTTGCCGGTGAAGCCGCTTGCGCCGACATCAACAAGCATCAAGTGGTTATCCGTTCCGTCCGCAACTAAGCGGAAGCCATTGGCTTGTAGGGCCTCTGCGAGTGCGATGGAGTTTTTGACCACCTGTTGCTGATAGGTCTTGAACTCCGGAGTCAGGGCTTCGCCGAAGGCGACCGCCTTGGCGGCGATCACATGCATGAGCGGTCCGCCTTGAATACCGGGGAAGACCTGCCGGTCGAGATCGGCTGCGAATTTTTCTTTGCAGAGAATCATTCCGCCGCGCGGGCCGCGCAGGGTCTTGTGGGTCGTGGTCGTTACAAAATCGGCATACGGAACCGGGCTGGGGTGGCAGCCCGCCGCGACGAGTCCGGCGATGTGCGCCATATCGACGGTGAAGAGTGCGCCGACCGAATCCGCGATTTTGCGCAAGCGCGGGAAGTCGATGATGCGCGAGTACGCGCTGGCTCCGGCCACGAGCATGCGTGGCTTGTGCTCTTCCGCCAGTTTTTGGATGGCATCATAATCGATCTGCTCCGTGTCGGTGCAGACGCCGTAGGGGACAATATTGAAGAAGCGTCCGGAAAAGTTCATCGGGTGGCCGTGGGTGAGGTGTCCGCCTTCGGCGAGGCTCATCGCGAGGATGGTGTCGCCGGGTTCGAGGACGGAGTAGTAGACCGCCATGTTGGCGCCGGAACCGCTGTGCGGCTGAACATTGGCGTGTTCGGCACCAAAGAGTTCTTTGGCGCGATCAATCGCGAGCTGCTCGGCTTCATCGACACAGTCGCACCCGTTGTACCAGCGCTTGCCTGGGTAGCCTTCGGCATACTTGTTGGTCAGGCGCGAGCCCTGCGCTTCGCGGACAGCCTGCGAAACGATGTTTTCCGAGGCGATCAGCTCAATATTGTTTTTCTGGCGGATGTTTTCGTCGCGGATGATTTTATAGATCTCCGGATCGGTTTCGTAGACCGCGATGGCATCGCTGGTGCTCTTGCCGTAGGCCTTCATTTTGTTCACGCGCCGTCCGTGGCGGCCTTCCAGATCCGGCTCGTTGGCCAGCCAGGCTTCGAGGATTTCCAGAGACACTTCGTCGGAGACATTATTGGCACCGAGGCAGAGCACGTTGGAGGCGTTGTGGATGCGGGTGAGCTTAGCCATCTCGGGGGTACAGCAGACGGCGGCGCGCACGCGCGGAAATTTATTAGCAGTAATGCTCATGCCAATACCGGTGTTGCAAATCAGGATGCCCTGATCGGCTTCGGCCTGCGAAACGCGGCGGGCCACTTCCGCGGCGTAATCGGGATAGTCGGTCGACTCCGCGCTGTTGGTTCCGCAGTCTTCCACTTCCACGCCCTTGGCGTTCAGCAGTTCAATCAATTTGGCTTTCAGTTCAAATCCGCCGTGATCGGCACCCAGTGCAATTTTCATTTTTAAGTCCTTTTTTCCATTATATAAAGAATCAGGTCGGGCAACGCGGCGTCAATTTCGTCGCGCACGCGACGGTAGACGTCCAGCGCCTCCCCGACCGGGTCATAAATATCAGTCGCGCATTTTGCGATTCCGAACGATTTAAGCAAGAAAACTTTGCCCTCGCTTTCGGGGACGGCGGCGAGCACTGCCTGTCGGTGGCCCTGCGTCATCGTAACCAGCAGATCGGCGGCTTCAATTAGGTCGGGCGTCAGGGGGGTAGAGGTCAGGCCGGAGCCGTCAATTCCCTTTTCGCGCAAAGCCGCAACGGAATTCTCGCTGGCGGGCCAGCCGTTCGCGGCACAGACGCCCGCCGAAGAAATTTCCCAGCCGCAGTCGTCGGGCAGCAGGGCTTTTAGAAGTCCCTCAGCCATCGGGCTTCGGCAGGTATTTCCAGTGCAGACAAAAATTAGCTTTTTCATGATACTACCTTTTCAATTTCCTCTTTCGAAACCGCTCCCTCGCGCAAAACCTTCGTTTCTGTTTCAGTACAAATCAGAACGGTGCTTGGGCACGGCGACCTGTCCGCCGAAGCCTTGGCGAAGGAGGAAGCCCTGAAATCCGACGCAGTCGGTTCCAAGCCTTGGAAACATTCGAGAAAAAGCGGCACCGCCGCTTCCAGGGTTTGGAAAGCTTCTTGAGCATTGGTTGCGTCGGTGCCGCCGCTTATATTGGCGCTGGTGAGTGCGATGGGTTTCCCGAAGGCGCGCGCGAGCGCCAGGGGTACTTCGTGATCCGGCACGCGGAAGCCGGTGGTTCCCTCGGGAGTTTCGAGCACGAGGGTGAGCGGGCCGGGCCAGTATTTTTTTGCCAGCAGCTTTCCGTGCTTTCCAAACTTCGCGCCGAGCGCTTCGACCTGTTC
>Ga0075111_1000328_pt1 | contig 22804 bp, 13 predicted proteins | sample AntAceMetag02UKK_FD_69787 | JGI IMG/M metagenome (GOLD analysis project Ga0075111, IMG submission 69787) | Saline lake microbial communities from Ace Lake, Antarctica - Antarctic Ace Lake Metagenome 02UKK | ecosystem: Environmental > Aquatic > Non-marine Saline and Alkaline > Saline | place... | reverse complement strand
ATTACCACCAAAAAAGGTAAGAAGAGTGTTGGTGGTGCAAAAATCCTTGGTGTTACTATCAACTCGAGTGTAACCACAGGTTTTGTTGACAAAACAACTTTCCCTAAGTACCAAACCAATTACGGTGCTGGTTACGGACCATACTATAGTGATGGTGACTATCCTGGCCTTGAGCACATTTATGATGTTAACGGTGATGGTGAAATTGACTACACTGTTCCAACAACTGAAGATGCTTCAATGGGTCAGGAATTCGACCCCAACCTGATGGTTTTCCAATGGGATTCATACGACCCTGATAATCCAAATTACCATAAAGCTACACCTTGGGTTAATACACCAAACGAGCCTGTCGAATTTTTCGAAACGCCATGGTCATATACCAATAACATAGATATCATGGGTGGTGGTGAAAAATCAACATTCAGGTTATCTTACACCAATCTTGACCAAACCGGTATTATGCCAAACAGTTCGTTAAAGAAAAACAATGTTTTATTGAATGGATCATACGACATCCTTGACAATTTGAAAGTTACTGCTTCGGCAAATTACATCAATACAAATGGTAAGGGCCGTAACCCAACAGGTTATAGCGACAACCTTTTGTCCTCTTTCCGTCAGTGGTGGCAGACCAATGTTGATGTTCTTCAGCAAAAGGATATTTATGACCAAACTGGAAGAAACGTTACCTGGAACCCAAAATCACCCACCAACCTGGATCCGATTTATTGGGACAATCCATACTGGGCACGTTACGAGAATTATCAAACCGATACCAGGAGCCGCTTCCTTGGTTATGCACAGGCCGACTGGCAGATTACAGATAACCTCAGTTTGATGGGCCGTTACTCAATTGACACTTATAGTGAATTACAGGAAGAAAGAAAAGCTGTTGGTTCAGTTTCTGGTGAACTTGGCGTTGGACGTCCTGATGTAACTTCAGGTTATACAAGGTTCGACAGAAGTTTCACTGAAACCAATATTGACTTCCTTGCTAAATACAACAAGTATCTTGGCGAAAACTTCAATCTTAATGCATTGATAGGTACCAACATCAGAAGGTCAACCGAAGACCAGGTATTTGCTTCAACCGATGGTGGTTTGATCGTTCCTGGCGTTTACGCGCTTTCAAACAGTATTAACCAAATGCAGGCACCTGAAGAAAGATATGCACAAATAGGTGTTAATGGCTATTTCGCCGGTGTTACTGTTGGATACAAAAACCTTGTTTATTTAGATGGAAGCTTCAGGTATGACCAAATGTCAACCTTACCTCCAGACGACTGGGGATATCCTTATGGAGCAGTTTCCGGAAGTTTCGTATTCTCGAGCTTAATGGAAGATCAAAGCTGGTTACAACTTGGTAAACTCAGGTTAGGTTGGGCGACTGTTGGTAATGGCGCACCATGGGGTTCTACCCATGATACATATTCACTCACAGGAAACTGGGGTGGTACTGCTTTGTTCTCACTGCCAAATAATAAGAACAACCAACAACTTAAGGCAGAAAGAACAAACAGCCTTGAGGCAGGTCTTGAAATGGTCTTCCTCCAAAACAGGTTAGGATTCGACTTTTCATATTACGATAATCAAACCGTCGATCAGATTATTCCTGTTGCAGTATCTTATGCTACCGGTTATTCAGGAAAATATGTTAATGCTGGTACTGTTGATAACAAAGGTTTGGAAATTACCCTCCGCGGAACACCAGTTGTAAGCAGCGATTTCAGGTGGGATATCATCCTAAACTGGGCACGTAACAGGAATGAAGTTGTTGAACTTCAGGAAGGCCTTGAGAATCTTCAATTGGCTTCCCTTCAGGGTGGTGTAACTATCAACGCCCGTGTTGGTGAACCTTTGGGAACTATCCAGGGTACTGACTATGTATATGATGCATACAATGAAGATGGCGATCCTGCTGATGGAGCCAACAGAGTTGTTGGTTCTGATGGTTATTACCTTAAGTCATCTACCTCCGACATTATTTTGGGTGACATTAACCCTGATTGGACCGGTGGTATCAACAATGCATTCACCTACAAAGACTGGTCACTTAGTTTCCTTATCGACTGGCAAAAAGGTGGAAGCATTTTCTCTCTTGACCAATGGTATGGTATGGCTACAGGTTTATATACAGAAACTGACTACACCAATGACCTTGGAAATCCTGTCAGGAGCCCTGTTTCTGATGGTGGTGGTTTAGTTCTTGGTGGCGTTGTTAATACCGGTACTGAAGAAGCCCCTGTTTATGAAACAAATACTACCAGGGTTGAAGGTGGTAACTACCGTGTATTTGGGTATTCGAAAAACCCAAATAAAACCTTTGTATTTGATGCCTCCTATGTGAAATTGCGCGAATTAGTAGTTTCTTACAGCATTCCAAAAGCAAAACTTTCAAAAGTATGGCTCCAGGGCGCTACATTTAGCCTTGTTGGAGGAAACCTCTGGATTATCAGCAAAAACCTGCCTCATGCAGATCCCGAAGCATCACAAGGTGCAGGTAACGTTCAGGGATGGCAATCAGGTGTTATGCCAGCTGTGAGAAATGTTGGATTTTCTGTTAAATTACAATTCTAAAACTTTTAAAATATGAAAAAAATAATATTAGCATTAATAGTTTTAATCGGGGTTTCGACATCCTGCACGAAAAACTTTGAGGATTTTAATAAGGATAAAAAGCATCCGACCGAAGTTCCGGGTGAATTTTTAGTTGCAAATGCCCAAAGGGCCATCGCCGACCAGGTTGCCAGTACCAATGTTAACCTGAATGTCTGGAAATTGTTTGCCCAATACTGGACTGAAACAACTTATACTGACGAAGCAAACTACGACATTGTTACCAGAACAATTGCCGATTACACATTCCGTGCGTATTACCGTAATATTTTAGCCGACCTGAAAGATGCTACAAATGTAATTACAGCAGAAAAGCCTGTGGGAGATGCAGGGGCCATTGCAAAGGAAAATAAATTGTTGATCATCGAACTGTTAAACGTTTATTGTTACAACAGGTTGGTTGATGCCTTTGGTGATATCCCTTACAGCGAAGCATTGGATATCGAAAATATCCATCCTGTTTATGATAATGCTACCGGAATTTATGATGACCTGATTATGAAAGCTACCAATGCTGTTGCTGGCTTGAATGCAGCAGGTGGAAGTTTTGGAGGTAGCGACCTTTATTTTGCTGGCGATGTTGCTATGTGGAAGAAGTTTGGTAACTCCTTGATCGTTAAAATGGGTATCACACTTGCTGACGTTAGCGAAGGAAAAGCAAAAGCTGCTGTTGAAGGCGCTTATGCCGGAGCTTTTGAAATGGGCGAATTGTGTCAGCTTGTTTATCTTGGTGGTTCAAACTCTAACCCACTTTACCAGGATATGATTCAGAGTGGCCGTGATGACTTTGTTCCTGCTAACACAGTTGTTGATTTGATGAACAACCTGGAAGACCCACGTCGTCCCGCATATTTTACACTTTATGAAGGTGAATATGTTGGTGGGGTTTATGGTGAAAGCAGTACTTTTTCACAGTATTCGCACGTTGCTCCCGAAATCCAGGAACAAACATATCCAGTGACTTTGATTGACTATACTGAAATTGCCTTCTATCTTGCTGAAGCAGCTCAAAGAGGCTATGCTGTTGGCGGAAGCGCGACTGAGTATTACGACAAAGCCATCATGTCCTCATTCAGCCAATGGGGTGTTGAAGGTGCTGCTGATTATATTGCAGCCCAGCCTTACGATGCAGCCAATTGGAAGCAAAGTCTTGGTACACAAGCATACATCGCTTTTTACGTACGCGGGTTTATTGGATACACTTCATGGAGAAGACTTGATTATCCTGCAATGAATCCAGCTCCAGCACCTCCTCCGGGGGCCGGTGGAACTGTTCCGATGCGTTTTACTTATCCTATCAACGAGCAAACCTTGAATGGTATCAACTACACTGCTGCTGCTGCAGCTATTGGTGGTGATGAATTGAAAACTAAGATTTTCTGGGATAAAAACTAGGATTGGTCCTTACTGATATATAAAAAGGCCGCTACTTTGTTAGCGGTCTTTTTTTTTGATGAAAATGATTACATTATTTTGCACTATTCTGAGTTTGATGAAGATTGTTTCTTAATTAGGGGTTGCTGAAAAACGCCATGACATTTTATTAATCAATATTTCGGTGCGCTGCACCTTAAAAACTACTGTTGATTTTGATTCTATAAAGATTTCGCCACTCTGTGGCTTAAAAAATGGTGCAGGGCACCAAAATCTTTATAGAAGATAATACAGAGTGCAAACAGAGGTGCAGGGCACCGAAATATCAGATGCATGGTTTTTTAATCATTTCTATAGTAAACCTTACATCAAAGACATGTTTTCTTACATCTAATGTATTCATTATCTAAAACATATTGGTTTTTCAGCAGACCCTAATTATAGGTTTCTTCCCGCACGTGCGGGACTGCGCTCCATCGAAAAGACAGGGCATGAATGTCCCTCTCGCTATAAACCCTGTATGAAGCCCTGTCTTTTCGACCGCAGGGAGAAATCTATTTTTTGAGACACCCTGAACTTTTGAATCAACGAATAAACTTCCTTATCTCGAATCCAAAATTCACTCCAAGGTAAACTTATTGACATGAAGCGATTAAGAAGAAAAACAATCTTCTTCAACATTAATTTCACTGTGTCCATTTTAATTTTTAATTTTAACCCATATTTTAATATCAATCGAAAACAACACAATTTAAAGTGAAGCACTCAGGCCAAAAACCAATAAGTACCATTCAACTATTTTGTGTCTTTATCTTCCTTCTCATTGGATATAGTTTATCGCTGAATGCCCAGGTTACAGCATCGGCTTCAACGGACGATGCACTGGGAAAACTCTCAGCTTACACAGCAAAACTTTACGGCACCAATGATGTTGTTGTAAATGGCAGGAAGTACTTCCCTGAACACTACAATGCAAAAGGTGACCCTTATTTCCTAACTGATGAATGGACTGAAGGATGCCTGGTCATTGATGGAAAAAGATATGACCATCAGGACTTATTGTATAATATCGACATTGAAAAAGTAATCCTTAAAACAACCATCGATGACAGCCTTAGCGTTTTTCTGGTGCTTAATAATGAATTTATTGATGCCTTTTATTTGGGACAACGGTATTTTATTAATGCTAAATCGATTAATAAAGAATTTTCTGGTTTTGTTGAACTGGTTTATAATAGCAGATTTTTAGTATTCTCAAGGCATCAGAAGTCATTTATGTCGGAGTATTCCAGAAGTGCACCCAATGGCTTTTACTCAGGAACAAAATCAGTGCTTTATATTTTAATCCCGGGACAACTCGACAAACTAGCTACAAAAAAATCACTACTCAAGTATTTTTCCGATCATCAAAAAGAGATTAAGACCTTCATGCGCAAGCAAAAGATAAAATATAAAAAGGCCGATTATATTCAACTCAACAAACTCTTTGAATACTGTGACGAAATTTCGCACAAATAGAATTTTTAGCAAGGGACATTTAGTAAGCCTTCTTTTTATTATTATTTTGGCTATCCCGGCCTTTAGCCAGAAAAACGAGCTTATAATAACTGATGCTTATAATAATTTAAGTTTTAAAGACTTCGTTACCAAAACTGAATCCAATCTCATAGTCCGGTTCTTTTACAACCCTGATTCAATCCCCGATATTTCTATTTTTGTAAGAAGTAGCCCAGCCAAGTTGATGGATGTAATTGCTGGAACTTTTACACCACTTGGCATAAACGTTTCTATCGATAGCTTTGGCAATATTTTCCTCACCAAAGGGCAGGTACTAATTACAAAACTTCCGGAGGACTTTTTTATGCAGTCACAGGTTTCAGGTGCTGAACCGGATACATTGGCCGTGACCAGGGAAACCAACAAAACCTTCCTTAAAACCAGCGATGCTTATGTAGCCGAATCACGCACTGTCGGAACAAAGAAAGAGGGTGCCAGGAGTAAAAATGCACTGATTAGTGGATATGTCATCAACATGAACGATAGTTTACCTGTAATTGGCGCTACTGTTTTTGTTGAGGATTTAGAAAGCGGTACCTCAACCGACGACAAAGGTTTTTTTACCCTTACCCTGCCCAAAGGTAAATACACCATGGATGTGCGAAGTGTTGGTTTTGAAGAGATGAAGTACAAGGTGGAGGTGCTGTCCGGCGGGCAATTGGATTTTAATCTCCCCGAAAAGGTATTTCTTATGCAGGCCGTCGAAATCCGTTCGCAAACCAACCATAATGTGCGGGGCATGCAAATGGGTATCGAAAAGCTTTCAATCAACGAAATTAAGGAAATTCCGGTAGTGCTTGGCGAACGCGACATCATTAAAGTAGCTCTGCTATTGCCGGGTGTGCAACAGGTTGGTGAGGGTTCAGCAGGTTTTAACGTGCGTGGCAGCCCCGCCGATCAAAACCTATTTTACCTCAGCGAGATCCCCGTTTACAATACATCACATTTGTTTGGCTTTTTCTCAGCCTTCAACCCTGATGCAATCAGCGATTTTAGCCTCTACAAAAGTAGCATCCCCGCGAGTTATGGAGGCAGGCTTTCTTCCATTTTTGATATCAGCGCAAAGCAGGGCAACAAAAAGAAGTTTTCGGCCAGGGGCGGCATAAGCCCAATCACTGCCAGGTTGCTTGTTGAGGGCCCTGCCATCAAAGATAAACTGAACTACTTGGTTGGCTTCCGGTCAACCTATTCCGACTGGGTGCTCAATTTTGTTCAAGACCCGGATGTAAAAAACAGCAAGGCCAATTTTGGGGATGCCATTGTTAATCTAAGCTATCAGGTTAATCCAAAAAATCAACTGAAATTGATTAGCTATTATAGCTACGACAACATCAGCCTTGCTACAAAAGTTGACGACAAATACAACAATGCGGGCGCATCACTCTCCTGGTACCATACCTTCAACCCAAGCCACGATTTTAATTTATCTTTTGCCTACGGGCAATACAATTATTTTGAAGATAATTATGAATACAGTCTGGCTGCTTACAGCCTGAATTACGAACTGCAACATTACCAGGCTAACATGGATTTTTCTTTTAAAAAGTTCGAAAACCATAATATTACTTACGGGATAAATAGCATCCTGTATAAAATTGATAATGGGGGTCAGCTACCGCTGGACGACAATTCATTGATAGTTCCGGTTTACCTTGGTGAACAAAAGGGATTGGAATTGGCAGCCTATGTGGGCGATGAGTGGCGAATCAATCCGAAACTGTCCTTATATGGCGGTTTGAGGTACAATAATTACTCCTACCTCGGGCCGAATACGGTTTTTAGTTATGCTGATAATTTACCTAAAACACCGGAAAATATTACTGACACCCTTGAATATTCTAACAACGAGGTGATCCAAAATAATGGTGGTCTTGATCTCAGGCTTTCAGTTACTTATTTGATCAAGCCGAATCTATCCTTTAAAGCCAGCTACAACAACCTCCATCAATACATTTTCATGTTGTCGAATACTATTGCACTTTCGCCCACCGACAAGTGGCAACTGTGCAACAACAATATCGAGCCGATGGCGGGAAACCAGTATTCGCTTGGTGCTTACACTAATATCGGTGCACAACAAATCGAGTTTTCCCTTGAAGGCTATTATAAAAAAGTACACAATCTGGTGGAATACAAAGATGGTGCGAACCTGGTGGTGAACGAACATCCCGAGCAGGATGTGCTACAAGGCGAACTGGAATCGTATGGTATAGAGGTGATGCTGAAAAAGCCTGTTGGCAAACTAACTGGCTGGCTCAATTACACCTACTCAAAAGCAACAGTTTTGGTGAATAATACGCCTACGGGCGAAGTGAACAACTTCGGGATGGCCTATCCTGCAAACTATGACAAACCACACTCACTTAATCTTGTGGCTGCCTATAAGGTAAGCAAGCGAATATCTTTTTCAGGAAATGTGGTGTATTCAACCGGCCGCCCCATTACCTACCCAACTGCCATTTATTATCAGGATGGACAGAAAATACTGAACTACTCGCTGCGCAACGAATACCGCATTCCCGATTATTTCAGGGTGGATCTTTCGATGAAATGGGAAGGAAATCTGAAGCGCAAAAAATTCCTGCATGGCTCCTGGATATTTTCGGTGTATAATTTAACCGGAAGAAAGAATGCTTATTCGGTTTACTTCAAATCGGAGCAAGGGCAAATAAATGGCTACAAACTATCCATTTTTGGCGCACCAATCTTTTCTATCACCTACGATTTTAAGCTTGGGAATTATGCGGATTAGGCTCACCAATATCGTTTCTTTAGTGATCATTATTTTATTTGTTAGTTGTGAGGAGAAATACTGGCCCGACCTGGGCGGGAAGTACGAAAGCCTGTTGGTGGTTGATGGAATGATAACGAATGAACCAGGCCCGTACATTATCAGCTTATCACTCTCGTCGCCGGTAGGTAGTGATATTTCTGATTATTTGCCAGCATTGGGTTATCAGGTAAAAATAAAAGATGATCACGGAAACATCGAAAACCTTTTCGAACTTAGCCCTGGTATTTTTTCTACCTCAACAAACGGGATACAAGGAGTTGTTGGCAGGAAATACATGCTTGAGATAATTTCCCCTTCAGGAGGGCTTTACCAATCAAATTATGAATTGCTCCGACAACCCACGGGCATCGAATCGGTTTATCACAAGCTTGAATATCGCCAAAATGAAAACCTGCCTTATGACATTGCCGGTTACCAGTTTTACCTGAACACAGCTTTAGCCCCACGGGATTCATGTTATTATTTGTGGGAATTGACTGCCACATATAAATACCAAGCCGATCTAAAGATAAGGTATGTTTATGATGGTACACTGCGGCCATTTTATAACTCAGACTCCTTGCGGATTTGCTATAAAACACAAATTATTAAAGAAATATTTACATACGCGACAGTTGGTTTAGCAACTCCTGTATTAATAAACTATCCCTTAAATTATGTATCTACCGAAACACGGGAGCTTTCTTTCAGGTACAGTTTACTGGTAAAGCAATTATCGATTTCGGAAGGGGCTTATAAGTTTTGGTTTACCGTGTTTGAACAGAATTCCAATGCAGGGGATTTGTATTCGCGACAACCCTATCAAATCAGGGGGAATGTTTTCAATCAAGATAAGCCAAACGAAAGTGTACTGGGATATTTTACGGTGGCCGGGATATCCGAAAAAAGGATCTTTGTCAACCGGCCGGATCCCCCAATAAAAATGAGGTGCCCGGTGTGTGTTGTTGGCGATGGCGATGTTGAGAACTTTGCTAATATTTTTTATTCCACCGAAAACCAATGGCCACTGTATGCAACTTTCGACCAAAATTATCGTGCAGCACTGCCCAACCAAAGTTGTATGAATTGTGAATTGAGTGGTGGTGTAATTCAGAAGCCGGATTTTTGGGTGGATGATTAGAAGGGAAAGGGGGTAGGGGGAGAAGGTATAAGGTATAGGGTATAAGGTATAAGGTATAGGGTATAATGGAAAAGGGAAATAGGGTGTATAGGGGAAATAGGGTGTATAGGGGTAATAGGGGAAACCATTGATGATTTTTGATAGTTGATCTTTGGGGGCTATATCAAAAATCTCACATCATACATCGGACTTCTGACATCGGTCACCAGACGATAGGATATCGAACCGAAGAACATTGAATAATGAATATTGAAGTAGGATAGGGATTTTTGATTTTTAGTACCGACCTGTCAGAGTCCGACAAAGGAGGTCCTGACAGAGTCAAGAGGCATTGGGTATAAGGTATAGGGTTTATAGGGGAAATAGGGGAAATAGGGATTTTTGAATTCTCGATTACAGATTGATGATTTTGAATTGGAAACAGACATGTCAGAGCCAGACGACGACCAAAGGAAGTCCGTATGGAAGAAGGTCTTGACAGAGTCGAAAAAATCAGAAGAATAAAGGTGATTGGATTAATTGTATTGTAAACTCTGACAGGTCCTACGAACTCTGTCAGGTTTTATGGATTAACCTGACAACGTCAAAAAAGAACAGTAAACACAAAAGATTGAGATATTTAAATAAAATACGGTTTTATTGTCTGACCAGATTGCGGCCAATTGTTGCAATTTCGTTTGTTACATTCCTTATATTTAATGCCTGTGAAGAAAGGTACTTTCCTGATATCGATCCCAAATATGAAAATATCCTTGTAGTGGATGGCATGATAACCAGCGGTCCCGGGCCCTATACTGTGAAATTAATGTCATCTCTGCAACTATCCGAAGCTGAAACAACACCATTGTCAGGGTTTCATGTAATTATTAATGATGATTTTGGCAATACTGAAACCCTCACCGAATCAGGACCCGGTACCTATGTTACAGACCTTAACGGAATCCAGGGAACTCCGGGGAGAAGCTATCAAATAAAAATTCAATCGCCAAATGGTAATTCATATCAATCGGATTTTGAATTGATGAACCAAGCAATTGCTATTGATACCCTCTATCCAAAACTAGAGTTCAAGCAAGACCCATACTTAATCCATGATATGGCAGGCTACCAGTTTTATGTGGATACTGAGCCCTCGGATGTTGATTCGGTTTATTTTTTCTGGAGGCTGACACATACTTACCAGTACCAGGCCGATTTCATTATCCGATGGATTTATGACGGGGCATTACGCCCCTATACAAATTCAGATTCCCTGCGCACTTGTTGGAATACATATAGGGTTAAAAATATTTTTACTTTTAACACTGAGGGATTAACAGCGTCATCTCTTCACGGATTTCCATTGAATTATGTAAGCACCGAAACAAGGTTTTTATCCATCAGGTACAGCTTATTGGTTGACCAGATGACTATTAGTAAAAATGCCTACGGATATTGGAATTCTATTGATGAACAAAATACTGATGCCGGTGAACTTTATTCGAAACAACCTTATCAGATACGTGGGAATTTGTATAATCCGAACAATCCGGATGAGTTGGTGTTGGGATATTTTATGGTAGCAGGATCTGCTTCAAAGCGAATTTTTGTTGACCGCCCCGATCCACCTGTGCAAATGCATTATCCGATATGTACACTCAGCGAAGCCGACTATTTGAATTTTGGGACCCTTTGGTTAACTAAAGAAAGTGAGTGGCCCCTATTTGCAACCTTCGATGTTAATGGTGGAAATGCCTTGCCAAATCAGGAATGCCTGGATTGCAGGCTGAGTGATGGAACGATTGCGAAACCGGATTTTTGGATAAATGAGTGAAGGAAGAAGGTATGGGTGGAAAGGGTATAAGGTATAGGGTATAATGGAAAGGTGCATAGGGGAAATAAGGTTTATAGTGGGAATAGGGAATTTTTGATTGACAGGTCTGACCTGTCAGAGTTCGACGAAGGAGAACCTGACAGAGTCAAAGGAGATTGGGAAATAGGAGGATAAATCTGAATATCGAACCGTAGAACATTGAATAATGAATATTGAAGTAAGATAGTGATTTTTAGTATCGACCTTTCAAAGTTCGCAGAACCTGACAGAGTCAAATAAAAAAGTAATTGAAACACTTTATCAAAATAAAGCTTTTACCTTTTGTAGGTTTGCATCGAATTATACTAATTTCGATTGCGATCGCTATTTTGATGAATTCCTGTGAAGATCCTTACCAGCCGGTACTCGATTCAAAATATCAGCAGGTGCTGGTTGTTGATGGGATGATCACCAACGGCCCTCCACCATATACTATTAAATTATCCTTTTCAACAAATGTTCAGGTACCTGAAAATGTTGCATTATCTGGATATGAGGTTTCCATTTTGGATGATCAAGGCAATGAGGAGGTTTTAAGCGAATTGGAGCCGGGAAACTATGTTTCAACTCCTGATGGAATGCATGGAACGGTTGGCAGAAAATACAAACTCGCGCTTCAATCGCCGGATGGAAAAACCTATTCAACGGATTTCGAAATACTTAAAGAACCCCTGGGTATCGAATCGGTTTATGCTGAAGTGGAGTATCAGACAAGCCAAACGGTGCCATACCAGGTTTCCGGATACCAGTTTTACATCGACACTTACACGGCTGGGTCGGATTCTACTTATTTGCTCTGGTCGATGACTGAAACCTACCAGTACGAATCCGATTACCTGATATTTTATTCCTACTCCAGTGATGGAATATTGCGAACTGTTACAAACAGCGACTCGTTAAAAACCTGTTGGACTACTGCCAAGGCCTACCCCTTTTTTATTGAAAATACGCTTGCATTAAGCGAACCCCGGTTTACACATTACCCACTTCAGTTTGTAGATACCAAAACCAGAAAATTATCCATCAGGTACAGTTTGTTGGTCAACCAGTTAAGCATCAGCGAAAAAGCCTACCAGTATTGGAATGGTGTAAAAATTCAAAATACTGAAACGGGAAATTTGTATGCTACACAACCCTACCAGTTGCGTGGAAACATTATTAACATAAATAACGACAATGAATTGGTTTTGGGCTATTTTATGGTAGCCGGGCTTGCACAAAAAAGAATATTTGTAAATAAACCAGAAGCAAGCATACGTATGTATTATCCTGTGTGTGAGCTGAACCAGGTTGATTACGAACTATACGGATTTATGTTTTTAGGGCCTCCACCAGAATGGCCACTATTTGTAACAGAAGATGCTTTGGGCAATAGGGCTCTGCCCGAGCAACATTGTATTGATTGTACATTGAATGGTGGTGTATTGGAGATGCCGGAATTTTGGGAATATTAAAAGGGAAATGGAGTGTTGGAGTATTGGAGTGTTGGAATAATGGAAGAATAATTGAACAAACGATAATATGAAAAAAATCATCTTGTTTTTAATGATATTTGTGGTAACGGCAGTTTTTCTAAAAGCTCAAATACCCATTGATGAGGAAAATTCCGGATTCCTGAAAGATATTTCCGAGCAGGTGCGCATGTTTACCGACAGGAACATTTATTTGAGTGGCGAAGAAGTATGGTTCTCTATATTTGTTTTGGTAAACAATGAACCGGTTGCCCTAAGCAAAATTATTTATGTCGAATTGTTTGATGAATCCAAAAAGAAATTAAATACCGGGAAATTTGAAGTAATCATGGGCAAGGCTGCCGGTAGCTTAACAATCCCAGAAGAAGCCACCAGTGGAACTTACTATATTAGAACCTACACACGTTACCAGCAAAATTCCTCCCCCAATAGTTTCACAAGCAAAACTATTTCCATAATAAATCCTGAATTTCCCTTACCCAACCTTGAGGAGAATTCAGGCACCTCAGCAGTAGGCTTAAGTAATTCCGATGAAACACCTGTTGAAATCAATAAGATGAATGAAATTCACATTGTTAGGGATAAAAATTCATACAATAAGAGGCAGCCGGTGGAATTGAACATTACCTGGCCGGACACAGATTTTGATGAAATCCTTGGTTTAAGTGTTTCGGTAGCCAGGCAGGGTACAGTGGATCTTTTTAAGCTATCGTCAAGTGAGATGTACATTAATGACATTGGAACCGAAAATCTTGCCGGCGATATTTTTTGGATTCCCGAAACCAGGGGGGTAAGTATCAGTGGTTTCGTACAAGAAAAAAAATCAGCGAAACCAATGGCCGGTATAAATGTTTATTTATCGGTATTAGGAGTCGATCCTCAATTTCATATTTCCAAAACAAAAGAAAATGGAGCCTTTGTTTTTTCGCTGGGTTACATACATGGTGACCATGAAATATTCGTAGGTGTGAAACAGGAAAACGATGAAGAGATTGAACTTTTGGTGAACAATGATTTTTCTGGTGAATTTCCAGGCATGGTTAAAATTCCATTGGCCATCGACTCAAGCTACAAATCTTTACTCGAGGAAATGTTGGTCAACCAGAAATCTCAAACAATGTTTTCAAAAGAATTGGATATTCCCATCGATACAACAGTTTATGGTTTCGATATTTTTGGAAGTCCTGATGTTTCGGTTTACGTTTCCGATTATATAGATCTACCTAATCTTGAAACTGTCTTTTTCGAATTGGTACACACTGCCATGGTCAGGGAAAAAGAGGGTCAGAAAACACTGTATGTTGTCAACCCCGAAACCAACAAAGTTTTCTCGAATCAGTTGCTGATGCTGGATCATGTACCTGTCTTTAATTTTGAAAATATATTGAATATCCCGCCTTCAAAAATCGAAAACATTGACGTAATCAACAGCACTCACTACCTGGGCGACAATACCCTGAAAAGTGTGGTGATGATAAATACCTATGCCGGGGATTTCGCGGGATATTTTTTCCCTGAAGGATCAATATTTCTCGAATACCAGGCCATAACTCCTGGCAAGGTGATTTACTCACCGATTTACGAAAACCAATCAGAAATAAACAGCCGGCTTCCTGATTTCAGAACAACCTTATACTGGAACCCGAACATTTCAATTTCTGACGAGGAAGCAACAATTAATTTTTACACTTCGGATAATACAGGTAAATATGATGTTATTGTCAGGGGGATTACCAAAAGCGGGGAGGTTTGTTTTGGGAGAAGCTCTATAACTATTGAATAATTATTGAAGTATGATGTGACTAGTTTTTGGCAATCAATGCATCAGCATCTTTATCGTTTACTGAAATTGCATTCAGCAACTCCAACCACTTTTCCTTCTCCACATTAAACCTTTCAAGGTTTGTTGAATCCACAGGTTTAGCTGCAGGGGATTCTACTTTCAAGGGGTCGATGGGTTGCCCGTTGCGATAAAACCTGAAATCGAGATGTGGGCCCGTGGATAAACCCGAAGTGCCTACATAACCGATTACCTGTCCCTGCTTCACCCGAACACCCTCTTTAATTCCCTCGCCATACTTCGAAAGGTGCATATATTGCGTTGTGTAAGTACCGTTGTGCTTGATTTTTACAACACGTCCACCGCCGCCATTGTCCCAACTGGCACGTATAACCTGGCCATCCCCAACCGAAACAACCGGTGTTCCCCGGTTTGCAGCATAATCAACACCGAGATGAGGCCGGCGATATTTAAGGACCGGGTGCATGCGGCTATATGAAAACTTGGAGCTGATCCTTCGGTATTTTAGCGGGGCTTTCAAAAATGTCCTTCTCAGGCTGTTGGCTTCCTGGTCAAAATAATCACCTGTGCTGTCCTGAACAAAATAGATGGCAAGCAAGTCTTTGTCGTAATGGTTAAAGTTAGAAGCCAACACTTTGCCAACACCAATGCGTTCGCCTTCAACCCAAAGGTTTTCGTAAACTACCTTAAAGTTGTCCCCTTTCTGGATACCAAAAAAATCAACTGTCCAGGCATAGATTTCTGATAACTCGTTGGCAAGGTTAGGATCTGCATTGGCATCAACCATGGCATTCCACAGCGAACTATTGATAATCCCGGATGCGGTATCAACCGTAATATTGATCTCCTTTTCTCCACGATGGGCGTGCACCGAATCCACCAAATCGAAAACCACGTAATCGACGGGTGAAATTTCGTACACAAAATATTTTGCTTTTTGCAAACTATCATCACTCAGCAACACCGAATAATTATTTCCCGACCTGATCTTGCGTACATCAAAAACAGGTTTCGCCCTTTTGGCAAGCAAATCAATGGTTGAATAATCTACACCATGCTTCAGCAAAATATCAGCGAGATACTGGTTGCGTTTGATCTTGTCCTTTACCACAATCATCGAGTCAATGTTCAATCCATAAGCCAGCTGAGGCTCGGGAACTGCTGCTACTGCCTGGACAAATACCTCGTGTGCTGCTTCGCGATTTGACTTTGGATAAAAAATGATCAGCAATAAACCTACAAGGGCAACAATGCTGAATAGGATAATATTTTTGGTTCGATTAGTCATATGATAGTTTTACCGGCTTTCTATTAACTGAAAGCAAGCATGTGTATTATGCAAGGTGAATTATTTTTGCAAAGGTAGGGCTAAAAACAAAGTTGGAATTGTGGGAATGGATGAGATATTAACAGGGTGATTGTTGAAAAGGATGGAATTATTGAAAGTATTCTGTGGTGGGTAATCAGTAATCGGTGTTCAGTAATCGGTAGTCGGAGGTCGACAGTCAGTAACCTTATAAACCCTATTAACCTTATTCCCCCTATTCCTCTTTCCCCGCTACTCTCCCCTAAACTTCGGCCTGTATCCCATCTCTTCAATCACATCCATCAGATGGTACTTGTTGGTGAGTAAGCGGTCGTATTCAATAAAGATTGCCGTATCGGTCCAGCAGGCAAAATTAAAAACCACACCTTCAGTGGCATCCAGTACGTCCTGCACATTCCCAACGGATGCCGGATCCATGCCGTAAACTGTGTATTCTATAATGGCGATATTTGCAGTATCCGAATCACCAGAATATTCGAAATCAGAACTTTCAAGCTGGCTGGAAGTTAAGGAAAACGTAGCCACAAAAATCAGAACGATAACCGGGATGTATTTAATAAGGTGCTTCATATTTTATATTTTCAGGCCGCAAAATTACAAAACATCAACAGTCGATCATATTTAAATTTATAAATGTTTCATAAAAAAAAGACCTCCCAGGTTTTAAAAACCTGGGAGGTCTGGGAAATTTAAAGTCTTTTAAATCTACGAATTCACCTTCTCCATCGCCAAATCATAACCCGCCTTCATCGCAGCAAGGTTGAGCTCAAGCACCTTTTCACCTTTTTTGCCAAACAAAGTTTTAAGTGCATTTTCAAGCAGGCCGTAGTCCAGGCCGAGAAAAGGAGTTGCCGCCCCAAGAATTACCATGTTTGCAGCCCTTACCGAGCCCAGCTCCTTGGCCATATGCTCGGCATCCATGGCAACGTGCTTTTCAATTTTGCCAATCTCAGCCATCAAATCCTCTTTGGCAGGATAGTTTGAGATATTCACAAAAGTTTGGGTGTTTGTAATTACCCAGCCATCCTTGTGGAGCATGGGTAAATACCTGAGCGATTCCATGGGTTCTACCGAAATAATCATGTCGGCCTGGCCAAATGGAATCAGGTCGGAAGCCACCTCTTTATCCGCAAATCTCAGGTTGGACTGTACATCACCGCCACGCTGGCTCATGCCATGCACTTCGGCTTGCTTTAAAAACATTCCGGCTTCAACAGCCGCTAATCCAATGGCTGCTGCAATGGTTAATATACCCTGTCCGCCAACTCCTGCAAGTATGATATCTTTTTTCATCTGTTTTGATTTTTTATTTCAATTTTTCAATTAATGCTCAGTTATTGTCAAAAAATATTGTTTTACATTTTTCTGACGCTGGAATGTCCTTCGGACGATCCCAGGTCAAATCTATTTACCAAACAAAAACTAGCCACGAACCCTATTTCCCCTATAGACCTTATAACCCTTATACCTTTTCCCACTTATACCTTATACCCAATCACCTATACCTTTGCTTTCGCCTTCGCCTTCTCCCGCATTCTTCTATTCAAAGTCTGGATACATTCCCTCCGTGGGATAATAACCGAAACGCCATCGTATGCTAATTCCTCCTTCATAATTTTAACATTCTCTTCATGGAATTTCTTCAATGGCTTTAATACTTTAATATGATCGGGATGTACACCAACAGCTTCGCAAATGGCTTCAATTTTTCCGGTAGCCGAAGATTTCTGTCCACCGGTCATACCTGTTGTAGAGTTGTCGGCAATCATTACTGTAATGGACGAATTGTCATTCACAGCATCCAATAATCCTGTAATTCCGGAGTGGGTAAAAGTTGAGTCGCCAATAACTGCAACCGCGGGCACAAAACCAACATCGGCAGCACCTTTGGCCATGGTTATGGAAGCACCCATATCCACGCAAGTGTTGATGGCATTAAATGGTTCAAGGGCTCCTAAAGTATAACACCCAATATCGGAAAAAACGCGTCCTTTTGTATATTCATTCAATACTTCATTCAATGCATTGTAAGTATCAATATGGCCACAGCCAACACACAATGACGGTGGCCTTGCAGCTACCAACTCAGGAATATCTTTCCCATAAGTATCTTCTAACCCAAGGGCACGGGCAACAATATTCGGGTTCAATTCGCCATCACGGGGAACGGTCCCATCAAGCCTTCCTTTTACTTTGAGGCCTATCGATAAAAATCCCTTCAACAACTCCTCAATCATGGGTGCGCCTTCTTCCAAAACAAGAATTTCATCGCAGGCATCAACCAGTCGCTTGATCATATTCCTTGGAACAGGATATTGAGTAAGTCTTAAAACCGGATATGGAATATTGCGGTTAGGATAATTTTCCATCAGGTAGTTATGGGCAATACCTGTAGTAATAATTCCCAGTGATTTATCGGGTCCATCCTCGTAAGCATTAAATCCTGATTTTTCTGAATCATCTATAAACAAAGCCTGGCTGGCAAGCAATCCTTTGTATCGCTTCCGGGCAATGGCAGGTAACAAAACAAATTGCTTTAAATCAGCAGACAGGCTAATTTCATTCTGCTTGCGATCCGGTTTTCTTTCAACTCCGGCACGTGAGTGGGCCAGGCGTGTGGTTATACGCAAGAGTACAGGAATACTAAACCTTTCGGAAAGGTCGAAACCATAATGTACCATATCGTATGCTTCCTGCTGGTTTCTTGGCTCCAGGATTGGCATCATGGCAAACTTCCCGTAGAACCTGGAATCTTGCTCATTCTGCGACGAGTGCATGGAAGGATCATCAGCAGCAACTACTATCAGCCCTCCATTAGCTCCTGTCATTGCTGAATTTACAAAAGCATCAGCAGCAACGTTGAGGCCTACATGTTTCATGCAAACCATGGCCCGCTTGCCAACATAGGAAACGCCCAATCCTGCTTCCATAGCAGTTTTTTCGTTGGCTGACCAAAAAGACCTTATCCCTTTTTCCTGGGCCTGCTTCGAATGCTGGACATATTCTGTAATTTCTGTTGATGGCGTTCCTGGATAAGCAAAAATACCGGACATACCGGCATCAATAGCAGCTTGTGCTATGGCTTCATCCCCTAATAACAATAACTTTTGCATGTGTATAGTATATTTAGGATAATCTGACTTGAAAAGTTGAGGCACAAAAGTACTGAAATAAATCTATCAAAACTAAAGTGGAATCGCCCTGTTGTTAATTTAATAACAAAAACTTCTGGTGTTTCAAAAAGAATATTTAAGTTTGACGCCCTTTTTTCATGTGGTCGTTGATAATCATTGATAGTTATTTGTAGTCATTGGTGAGCAAGGGATGCCAGCCTTGCCGGCTAGGCAGGCAAGCCCCGACGAACCAGCCTTCATTTCGTTTCGGTTGGCAGAGAGAGGGGATGGCGGCCCTGAGATTGTTATTGGTAGTCATTTCTTTACAATAAATAACAGCGTAGCCAAATGACAACCTAATGACAGCGCAGCTAAATGACGCGCCAAGCACGAATGTCAACTTAATGATAGCATAAATACCAAGAATTACTTACGCAAAGAAAGAAACTGAAATTTTAAACGAAGATGGAAAATCACACAAAACAAAGCATCCAGATGAATCCTAATCCACTGGTACAATATCTGAATAAATCCCCACAGGATTTCACCAGGGACGATCTGATCCTATACATTGAAGACCACAATATCGAGATGATCAACTTTAGGTATGCCGGTGAGGATGGCCGCCTGAAAACATTAAATTTCGTCATTAACAGTCGTAGCCACCTTGAAGATATGCTAACCATGGGTGAGCGGGTGGATGGCTCAAGCCTGTTTTCGCATATAGAAGCGGGATCGAGTGATTTGTATGTAATGCCAAGGTATAAAACCGCTTTTATAAATCCATTTTCGGAGATTGCCGCACTAGATATTTTGTGTTCCTTTTATGATAAAGACGGAAACCCATTGGAGAGTTCACCACAGTATATCCTTCAAAAAGCGCATCATGTGCTGAAGGAAAGAACAGGTTATGAGTTTAATGTGATGGGCGAACTGGAATATTATATCATCAGCGAAAAGCAACCGCTTTACGAAGCATTGGACCAGAAAGGATACCACGAATCGTCGCCATTTACAAACTGGGACCATTTCAGGCAAAAGGCCATGCATGCTATCGCTCAGGCAGGCGGACAATTGAAATACGGACACAGCGAAGTTGGTAATTTTACGGTAGGTGATATCGAATATGAACAAAATGAATTGGAATTTATTCCAACGCCAATTGAAGATGCCGCCGACCAATTGCTGATTGCAAAATGGATACTAAGGACCATGGGGAATAAGTACGGCGTTACCCTTACTTTTGCCCCAAAAATTACGATTGGTAAAGCGGGTAGTGGCTTGCATGTACATACCAGGCTAATGAAAAACGGGCGGAACGCCATGGTGGAAAATGGTGTCCTGAGTGATGCAGCTAAGATGGCCATTTCCGGCTACCTTGATCTTGCCCCTTCGCTAACAGCTTTCGGCAATACAAATCCCACTTCCTACTTCAGGTTGGTGCCACACCAGGAAGCACCCACGAACATTTGCTGGGGCGACCGTAACCGCTCAGTGCTGGTGAGGGTTCCGCTGGGATGGACAGGGAATAATGATATGTACCTGCACGCCAATCCAAATGAAAAACCTGCTAAAAATGATTTTACAGAACGGCAAACCGTAGAATTTAGGTGTCCGGATGGCTCGGCGGATATTTATCTTTTACTCGCTGGTTTAACAGTTGCTGCATGTCATGGCCTCGAAATGAAGGACAGTCTGGACTACGCAAAGAAAACATATGTGGATGTCAATATTTTCGAGGAGAAATACAAAGACAAAATCAAAGACCTGAAACAACTGCCTACTTCATGCTATGAATCTGCGGAGTGTCTGGAAGATCAGGCTGATTTTTATACAGCATACAATGTCTTTCCAAAAGGTTTGATCGATAGCATTGCTGAAAAGCTGAAAAGCTATAACGATAAAACGCTCCGTGAGGAAATAGCTGAGAACAATGAAGCCATCATGGATTTGGTGGAAACTTATTTCCATTGCGGGTAAGCTGAAAATAGATTTCTCCAGGCCCCGAAAAAACAGCGATTTCATCAGGGGTATTCTTTTTAGTAAAATCTGTATCTATTTAGCTGGTATAGAAATGAAGTAAATCTTTCGTTTAAATAATTTCAATTGTGTCATTTCAATTGGAAAAAGATTTTCGTTTTAACAAATCTCTCAACCACCTAAACAATTACAATTCCAATTTATAATCATAAAGCCATGGTCTTTTGGGGTTGATGCCTTCAGAAATTAATTTTTCTGGCAAACCTTGATAATTCCTTTGGCACGCTATTTTTTATTCTTTAAGCCATTTACCAGTTCGGCTAACAGTATTATCAATTGAAATTTGATAAAAATATAATCCGGGCGGCAGTGCTACAGTATTGATGTTTAAACTACTGATGTGTCCCTCAGTATCGATAATTTTATTTCCAGAAAAATTAAATAAGGAAAAGGCGAACTTATTACCAGGATTGGGATTTTTGATTGTAAAATTATTTTTACCGGGGTTGGGAAAGACTTCAAACAAATTTGCATTTGAAATATCAGGGCCTTCAATTGATGTAGTGATCAGTCCATTGCCTTCCAAATCAGCCTTAACCAATCTTGCCTGACCAGCGCCCTTGCCTACAATATAATACCCTGAATTGTTATTGATAAGTACATCGTAAGCACAATTATTTGGTGCAACATTATTCGTGTGCCACTCTTCATTACCATCATAATCGGTTTTCATATAAAAAAAAGTGCGGTTCCAATTTGTTGATGACATTGGGACAATACTGCCACAAATTATAAAGCCACCATCAGGTGTTTGTTTAATGCCATAGGCTTTGTCAGCTCTTGGAAGCCCCGAAAATGCTGTTTGTAAAAGATTGTTTCCTATATCAAATTTCCATAAAGTAATATCAATGGTGCTTTCAGTGGGATTTAAACCATCTCCAACAATGGCATGATTGCCATCTTCGCAAACAATTATCTTTTTACCTTCACTATATTCGATATCCGAAAAATATTCGGTCAGTAGATTTCCCAAGGTATCAACCTCAATTACGAACATTTTGTCAGGGGAATCAAAATACCCAAAATAGTAAAATTCTTCGGTTGTACATCCAGTAATCAAATAGTTACCATTCAAATTTTTAACGATAGAGTTTGCCCTTGAATCAATGTCAGTCAAAAATTCCTCCCGCAATAGCATAGTCCCGTTTGTATCTAAAACCATTAAGGTTGTTTTTGAATAATAAGTGTTCGATCCCCCTTCATGGTAATTGGTACTGCCCACCGCGACCAGCTTTCCATCGTCAATTATTAAATCATTTACCCACCCGATGTTATCAAAATGCTTTGTAAAAATGGTATCGCCATCACCATTTAATTTCAGTAGCCGGCAATCGTTGTTCGACTCCCGCCATTTGTAGTTTTTATTTGATTTGGTAGGAATATCCAGCAAGGGGTTAAAACAAAAGGAGAAAAAACTGTTTTCCGAAAGCTGCAGGAGTGTGTGGGTAAATTTCATATAAGAACCGGGAAAGTCAAAAGTACGCGACCATAATTCGTAACCGTTTGTATCGATGCACATAAAACCTGGCGAGTACTCATACCATCCAAGTTCAGTAATTCCTGCAAGATACAGGTCACCATTACCGGCTTGAAATATGCTGGTAAAGTAATCCTGATTTTTTGAAGGGAATGAATAGGACTTATCCCAAATTAATGGTTGCGCATTTGTTTCATTAGCAATGAGCAGAAGGAGAAGAATCCAAACAAAATAGCAATTTAGGTTTTTCATAATAGT
>Ga0075111_1000323_pt1 | contig 22949 bp, 22 predicted proteins | sample AntAceMetag02UKK_FD_69787 | JGI IMG/M metagenome (GOLD analysis project Ga0075111, IMG submission 69787) | Saline lake microbial communities from Ace Lake, Antarctica - Antarctic Ace Lake Metagenome 02UKK | ecosystem: Environmental > Aquatic > Non-marine Saline and Alkaline > Saline | place... | reverse complement strand
CGATGTGTGGTATATATTTTGCTTAGTATTCATTTCGCTGTAATTGAACAAAAACCATCATCGGACCCGAGTTTCACCTTCAACCACTTTATGGGGAGGTTAAATTTACGTCCATCGGAATTCATGCATCGCGGTCGGAATTTATGCATCGCGGAAGGAAAAAAAAATGAACAATAGAGATCATGCGGACGTATCCCAAACCACTCAAAATGGATTTCTGGGAATCTACGACAAAACACTTTTCTGGGGAACCCTGATTCTGGTCACTTCCATCACCCTTTGGGGGATTCTCGTGCCAGAGGGGTTTGCCTCGGCCATGAAGGCATCTCAAGGCTGGATTTCAATTAATTTTGCCTGGTTTTTCATGTTGACCGTTTCCATTTTTATCGTCTTTCTTGCCTGGGCTGGTATGAGCAAATATGGCAAGATCCCCCTGGGACAAGATGGTGATACACCTGAATTCTCCTTTACGTCCTGGATTGCCATGCTGTTCAGTTGCGGTATCGGCATCGGGTTTATCTTCTGGGGCGTTGCAGAACCCCTTTACCACTATATGTCTCCCCCTTATATGGCCACAGGGGCAACCCCCGGTGCGGCCCCTGTGGCCATGCAGATCAGTCTGCTCCACTGGGGCATTCATGGATGGGCCTGCTATGCCGTTGCCGGTCTTGCCATTGCCTACACCACCTACCGATTAAAAATGCCCCTTTCCGTGTCCAACGCCCTTTATGGCATCCTGGGTGAAAGAGTCAACGGTCCCTGGGGAAAGCTGGTGGATTTTTTGGCAGCCTTTGCAACCATTGCCGGTATTGCCACCTCTCTTGGCATGGGATTGATGTCCATCAAATTCGGCATTAAGAGTGTTTTTGGGGCGGATCTTGGAACAACAGGGATGGTCGTGGTCATGCTGGTCCTCATTGTGGGGTATACCATATCCGCCGTGTCCGGCCTTGACAAAGGCATTAAGATTTTAAGCAACACGAACATGATCCTGGCCTTCCTTGTCCTTGTCTTCTTTCTCGTTGCGGGACCAACCCGTTTTCTGCTGAATCTCATGGTGGATTCCGTGGGTCAGTATTTTTCAAACTTGGTTTTCATGTCCTTCTGGACCGATCCCATGGCCGAAGCCAGTGAGGGCAAATGGATGGGCTGGTGGACCATTTTCTACTGGTGCTGGTGGATTGCCTGGGGACCTTTTGTGGGGGGATTTGTGGCCCGGATTTCCAAGGGCAGAACCATCCGAGAATTTATTTTCGGTGTCATTCTTGTCCCCCTTGTCATCACCATTGTGTGGTTTAATGTGGTGGGAGGCTCAGCGCTTCATGCTGAAATGAACGGAACCCTTGAAATTTACAAGGCCATCTCCGCCGATATGGGATCCGGTATATTTACCCTGCTCAGTCAATATCCTCTGGGTAGCCTGGTCAGCTTTGTTGTTTTCTTTAATCTGATCATTTTTCTCATCACATCGGCAGATTCCGCCTCCTTTTTTGTGGCCATGATCATCTCCGGTGGCGAACTGGAACCCAGTACCCCCATTAAACTTATTTTCGGTTTTCTCATCGGTTCCATCACCGTTGTACTCCTGATCACCGGGGGCTTGAAGGCATTGCAGACCGCCTCCATTGTGGCGGCACTTCCCTTTGCCTTTGTCATGCTGGGAATGGTGGTCTCCACCATACGTTTGCTGAAAAAAGAAAAAGTGTAAGATTTTATGATCACTGGATAATCCATGACAGTGCCTGGCAAGAATCAGGCACTGTCGGCAGTAGAGCCCCCGGCGGTTGTTCTGACCGGAACAGTGGAAACCAAAGGGGGATGGCAAAAATATCCCCCGACGTTCTCGTTCCGAGCAGGGCAGCCGCCAGGGTGGCCCAAAATGAGTCAAAAAGAAAAGCATATGAATAGAAGCGAAATTCTAACAATGGCATCGGCCATCCTCAGAAAGGCAAGGCAGTTGGGGGCTCCCCTTGCTGGCTTTGCTAATGTTGAAGATCTCAAGACAGCCCCGGCGTTTACCTTTGCCCCGAAAATGCCAGATGCTGGGCAAGGGGTTGGTACGCGGAAGAGTGAAATGGAGCTCAGCCCCGGAGAAGTGCAATGGCCGGAACAGGCAAAATCCGTTCTGGTCATTGCTATGGAACATCCCAGGGAAACTCCTGAATTGGACTGGTGGTTTGGTAAAATATCGCCACCGGGTAATAAACTGCTGGTAAATGTGGTCAATGAACTGTGCCAATGGATTCCAGCAACCTTTGACACAGGGGTTTTTCATTTTCCCTATCATGTTGAAAAGGGGGGGATTTATCTAAAAGACGCTGCTGCCATGGCAGGTATAGGGTGTATCGGCCGAAATAATATGCTGGTAACACCGGAATTTGGTCCCCGGGTCCGTCTCCGGGCCATGGGCCTTAATGTCCCGGTGCCATCCACCGGCCCCACACCCTTTGATCCCTGTGCCCAGTGTGATGATGTGTGCCGCAGGGCTTGCCCTCAGAAGGCCTTTGATAAGATTACCTATACCCCCACCAAAGACTATGATCAGACGATTCTTCCGGGACGGGACGGAAGGTATGCCCGTCCTGTCTGCAACCAGCAGATGGAGAAAAACATTGATCATGCCAAGGAAGCAAAACCCGACGGATTTGAAAAACCCGTTAAAATCGTTAAATACTGTCGGATTTGTGAGTTTTCCTGCCCTGTTGGAAAATAAGATAGTGCATAGTCAAGGCTAAGATTTAGGATTGTACATACCGCAGGGTATTACACCACGGCATCTTTGAAAATCGGCAAGCCTAAAATTAAATGATGACAATGCAATAGGTTACATCAAACAAATTGCGAATGCAGTGCTGTCATGGTTTTTTCAAGATCCGTTTCATGGACAAGGAAATAAAGCGCCGCCTTGGAGGGACCAAAGGATATCATCTCGATGTTGACATTTACCTCGGAAACCGCTGTAAAACAGCGGGCAGCAATGCCTCTGTGGTTGTGCAGCCCATCTCCCACCACACTGATGAGGGCCGTGTCTGTCACCTGCTCTGACTCCCGGAAAAGTCGGGGTTTTATCTCCCCTATGACCGTGTGTGCCCGGTCAATATCTTTTCGGGACAAGAGCAGGCTGATACAGGTCTGGGAGGTAACCACGGATTTGATATTAATGCTGGCCTGGGAAAGTGCTCCGGCAATGTGAGCCAGAATCCCCTGGCGCAGTCCCACCCCCGAGGCATACACTTTTAACACGGCAATGTCTGTGGAGTGGGAAACGCTTTTGATCACATTTTCTGTTGACACGGCCTGTTCGGTGATGAGACTGCCGGGGCCGTCGGGGTTCAGGGTATTTTTTATGGCAATATTAATACCGGATTTGCGTACCGGTTCCACGGTTCTTGGGTGGAGAATGGACGCACCGGAATAGGCCAGTTCTGAGGCCTCTTCGTAGCTCAGCACCGAAATCAGTTTGGCATCGGGAATCACACGGGGGTCGGCTGTCATGAACCCTTCGGTGTCTTTCCAGATTTCAAGGATATCCGCCTTTAAGGCGGCTGCCACCACGGCGGCTGAATAGTCGCTGCCCCCCCTGCCAAAGGTGGTGACTTCATCGGATTCGCTGATGCCAAAAAATCCGGGTATAAAAACAATGGTGTCTCCGGTGATGCGGGGCAACACATTTTTCTGGAGATTTTCAGCGGTTTTTATCATATTTGCTGAGGCATCGGCAAATCTACCGTCGGTGATGATCCCGGCCTCCCGGGGCATGATGCAAAAAGCATTTTCCCCCCGGCTGTGCAGCACCCAGGATATCAATATAACTGAAAGGCGTTCCCCGTAACTGATGATGATATCCCGCATCCGAGGGGTGGCTTCCCGGGTGAAGTTGATCCCGAAAAAGTAGCGCTCTATTTTTAGAAAATGGGGGGCCAGATCCTGTTTCAATGCCTTGCAATCCGCGTCATTTTTCATCAGGTGACGGGCAAGGTTTAAATGTTCTTCCAGAATGCCATCAATAATAGACCCGATGAGCGATTCATCTTTTAATGCTGTTTCAATACCGTTGATCAGCCGATCTGTGACACCGGAAAGTGCTGACAATACAAATACGTCACCCCGGCCCCTCTTTGCAATTAAATCCACAATACTGCGAACAACTGCCTCTCCCTTTAAACACCCTCCACCGATTTTAATAACCTTCATTGCCTTTTTGCCTTTCTAAATCCCAACATGTACATTAAAATTTAATCGTATAAACCCAATCAAAGCTTTCTATAATGACCATGGCAGACCTTTTTTCCAGCTGGGGTTGCCCATAACTAAGATAGAAAAAGAACTCCTATTTACCAGAATTTCAATATAAAAAAAAGGGCGGGCTGTGAATTTTCTCAGGGAACAGGGTGTTTTTTCAAATTTGGCTACCTCAGCTTGAATCCATAACGTTTCGAATGGTTTTTGCCAGCTCATTCATAAGCACTGGCTTCATGAGGAACCCCCTGAGACCCAGGTTTTTTGCCTTTTCTCCAATTAGGGACTTCATAAGAATAAAACTACCCACTTTCAAACCTGATGCCCAGTATTTGCAGCATGCCTTAAGTGAAAACGGGTAGATTATTTGTTATGAACTCCCTTATTAGATGGCATGATAGCAAAAACTGTCCGAATCATTGATAGAGCCGGGTGATATTTTTTAAAAAGTCTTTTTAAAAAGTATTAAAATTTGCTAAGTGTGTTTGGGAGGTTTGAGTTATTTGAGCGGTTTGAGAAGTTTAGATTTTTCAGCGTTGAATTGGCGCTCATAATATTGAAATACGCGAAAAATACCCTCCTTTCCGAAATGTCATCTTTTTGTTAAAAACTTAGGTTCTGTTGACATTTCAAAACCGCATGCAATGAAATCAATATGTTGCATGACTCTTGAAGGTTTTGATGCTTGTATAATCAAGCACTTAGAGCAAATGTTAACAGAACTTAGGGCTCACGAGAAATTATGGAAAATAAAAAATTATGGAAAGTGAAGCATCTCTGAAACGTTTGGTTGAAAATATGCCGGTAATGATACATGCATTTGATGAAAATCGCAATTTCATCGCCTGGAACAGAGAATGTGAGCGGATGACCGGTTACAGTGCCCAGGAGCTGGGTGATGTTGAGCATTTAATTGAAAAATTAGGAGCTGTGCGGAGAGGATGACTATAAAATACAATTACTTGAAGACATAGTTTTTTAGAACTGTCACTGTTTTGTTTAATAACCGGTTTAGTGAACAAGGTCCAAAAAAACAATCCTCATAACATATTGCTTCTAAAGATGATATTCTCCGCACAGGTCCAATAGTTGCAGTTTGGAGATCAAAGTCAATAATTTTGTTTTCAAACCGTTTTTTCAGATTATAAATAACCCATTTGTGAAGCTTATTTTTTTTCTTGCTCTCAGGTAATTTCTCTATTCCTTTATGAAGTTCTCCTATTGTGAGTACACTGATGAATAAGCTTGCTTCTTCAACATCTAATATCCATTGAATCACTTTTGGGTTGGGCTGTTTTTTTATCAATTCAGAAAGAACACATGTGTCTAATAAATAGTTCATAAGTCGATATCTCTTGGAGTTTCTTTATTCCTCGAGAATTCAATTGTTTCTTCTGCAAGAGGGGAATTTTTAAAAAATTGAATCAAATTTATTTTTGGTTTGCTTAATCGTTTATATTCCTGAATTGAGAGAATAACTACAGCCTCTTTACCATGTTTGGTTACAATTTGAGGACCTTCCTTTTGCGCAGTTTCAACAAGATTGCTAAATTTATTTTTTGCATCTTGAAGTTGCCAATGGTTTTCAATCATGAAAACACCTCTATTAATTATTTTTTTAGGCTAGACTGTCTAAACAATAATCGACAAATATTAGTGTGTCAATAAAATTGTTGAGCTTTAAATAAAAAAGCTTGAAATGCCAACAAGACATATTGCCCAATAGCTTGGGCAAGGTGAGATAAATATTAACTGAACCACGGGCTGAAAGACAAAGGACTGAAAGTCCATAGTTTTCACTATAATGCGCTTAGCGCACTAAAGAACTACTGGGACAATTGAAAAAGTAAAAAAGCAGTTAATAACTGAAAATATTTGTAATCTTCCAGTCAAGGATTTTATTAGAGCAACCGAAGCTGCTAAAATTTTAGGCATTTCACGGCAAGCCATGCACAAACATAGAAGGATCAGGAGGGTTTGCGAACCATTCGGTTGTATGTTTTTTCAATGATCTCAAGACCCCCCCGGATGTTTTTTGTCAGGGCCAGTTTTAATGCCTTGGTATCGTTGTTCCGAAGGCTTTGAATGATCCGGTCGTGTTCTTTGTTAAATCGGTGGCAATCTGTTGTTTCCTGGTGGAAGTTGTTCAGAAAGGTTTCCACGGGAAGGATCAGTTTTTCCACAATGCTGTGTAAATGAGGCAGATCCGATGCCTGGTAAAGGATGTTGTGAAACTGGCGGTCCAGGGTGTAGTAATTGTTAGGGGCTTTAAACATTTCCAGGTGAAGGGCTTCCATCTCTGCCAGCTCTGATGGGGTGATGTTTTTCATGGCTTCAATGGCCAGTTTCACCTCCAGATCCACACGAATATCATAGATATGGAGGATCTCTTTTTGCTTGGGAGGCGTTGCCACAATGGCACCCTTGTAGGGGATATTTTTCACCAGACCTGATCGATCCAGGCGCATCAATGCCTCCCGGATGGGCCCCCGTCCAATGCCCATTTCAGCTTCAAGATCGGAAAGAATCAGACGGGTCCCGGGCAGCTTCTCTCCGGTCAGTATCTTATCCCGGATCTCTTCATAGGCCTTTAAGGACTTCATGGAAGACTTTTTTTCTGCCAAGGGGTTTTTGCTCCTTATTCTTGGGGAAATTAAATGGGTCGGTTGTACTTGCATCGGGCTAATGACAGCAGCCCCATGTTGTATGGCTTTTTCACACTGTAGCGCTGAATATTATAGGGCACTCATTCAAACAAACCGAGTAATTAATTACCATCCCATGGGGTTTTGTCAAGCTGCTTTCCCTCTTTAATCACCTGAACAATTTCCATGGCAAGTATCTCTGCTGCGTCCATGGTTTCAATGGGCAGCTCCCCTTTAAGGGCACTGAGTTCTGTGCAGGCAACAATGGCATGCTCCGCTTTCTGGGCCAGAAGATGGGTGCACACCCGGGCATATTCTTGTAAAACGGCCTCTCCCGTGTTCCCGGCTTTAACGCTTTTGATCACCTGGAAAAGAATCTCCTGATGGGGGGCATCGGGGTAGATGGGGGTGATGTTCAGGTTTTCAAATCGTTGCTGGTAAAGCCCTGTGATGCGTATGGCCGGAGATGCCAGAATCCCCACTCTGGAACTTTGGGGATGGGCCGTGGTAAGCTGTTTCACCACCAGATCAAGGAGGTTTATCACGGGGATGTCAACCGCCTTGTTCACATCATCGTAATAAAAATGGGCGGTGTTACAGGGGATGACCAGAAAATCAGCTCCCCAGGCTGCCAGACGTTTTCCCATGTCTGCCATGCAGGGGCCGGGGCTTTCGCCACCTCCTTCAATGATGGCCTTGATGCGGGAGGGGACCTTTGGATTGTTGTCCACGATGCAGCGAATATGGTCAATGTCATCCAGTGCCGGTGTGAGGCGGATGATCCGTTCCATGAGATCCACGGTGGCCTCGGGTCCCATGCCCCCCAGAATGCCCACTACTTTTTCGTTGGTTTGTGTCATCGGATGATACGTTCCCCAAATGTATTTAACGATTCTGCACCATGAAAAATCACCGCCTGGCATCCTTGTTTCTCCAGACGGTGATTACGGGTTTTATCTAAAAGTGTCCATGTACGCATACAGTGCTGGAGATCCACCGGTGTGGAGGAAGAGGACATTAGATCCCTTGGGGAAATGTCCTTTTCTAACCAGATCAATGAGGCCTGCCGCTGCCTTGCCGGAGTATACGGGATCAAGCAAAATGGCTTCCTTCATGGAGAAGAGCTTCACAGCTTCCACCATGGAATCGGTGGGGATGGAGTATCCCGGTCCCACATAGTTGTCAAAGCAGATAATATCTTCCCGGGCCACACCGCCTTTTACACCAATTTTTTCTGCGGTCTCAACTGCCAGCTTGTTGACGATCTCCTCCTGGACATCCTTGGGTCTGGAGACATTCACACCCGATACGGGGATGTTGGCGTTGACACCGGTCATGCCCACAACCATTCCGGCATGGGTGCCGGCGGAACCAGAGGGTACCACAATGTGATCAATGCTGAGATACATGTCATTGAGCTGGTTCATGGTCTCTTCGGCACAGGCCACATATCCCAGAGCACCAATGCTGTTGGATGCACCACCAGGGATGATGTAGGGGGTTTTGCCCTCTGCCTTGAGGGCCGCAGCCTTTTTCTCCATCTCGCCCATCATGTCGGATCCAGCAGCCACAACACCGATGGTTTTTACACCCAGAAGTTCAAAGAGAAAGTTGTTGCCGCTGCCTGTTTCCTTGTAAGATCCTTTGACCCGCTCTTCAAGGATAAGATGACAATCAAGCCCTTCTTTGGCAGACCAGGCGGCTGTGAGCCGGCAGTGGTTGGACTGTACGGCACCGCAGGTAATGATGGTGTCTGCACCCTTTTCCATGGCATCGGCAATGCAGAAGTCCAGCTTACGGGTTTTGTTTCCACCGGCGGTACCGGGGAGAAGGTCGTCTCTTTTGATGTAAAGGTTCACATCACCGCCCAGGGCTTTGCTCAGGGCAGGCATGGCTTCGAGGGGGGTGGGGGTGGGTACATAGTGTCTTCTGGGAAATTGGGTAAAATCCATTTATCTCTCCTTGGAGTTGTTTTGGGCTACCCACCTAAGCCGGGACAAGCTGTCACATCAATGGCCTGGATAGCCTTGATGTGCATAGTCAGCAAGGCTGAAGATTGTCCCGCTTTAGACGGGTAGCTGAGTTTTGTATTAACAGGCCAGGCGTTTGCCAGGCACTGTTTTGTTTGTTTGTCTCTTACATTGTTATTTAGAGCTGAAAAATAGCCTCTACTTCCAGGGCTGCGCCCAGGGGCAGGGCAGCCACCTGAAAAGCGCTTCTGGCCGGGAAGGGCTCTTTAAAGTATTCGGCGTAGACGCCGTTCACCGCCTGGAAATTATTGATGTCCGCCAGAAAAACAGTGGTCTTTACGGCATTCTCCAGGGTGGTGCCAGCTTCCGCTGCAATGGCCCCAAGGTTTTTAAAAACAATGTGGGCCTGGTCTTCAATGGAAACGTCGGGAATCTTCCCCGTGGCCGGATCAATGGGTAGCTGGCCCGAGGTAAACAAAAGAGTGTCCGTGGCAACGGCCTGGGAATATGGACCGATGGCTGCTGGGGCTTTGTCTGTGCTGATGGTTTTTTTAGACATGGTATCTCTCCACAATTTAAAACTTTAGTTGATGGTGTGGCCGGCAAAAATGTCGGTCTTTATTTTAAAACCTCTTTGGCAACGGCGTCGATGATTTCAATGATGACACCGCAATCTTCCAGGGAAAAAGTCAAGGGGATTCGCATGTCACACATCACGGCAAGGATGCGGTTGGTGTTGGGCAGTGTGGGCAGATCACCCAGGTATTTCCAGCTCTCATAAGCGCTGGTAAACCCCACGGGTTCTTTGTTGCCAAACCACTTGAGTTCCACGCCCCGGGCAAGGCAGGTGGCCAGAAAGCCCTGGATGGTGTCGGCATCCTGACCGTTGAGGGAAAATTGGATTGAGCTGCCCACATACACTTCCCTGGGATCCCGGGAGGGACAAGTGATGCCCTCAATTTCCTGCAATCCCTTTTCCAGAAGATCATAGCGGTCGTTCCATCGTCGACACTGGGTGTCCAGATCCTGGAGTTGGGGCCTTAAAATACCAGCTCTCAAGTTGTCCATGCGGCTGGAGTAGTTGGGAATCATGGTCTTTAAAGATTCAAAGGTTTCCATGGGAGGCCGGGAGGTGTGGCGCTCATAGAGCATGTAAGAACCTGAATGGATGATGGTCCGGGCGATGAGATCCGCATCGTCTGTGACCAGAAGCCCCCCTTCACCAGAATTCATGTGCTTGTAGGTCTGGGTGCTGAAACAGCCCACCGTTCCAAAGGAACCTGATCGCTTGCCGTCCCAGGTGGCCCCCATGGTGTGGGCACAATCTTCGATGAGTGTCAGATTGTGGCGGCCACAGATATCCATGATGCGATCCATGTGGGTGATGTGGCCGCGCATGTGGGAGAGCATGAACCATTTGACATCATCCGCCGCGGCCTTTTTTTCCAGATCATCCAGATCAATGGTGTAGTCGTCGGTGATTTCCACAAGCTCAATGGCGGCCCCTGTGTTTTCAATGGCACCGGGTACCGGGGCCAGGGTGTAGGCGTTGCAGAGGACCTTGTCTCCGGGTTTGACACCGGCGCTTTTCAGGGCAAGATACATGGCACTGCCGCAGGAGGCGCAAGAGAGGCAGTATTTTTTGCCCATGTATGCGGCAAATTCCTCTTCCAGAAGGGCTGCTTCCCCCTTTTCGCCAGGAGCAACGTTGTATCGATGGATTTTGCCGGATTTCAGAATTTCAACGGCTTTGTCAATTCCCTCCTGGCAGATGGGCTCCTGCAGGGTAAAATCTTTGGTAAATACTTTTTTAGTGGTCTCTTCCAAAGTGTGGGTCTCCTCTTGTTGGCCAATTGCCCTTTACCGGTTCACGGGGGGCTGGTTTTCAAAAAAGCCCAGATGTGACGGCACCTGAATTCAATGCACCACCGGGTGCCCATGGGTCACCCGGTGGATTCTGTTTTAGGAATGAGTCCGAAATAATTTTTCCATTTCGGAGGCGGGGACAGATTTGAAAATCTGTTCCCCTAAAACGAATTGTTCCGTTTTAGACAGGTAGCCCTTATTAAAACTCATTCCTTAGTATTTTTCCTGGTCATACACCTCAAAATCCCAGGCGTCATTGGGAAAGTATTTTCTCAACCGCCAGTCGCATGCCCTGGCATGGCCCTCCATACCCTCCACCCGGGAGAGCCGTGAGGCAGCCCCGCTTATAACCCTGTTGGCCGCTTCACTGATCTCCTGGTAGGTGTAGATCTTCAGAAATTTGTGAACATTGAGGCCACCGGAGTAGTATCCGGCTTTTTTAGTGGGAAGGATGTGGTTGGTTCCCGAGCACTTGTCTCCATGGGGGACGGTGCTGCCTTCTCCCAGGAACAAAGATCCGTATGATTTCAGATTCGCCACCCACCAGTCAAGATCTTCGGCCATGACCTGGACATGCTCAGCGGCATAATCGTCATTGACCTCACACATTTCCTGGCGATCCTTACAAAGGATGATTTCTCCATAGTTTTTCCAGGAACTTTCCGCAACTTCGGGGCTTGGCATGTCGGCGATGACCCGGGGCATTATCTCCAGTACCTTTTCCCCCAGTTCTCTGGAGTCGGTGTAGAGCCACACAGGAGAGTCATAACCATGTTCTGCCTGGGAGACCAGATCAACGGCAACGGTCATGGCATCGGCGGTTTTGTCGGCAATGATGGCAGATTCCGTGGGGCCGGCAAAGACGTCAATGGTGCACCTGCCCGACGAAGAGAGGACGGCTTTTGCCTCGGCCACATAGGCATTGCCGGGGCCCACAAGGATATTGGCTGGCTTGCCGGTGAACAGTCCCAGAGCCATGGTGGCAATGGCCTGAACTCCACCCATCTCAATGATGATATCTGCACCGGCCACCTCCAGGGCGTAGACAACGGCGGGAGCGATGGAGTCACCCCGGGGCGGGGAGCAGGCAATGACGGTTTCTACACCTGCCGCCTTGGCCGTGGCAACACTCATGATGGCCGAACAAGCATGGGCAAACCGGCCGCCGGGAACGTAGCATCCCGCCACATCCATGGGAATAATTTTCTGACCCAGGCGCACCCCGGGGAGGGTCTCATGTTCAAATTCTGTGAGGCTGTTGCGCTGGGCATTGGCAAATCCGGTGACCTGGGCATGGGCAAAACGGATATCCTCTTTCACCGTTTCCGGAACGGAGGCAATGAGTTTCTGCTTTTTCTCGTCACTGAGGATAAAGTCGCCCTTCCAATTGTCAAATTTCAAGGCCAGTTCCTGAACGGCAACTTCGCCCCGGGCTTCAATGTTCGTTAGAATGCCTTTGACAATGCCACGAATTTTTTCGGTATCGGAGTCGGCTGTTTTAAGGGCTTTCTTAAGGTATTCCATTTTGCTCCCCTTTGGCGGATGGGTTTTGTTGGTGTGTGATTGCCACCACGTTATGAGTTTACATTGAAGCCTTTGTCCGGGCAGATGCTTATGTCCAAAGGCTTCAATGAGAGTTGTGTCGGATCTATTTCACTTTACAGGTTTCACAGTAAAGATTTTTTTTAAGCCCGTCAAGCATTTTATAAAATATTTCAGAACATATTTTATAAAATGCTTGACGGAGGAATAAAATCTTATTTTTCAAATGCCAGGGCAGCTTGAAACATGGCTTCCACATTTTCAGGGGGAACGTCAATCTGCATATTGTGGACAGAGCCAAGCACATAACCGCCGCCGGGTCCCAAATCCGTGATTCTCTTGTTCACCTCTTTTTGAACATCAGCCACACTGCCATTGGGCAGCACTTCAAACGTATCAATGGCACCCCAGAAGGTCAATTTGTCTCCAAACCGCTTTTTCAGCTGATCTGTCTCCATGCCAACGGCTGTGGCCTGGACTGGATTTAACACTTCTATGCCGATTTCGATCATATCATCCAGAAGGTTCACAATGGAACCGCAGCTGTGGTGGTATACCCTGGCCTTGGTAAATTTTTTGATATGAGCAATGAGTTCTGCCTGGTAGGGTTTAATAATTTCTCGATAGGTGGCAGGGGACATCAGGGATGTCTTTTGTGCCCCCAGATCATCGGCCACCTGGATGACATCAAGGAATTCACCCACCTCTGTGAGATAGAGTTCTGCATTTCTTTTACGATGATCCACCACCCGCCTTAAAATTGCGTGGGCCATCTCTTTGTTCATGGCTGTATCCAGAAGAAATTCTGAAAGTCCCCGGAGATACCATGCTTGTTCATAGGTATTGCCCGGAGATCCCATGCAGCCCACCAGGGCATATTCCCCTTTATTATATAATGCCTGTGTATGATCACGCAATCCGGTGTAATCAAATTCTTCATCTGGATCGGGCCAGGAGTGTCTTTCAATTTCTTCGATGGTGGTTGCTTTTTGCAGGGGGTAGCTCGAAAGGTTGGCATAACCGTTACTTATTTTTCTGCCAACGCCCCAGGAGTCAATGAACTCCACATCTTCCTCAAAGGGTTCTGTGGGGGCAAATGCTTTGTTTTTGGGCCTGATGTGACGGGTGTCAATGGAAAAATGACGCAGTACTTTTTCATCCACATGGGCCGTCTGCCAGATATGGGACATGATATGGGTGGGGATGTCCGTAAATCCGAGATATTCCTTTAATTTCTCGTAGGCAGGGATCATCAGTGTTGTTTGTCTGCCGCCAAGATCCATTGGCACGCGATCCGGCTCCTCATGGTTCAATGCCATCAAAACTCTTTCTTTGCTGTTCACTCGATGTTTCCTTTCTTTTTTTATAAAAAACCGGCAAGACACCCCCTGAGTTTTGGCTCAGGGGGTGTTGATTCATCTGCGGGTGCTGTTATTGAAATAAATTGTTTAGCAGTTCAGGAAGCCATAATGTCAGGGAAGGAATATAGGCGATCAAAAATACCACCAATATACTGACAAATACAAAGGGCAATGCATTCACGGATATCTCTTCCAGGGTGGCATTTGCCACCCCCGAAGCAATGAACATGTTTTCACCAAGGGGAGGAGTTGCAAAACCAATTTCACAGCAGCACACCAGTACCACTCCAAAATGGATGGGATCCACACCCAGGGAAATCATGACAGGCAGCAGAACAGGGGTGACCAGCATGATGGTTGCCAGGGTCTCCATGAACATTCCCATGAACAATAAAAAGAAAATAATCAATGCCCAGATCATGTAGAGGTTGTCGGTGAGGTTTAACAACCCCTGGGCAATGAGATCTGGAATTTTGTTGATGGTGAGGAGTTGACCGAAGGCCAGGGCCGTAAACATGATGATCAGCACACGGCCGGTTATCCATGTGGTGCTTTCCAGGGCCTTCATGGCCCCTTTCAGTTCGAGCTCTTTATAAATGAAAATGCCGACAAAAAGGGTATAGAAAATTGAGACAATGGCAGCCTCTGTGGGGGTGAAAAAACCGGTATAGATGCCCCCAAGGATGATGACCGGGGTTAAAAGTGCCCAGAACCCATCCTTCATTGTTTCCATTACGGTTTTAACAGAAAGTTCTTTCCCGTCGCCTTTGTACTTTTTTTGCTTGGATCGAATATAGTTCATGCCCAGCAGTCCCACCGCCAGCATCACACCGGGAATAAATCCCGCAATGAAAAGGTCTGCAATGGATTGGGATGCCGCCACGCCGTAAATGACCATGGGGATGCTCGGCGGGATAACCACTCCCAGTCCCCCTGAAGACGAAGTGATTGCACCGGCATAGCCTTTGTCATATCCATGGCGTACCATGGCGGGGATCATCAGCATGCCCACGGCTGCGGTTGTGGCCGGTCCTGATCCGGAAATGGCACCAAAAAAGAGGCAGGACAGAACCGTGGATGCTGCCATGCCGCCGGTAAAGGGGCCGGCCATGGCTTCTGCAACGGCAACCAGCCGTCTGGATATGCCTGCCGATTCCATGAGCGCCCCGGACAGAATAAAAGCAGGAAGGGCCATGATGGGAAATGAATTCACCGAGGTATAGGCAATTTCAACCAGCCCTTCCAATGGCTTGCCGCTGAAAATCATTCCGCCCATGGCGGCGGCACCCAGGGAGAGGGTGATGGGCGAACCAATGACTAACAGGCCCACAAAGGTAAGAAAAATGACGGCTGTTACACTCATGAAGTCACCCCGCTTTCAGGCGTTTCGTCATCTGGATTACTGGTATCTACCTTGTCCACATCTTCAATTTCTATTTTAAGAATATATTTCATAACATTGACCTGAATAATCCGTATGTTCATAAGGGAAAAGGCAATGGGGAAAATCATAAAAACATAAGCCATGATCCAGTCAAGGGTGGGTGAGTACTCGCGGAATTCAAAGCCTTCTTTGATCACATTGATGCTGTAATAAACCATTATACAGTTGAAGATAATCCATACAATATCCGCGATAAAGGTGGATATGTCGCCGACGATTTTTGGAAAAATTTTAAATTGAAAGGTTACCCGGTTATGGGCGGCCAGACGTGCCGCATACGTTGCCCCAAAAAAAACAAACCATACAAATGCAAAACGGGAAAGTTCTTCCCCCCAGGGAAGGGACGCTGGCAGCGGATAAAGTTCAAGAAATGAAATATAGTGGGACAGTGAATCGATGGCAGTGAAAACGATCCTGAGCACGATTTGCAAAAAAAGCAGACAGACAAAAAATACCAGCAGGATCTGGCAGATATAGCTCTCAATATTATCCAGAAATTTAAGTATAGGTTTGGGTCGCATACATTACTCCATAAATATATAGAAAACCTGCCCGGCTTTTGCCGGACAGGTTTAAGGCGATTTTTGACAAAGAATATACCCACCTGCTTGTCTTTTTATCCGTCTTCTGCGTTGGGCCTTTCCGTACATAAACTGCTAAGGCACGGAAAAGCCCGCCTTGAATATGAATAAAAAGCCTGCACATCCCGGTATATTTTTATCCGTCACCTAAAGGATTTAATGCCCAAGCGCTTTTACAACGGCATCAACGGCGGATTTGCCGCCCACGGTGTCATAAAATTTTGGCCATACTTTATCCATTGCAATTTTTGTCCACTGATCCTCATCTTCAATCTCAAGGTATTCAACGCCTTTACTGATCATGTTCTGTTTGGCGGTTTCAGCTTCTGTGACGCTGAAAAGCAGATTGAACTGCTGGGCTTCAATACCGGCACGGGTGAACATGGCCTGGTCTTCAGCAGAAAGTGATTTGAAAAATTTCTCGCCAAAAATCAGGGGCTGCAAAGAGAACAGATAGTGAACCTCAGAGGTGAATTTTTGTACTTCATAAAATTTCATGGCATAGTTGGCCACATGGGGATTGTCCTGTCCATCAACCACTTTTTGCTGCAGGGCTGTGAATGTTTCTGGCCATGCCATGGGAACAGGCTCTGCACCCAGGGCTTTCCAGGTTTCAATCATGATGGCATTTTTGGGAACGCGGATTTTAAGCCCTTTCAGGTCGGCCAGGGTGGTAACCGGTTTTCTGGAGTTTGTGAGAACCCTGAAATTTGAATATCCCCAGCCCATGAGACGGACACCCGCATCTTTGATAAGGATTTCTCTCCATTTGTCCCCAAGATCTCCTGTGGTTGCTTTTACGGCGTCATTAAAATTCTGCATTAAATAAGGAAGCGTTAACACCCCGATAGATTTGGCAAAGGGGGTAATGTTGTTGATGGCAACAACGGCACCATCAATGGAGCCCCGGCGGGCATCCTTGACCATTTTTTGCTCATCACCTAACTGGCCAGCGGGGAAAATATCCACTTTGTATTTACCGTTGCTGGTTTTCTCGATAATCTCTTTAAACCGCAGAGCCAGGACACCCTGGTCAGAATCAATGGGATCGCCCAGACCAATTTTTAATGTTTTTCCCTCAGATGCAGATACCGGCAACATCAAGGCTGCCACAAGAAAAACTGTTAAACTGAAAATTGTAAACCGCTTCATATTTCCTCCTGAAGATTAAGATGAAAAAAGCTTTGTTTCTATTTAACAGCACGGTGCTGTTATACAAAAACTAAAGACATATATGTAAAACCGGGACATGGAGAAACATGTGCCGATGATTTAGATATACCAAATTTTTATTTTCAGAACTGATTAACTTATACCCTATACAAAAAGAAATAAAGATGTCAACTATTTTATAAAATTTGTTAGATTATCTTTTATAATAAAGCATTAATATGCCCGGGTGGAATATTTTATATTGACACAAGCCTGACCCCGTCTCTTATATTACAGGCAGTTAAAAACTGGATCAACGAGTAAAAAAAGGGATTAAAACTTGCCTGGACAGATGATCCAACGTTAAATATTGCTCAGAGCCTGGAGGCTACCTTTCAGATTGCAGATACGATCAAGAGCTGATATCACTATCGACAGTTCTTTTTCTCATGAGCTCCTGAGCACCAGAGAGACCGTGATCCTGGATCCCGGGCAATTCAAGGGTTCCGGGTCACGTCTGATAAACCAGAACCCTCTCCACTATCCACAAGTCCATAAAAAAGGAAATTATTGTTGTGCAATGGAAAACAACCGCCCTGGCGGAGATGCAGATATTATTATTGGACTGGTACCGGGACAACCACCGTCAGCTGCCCTGGAGGGAGACAAAAGACCCCTATGCCATCTGGGTTTCCGAGGTGATGCTCCAGCAAACCCAGGTGATCACCGTGGTTCCTTATTATGATCGGTTCATGGCTCGGTTTCCCACAGTGATGGATCAGGCTTTCAGAAATTAACGAGTATCCCTTTCCCAAGGCCAATCTTAAGTTTATTCCCCTTCTGACAAATTCAAATGCTTAACACCTTATTTTCTTATTTATTTACTTTTTGACATTTGCTGTTTGTTTTGATAAATATTATTCACATGATGAATATTATTTATATTTTGAAATATACTCATCTTTGGTTTTTCTACTCCGGCATCTTCTCCTCTTTTTTAGCCATGATTTAGCAAGTTTTAGTTGCTTGGTACATTTCGTATGCCTTTTATTCTTTTTTTAATAAAACTTGGCTTTTGAGCCTTTTGCAGAAATATCATTTCACAACGTGGCCATACGATATATTGTATGTGCGTGATGATCAAATATCTGTATCTTTGATAATAATCAAAACGCTTCTATTTCTGCAAGCGACTCTTTTAACAAAAAAATAAAATAGTATTTAACCATTTAATGGGGGAAGCAATGAAAACAAAAGCCTTAAGTGCTCTATTGTTCCTTACGATTTCTATTTTGGGATTTTGGGGGTGCAGCACAGAGCCGGTCGTCGATATCGCCGCTATAACTTCTCAACCAAAGGATTTTGTCGGTTCAAATACCTGCAAGATGTGTCATTTAGAGCATTATGATTCATGGAAAATGACCATGCACTCTCGCATGCTCCAGGATGCAAAGGCCAATGAGGACGCCATTATCGTTCCTATTGATGAGAAAAGAATCCGGACGGATCTTGCCAAACTGAGTGAAAAGCTAAAGGTCCCGGCTGATGAAATCTATGTGCCTCAAAAAGACGAAATCCTTTACACGATTGGTAGTCAATGGAAACAGAGATATCTTGTCAAAAAAGATAACACCTTTTATATCTCTCCCATTCAGTATAATGCAGAGACGGACAGGTGGGTAAATTATCATGAACAAGACTGGGATAAGAGGCCCTGGCTTTTAAAATGTGGTGGTTGTCATGCAACGGGTGTGGATCTTGAGAATAATACGTTCAAAGAACCTGGGGTTGGATGTGAATCCTGTCACGGAAAAGGATCATGGCATGCGGCATTACCTAAAACTGAAGTCTTTGAAAAAAGAAATACGATTGTTAATCCTGCAAAGTTAACCATGGGCGTAGCCGCACAAATCTGCGGGTCCTGCCATAACCGTGGAAAATCGATCATGAAGAAAGGCGGTGGCTGGCCTGTGGGGTATGCACCGGGCAAAGCGCTTTCTGCATACTACAAATCAACCTCCTTTGAGGCCGGTGATGTAAAGCATGTATATGCAAACGAGTTCTCTAAAGGACATCACCAGCAGTTTATTGACTGGCAGCAGTCCAGACATAAAACCGAGGGGGTTACCTGTACATCATGTCACTATGTGCATCAGTTAGGTATGCCGCCGACACGCTCCCAGACAAATTTTGCAGGGTCTAAGCAATGCCTGAGTTGCCATGAAATGATAAATAATAATTTTGGGCACTCCATTCATTCCTTTGCAAATTGCGTGGGATGTCATATGCCCAAGATTGCAAAGAGTGCTGAATCCGGAGATATTCACAGCCATGTCTTTGTTCCGCTGCTACCTGAAGACACATTGAAAAATCCAAAACTCCCGAATTCATGTCAGGCCTGTCACAAACACAAGAATGAAGATTTAAATGAACTCCAGAATGAGTGGAAGGCACTTTCTGTCTTACCCAAACCTGTGGGACAGGCAATTGAGTCAGTTAAATATAAAAAGGCGAAATAAAACCGCAGGAGTGGATTATGCGAAATTCAATTTATATCAGTAAGACGATAGTTTGGATAATGCCCCTGATCCTGCTTGCACTGCTCCTTTTCCCCGTCCCCTCTTTTGGACGGGGAGAAGAAGTAGCATCCTATATCAATCGTTACAAGCAGTATGAAGTAAGTACCGGCTATTATGAACAATATGAAGTGAGGCCGCGTCATCAAAGTCCTTTGGTGAGAAAGTTTCGTGGTGTGGATCGGGAGCCATTTGCGTATAGTTCCACCTCCGCTTCCATACGAAATCGTAATCATTTGGCCGATTCACACAGGGCTATTAAATTTTATGATAATAGAAGATGCGAAGAGTGTCATATCAATGAAACCCGTGATATTCATACCGTTCGTGCCAACATGACCTGCAGGCAGTGCCATGGGCCGGAACCCATTGCAAGTATCGACCATTATTATTCACCCATGAATCCCATTAGAAGGCATGCATATATCTGTTCAAAATGCCATGAGGGTGCTTCTGCCTCTTTTGCAACTTATGTGATCCATGAACCGGCAGCGGGCGCTTTAAGCACAAAAACATCTTTTCCGGCATTGTATTACTCATATTGGTTTATGTTGATATTGTTGGCAGGGACTCTGGCTTTTTTCATTCCCCATTCCATACTGATGGGGGTAAGGGAATTGTTCGGGAAAAGAAAAGAAAGGACAGGTGATGATGATGCAGACGATGCGCATTAAGCGATTCAGTCTTTTGGACAGGGGATTTCATTTTTTCCTTATTCTAACTTTTCTAATTCAAACGGCAACAGGATTCAGCCGTCTGTTTTTGCCAACCACCTGGGGTAAAAAGCTGAATGCTGTTTTAGGCGGATATGAGACGTCAATTTTCATTCATAAATGGGTAGGGGTTCTCATGATCCTGGGATTTATACTCCATACCCTTTACCTGTTGACAAGAATAGACTGGAAAAATTTAGGGACGAGTCTTTTCGGCCCTGACTCCCTTATACCCAATATCCATGATGCAAAACATCTTTGGCAAAGGATTCTCTGGTTCTTCGGCATTGGCCCTCGCCCCAAAATGGGGCGATGGGCTTATTGGGAAAAATTTGATTACTGGGCAGTCTACTGGGGAATGCCCCTTTTGGCCATCACCGGGGTGATGCTGATGTATCCCATTATTGCAAGCAACTATGTGCCCGGCTGGACCCTGAATATTGCGGTGCTGTTGCACAGGGCAGAAGCAATCCTTGCGGTGTCTTATATTTTTATTGTCCATTTCTACGTGGGTCATTTAAGGCCTTCAAGTTTTCCTATGAATGAAGCCATGTTTGCAGGCAGTATTCCAATGGAAGAGTTGGAAGATGAAAAACCGGCCTGGCTTGAACAACTGAAAAATGAAGGCAAACTTGAAACAGCCAAAGTAACGCCTCCATCACCTTTATATAAGGTCATCTATTTCGTTTTTGGATATACAGCTTTGGGATTTGGTGTGTATCTTTTAATCAACGGTATTATATATAGCCGTTACATAACACTGCACTGAGTTTAGGCCGTTTAATGAACGTTTTTAGCAGACCCAGGTGACCACCTTGATTCCTTATGATGGTATGTAGCAGGACAGGTACAGCTCACCGGACCGGTGGATCATCGCTGGGTCAGGCCTTCTGACATTGACGACTATCCCTTTCCCAAGGCCAGCCATAAGTTTGTTCCTTTTTTGATAAATTCAAAGCTTTTATGTCTATGAACTCTCTGGGATATGAACAAAAGGTGTTCATCGAGTGATGGGTTTCATTTAGGCTTTGTCTGTATGACGTTGCCCTGGGGATATTGATTCGTCTCCTGTTGGGTGATCGTGAGTATTTTTTGGGTCATGTCGCCCATCCGTCGGGTCTGGTCCTTAATTGTTGACAGTCTTTTCACATGGGGGCTGTCTTTTGCAATATCCATGAGTAACAATTCCACATTCCCTGAAATTATTTGCAAGGGCTGATTTAATTCGTGGCTCACCGTTGCCGCCATCTCCATGCGCCCTTGAATTTTTTGTTCTTTGCCCAGCGCTTCTTTCTTTTCCCGGCGATATTTCATCTGCCTCTCCAACACTCTTTTTCCCATAAGGGCTGTGGCGATACCCAATATCCAGACACAGAAATGAAATAAAGAGATATTAAACAATGTCTTTTGAAGGATTTTGAGATAGGGAGCCATGGGCACACCTACACTGATACCCCCACGGATCTCACCCAGTTTATACCCCTGGATGGCATGGCATTGAAGGCAACTTTTTTCTACTATTAATGGACGCATCAAACGCATGAATTTTTCTTGGTCCCGGATGATAGCTGAACTCACCTCGGTTGCCCCTTGTGTGAACTGTGTGAGGGCATCGGTCTCCCAGTCATCTGCTTTGTTTTCGGGACGTATGGGGTTTAAACTGGTGATGTGCCCCCACATATGATTAATGTCATTTCCCATTTCATGGATCTGACGCGTCATGTATGCAGGATTTATTTTTGTTAAATGCATACCGTTGATGGTGGTAAGATCCCGGAACGTATCCACCAGATATGGGTTTGGCTTTGTTTCCGGTGTGATGGGGACGTAGACACCTTTGCGCATTGCATTCCATCGACGATATACAATATCTTTTTCAATGGCGGCTCGGGCTTCTATCCTTGCAGACTCAAGTGCCCCTGAGGTAATGGTGGTGCGGTTCCATGAATAGGATAACCCGATCAGCAATGTCCACATTATGATGGTAATGATTAAATGGGTTTTTAATTGAGGATATTGAAAAATTTTTTCTGCTGGCATCACAACTCCTGATTGCTTAAATTTTGGTGTTTTTGTCAGCTACCCAAGGCTAAAGACTATGAGCTTCTTGCTTCACAGAAGTTAGCTTAACGCCCAAAAGGGCATTAAGACTTACATCTTCTCCACAAGCTTGGATTCCCGCAGCACCTGCGGTAGCTTCTTCTAACATATTTAATGCAGCATTGATATCTCTGTCTAAAACAGATCCGCAGCCAGGACAAGTCCATGACCTGTCAGGCAGTTTGAGATCAGAGTTGATGTGCTTGCACTTGTGACAAGTTTTGCTGCTTGGAAAGAAGGTCCCAATTTTAAAAACATAGCCTCCTTTCCATTGAGATGGATGTCTATTTGTGCCGGTATGTGGCAGGACAGGTACAGCTCTCCGGGCCAGTGGATTCTCGTTGGATCAGGCTTTCAGAAATTAACGATTATCCCTTTCCCAAGGCCAATCTTAAGTTTATTCCCCTTCTGACAAATTCAAATGCTCTCGCAGGTCGATAACCTATGGTCCTTTCTTTATTCTTGACGGGTTGAATGATGTTGGTTATATCTTAATAAGGAAATTTAATATGATTGAAGTGTGTCATGTCGAGGTACGTCCAGGTTATCATCTGCTTTTAAGGTTTAACAACGGAGAAAGTAGACTTTTTGATATGGAACCATATTTGAAATATTCCGTTTTCAAAAGACTTCAGAATCCTGTTGTATTTTCTCTGGCTCAGGTTAATTATGGTACCGTTACATGGCCAGGTGCTATTGATATTGCACCGGAAACTCTTTATGGTCAATCAATCAGCTTTAAGAAAACAAAGGATTATGC
>Ga0075111_1000320_pt1 | contig 23004 bp, 24 predicted proteins | sample AntAceMetag02UKK_FD_69787 | JGI IMG/M metagenome (GOLD analysis project Ga0075111, IMG submission 69787) | Saline lake microbial communities from Ace Lake, Antarctica - Antarctic Ace Lake Metagenome 02UKK | ecosystem: Environmental > Aquatic > Non-marine Saline and Alkaline > Saline | place... | reverse complement strand
TCTTTATTATCCAGCATCTGCGTCCCCTATCCTTAATCTTCTGAATAGTTGTCTAATTCTCTTTTCAGCAGCAAGCACATCATATGTCTCTTCTGCTATTTCACTATAATCTTCTAGAATCTCTTCTGAGTCTTTTCTTTTTTTCTTTATATCAGAATTGGTACTAATCATTGCTGATTCTACCGGCGCACCACTAATATGGTTTTGTAATACTTTCTGAAAGTTGCTGCCAGCTATAAGATCATTATTCTGTGCCAACTGGCTAGTCTTTTGAATATTTTGATTAAATTTATTTAATTCAGCTGAATCCGAAAAAATCTGCATAAGAACTCCTTATATACAATATTATGTATAAAGTTATACCCACTAATATGCAGGACTAAACATATGAATTAAAAGAATGAAACTATAAGTAAAGAAGTGCCTTCAGCGTATCTATAACTACTGGATCTTGAGAAAGATCTATATTATGGTCTGTCTTAATACTATCAAAGACCTCTTTTACAATAGGATTTGACTCCACATCGTTATCTACAATCTCCTCTGAGAATTGAGACAATGTATCTGAAGCATCTTCAACAACGAAATCAGTATTAACTTCAAAATTAGAAGGAGTAAATGCTTTTATAGTAGATTCATGAAGACCAGAAAGTAAATCATCATTACCTGGAGTCACTCCTGATATTCCGTTATTTACATTAATATTCTCAATCATATTTGTTCCCCTTAATTAATAAGATTCCAATCCCCCTACATATCTATTTTATATATCGTTTTTCATAGCACAAAACTTGTACCTATTTTTTCTATTTTATCTACTCCTATTAGTATAACACTTACAAACACTAGTAATATTAAGAAATATTAAAAATAATGTTTAACATCGAACTTTTCGGGCATACATATAAACAAGAAAATTTGACAGGGGGGATCGGGATGAAAAAATCAAAAACAGAAAGATTCGATTACTTAATGGACGCGATATTAAATGAAGACGCTGAAGTAAAAATGGAACTTTCAAAAGAAGAAGTAGAATTCTTTGACAGCATTAATTTAACAGAGGTTCTTTTCGTTTAATTAAGCTATAGGCTATTTGAAAACACGGCTATAAATGAAATCTACATTCTTTTTGTAGACACTATAGTCGAAAATACTGCTTATTTCTGCTTTTGTTAAATGATCTAGTACCTCTTTAGATTCAGTTACTACATCACTAAATATCAACTTGTTATCCCTTGCATACATTGCCTTACTTTGAACTATTTTATAGGCATCTTCACGTGTTAATCCTTTATCAACTAACGCTAACAATAGTCTCTGTGAGAAAACAACTCCTCCAAGGAGTTCTACATTCTCAAGCATACTATCTTCATGAACAACTAAGTTCTCAAAGATGTCTTTAAGTTTAAATAACATATAGTCTAATAAGGTAGTTGAGTCAGGAAAAATAATACGTTCAGCCGAAGAATGAGAAATATCTCTCTCATGCCAAAGGCTAATATTTTCCATACTTACAAGCATATTCCCACGTAAAACTCTTGCTAAACCACAAAGTCTTTCGCAAGTAATAGGATTCCTTTTATGAGGCATAGCAGAAGAACCTTTTTGACCTTTTTTAAAGCCCTCTTCTAGCTCATGAAACTCAGTTTTCTGACAAGCTCTTACTTCTGTTGCAATTTTTTCTATACTTCCAGCAATTAGAGACATTACAGACATAAAAAATGCATGTCTATCACGTTGCACTATCTGTGTAGAAATATTTACTGGATCAAGTCCCAGCTTCTTACACACTTTTTCTTCAATCCTAATATCAATATTAGAATAATTACCAACAGCTCCAGAAATCTGTCCAACTGAAATCTCTGCTTTTGCATCTGTTAGCCTTTTTATATGTCTAGTCATTTCATCATACCAAAGAGCAAACTTAAGACCTAAAGTCATTGGCTCAGCATGTACACCATGCGTTCTTCCCATTACTAAAGTATCTTTATATTTATATGCCATATCTTTTAGCACCGGCAATAATGCCCTTAAATCAGCTAAAAGAAGATCAGCACTTTGTTTTATTAATAAAGAAAATGCAGTGTCTACAACATCTGAAGATGTTAATCCCATATGTACGTATCTAGACTCTGGGCCAATGTGTTCTGCTAAACAAGTAGTAAAAGCTATTACATCATGGTCCGTTACTTTTTCAATCTCATTTATTCTCTCAACTGTAAAATCAGCTTTTTCTTTTATAACTTTCAATGCCTCGCTAGGTATATTTCCTAACTCATTATGTGCTTCACATGCTGCTATCTCTACATCTGTCCAAGTCTTGAACTTGTTGTGCAGTGTCCATATATTTTTCATTTCTTCACGAGAATATCTTTCAATCATAGGTAACTCCTAACTTTTATTACATTGATTAGTTTAAAATATATCCAATTATTTTAAAAGGATTAATTACTGATCTTCATTTATTATTTTCAACAATTCTTCTACTAAGGCTTTTTCAGGTACTTTTTTTAATTGGTTGCCATCTTTATAGATGTAGCCAACTTCTTTTGCACCACAAATTGCGTAATCTGCATCAGCAGCTTCTCCAGGTCCATTTACCACGCAACCCATAACCGCTACTTTTAAAGGTATCTTAATATTTTTTAATTTTTCACCAACTTGTTTAGCTAGCGACTCTAAATCTATCTCTGTTCTTCCACATGTAGGACAAGAAATAATCTCCACACCTTCCTTAAGCAAACCAACACTTCTTAACAAACTCTTTGCAACAGGTATCTCCTTTACTGGATTTCCAGTCAACGAAACTCTTATAGTATCGCCTAGTCCTTTTAGAAGCATAGCCCCAATCCCTGCTGAAGATTTTATCAACCCAGCATCACCATAGCCTGCCTCAGTTATACCTAAATGTAAGGGATAATCATGTCTTTTTGCAAAAATCTCATTCATTATTACCGAAGACATTACATCTGAAGATTTTAGTGATATCACTAAATCCCAGAAATCATTCTTTTCAAAGAAAGTAACATATTCCTCTAAAACTTTTAAAGAGAGTTTTATTTTATCTTCTGCTGCACCTATAGAGCCATGATTAACACCAATTCTTATAGGAACTTCATATTGCTTTGCTGCATTTATAACTTCTAAAAGCTTGTCTTGCCCGCCAATATTACCAGGATTGATTCTTACTTTAGCAATACCGGCCTCCATTGCTCCGATAGCTAATTTATAGTCAAAATGGATATCTGCTACTAATGGCACAGAACTACCAGCGACTATGCTTTCAACTTGTGCTAAAGACTTTGCGTCTGGAACAGCAATTCTAACCAACTCAGCGCCAGCATCTACCAATTCTTTTATCTGCTGAATCGTAGCATCTTTATCATAAGTGTGGGTATTCGTCATAGATTGAACTATTACATTACTCTGGCCTCCTATCTGGACACCACCAACATTAATAGCTCGTGTTTTTTCTCTAGTAAACATTACATCTTTTCTGGAGCACTGATGCCTAATAAGTCCAAACCTGTAGCAAGAATCTTTCTTACAGAAGCGATAATTGCTAATCTATTAGCTGTTAATGCCTCATCATCAGTATTCACTTTGCATTGATGATAAAAAGAATGAAACATATTAGCTAAATCTACTAAATAGTTTGCTATTCTATGAGGTTCTTTGTTTCTAGCTACCAACATTAGCTCATCTTCAAAATAAACTAAAAATCTTAAAAGTTTATGTTCTATTTCTTCAATCTTCACATTATCTTGAAAAACTGGAGTAACTTCTGCTTTACGAAGAATACTGCTTATTCTGGCATGTGCGTATTGAATATAGAATACTGGATTATCTGATGTCTGTTTCTTAGCTAACTCAAGATCAAAATCAACAGCTGTATCAGCTGGTTTAGATACAAGAAAAAACCTACATGCATCACTGCCAATATCTTCTATAACCTCTTCAAGTGTAATCATTTCACCTGTACGCTTGCTCATTCTTACTTCTTCGCCATCTCTAAACAGAAAAACAAGCTGCCCAAGTAAAACATCTAATACAACTTCGTCTCCGAACAAAGAATGCAAGGCTGATTTTACCCTTTTTATGTAACCATGATGGTCTGCGCCCCAAATATTAATAAGATCGCTATATCCTCTATCTACTTTGTTCTTGTGATAAGCAATATCAGCTGCAAAATATGTATAACTGCCATCTGCCTTAATAAGAACTCTATCTTTATCGTCTCCAAAATCTGTAGACCTAAAGAACAAGGCTCCATCACTTTCATAAGCCAGTTTTTTTGATTTCATAAATTCAATAGCTTCTGCAACTAAATTATTTTTATGTAATTCATTCTTCTCGCTAAACCATGTATCAAATTCTACTCCAAAGCTAGCTAAAACACTCTTTTGTTGATTCCTAATATCTACTAATGGCTCGTCGGAATCTACTAAGTCTTTCACATATTCTCCTGCATAGCCATCCGCAGGCAAGTCTGCCCCATTCTTCCTAGCTTCAATAGAAGCCATAAGATTGTTTATCTGATTACCTGCATCATTTACATAAAACTCTGTAGCTACTTCATGGCCTACATGCTGAAGAATTCTTTTTAAAGTATCGCCTAATGCTGCCCAACGTCCATGTCCAATATGTAATGGTCCAGTTGGATTGGCAGAAACATATTCTAAAAGATACTTTTTTTGTTCTGCTACTAAGTTTTTACTAAATGAATCATCACTAATATAGTGGAAACAATATGCAGGAGTAAGCTTAAAGTTAACAAAACCCCTTAATGCAAATACTTCAAAGGCACCAGGTAAACTAGCCTCAACCAATCCACGAATCTCGTCACTAACCTCTTCGGCAATAACCATAGGCGATTTCTTTAACTGACCTGCAAGCTTAAAAGCTATATTCACTGAATAGTCTGCAATATTCTTATCTTTTGGATTCTCAACTAGCCAACCTGACACATCCCATTTTTTTTCAGCAATATATGCACTTACAATTTCCCTAATATTATTCTTTATCATTCAGTTACTTCCTTAATTTCAAAAAATGTCCTTACTTTATCCTTAACTTCTGGCACCTCAGAAAAAATCATCATTAGTTGTCTTCTAGTAAGCAACCCAGAGCCATAATCAATAGAATCTAATGGCGCATCAGTTAGGATTGTTATAAATTTAACCGCATCCTTTGTATAAGTATACTCAGGTTCATCGTCAGCTGTAGGACTTTTCTTTTTCTTTTTATCCATCATTTGTTTTACTTTATCGGCTGAAACATATCCCATATTAAACAAAGTTAAAATCAACTCTTCTTTTACTACAAACTCATCAGGAACAAAATCTTGTTCGCTAAGCCTATATCCCGTTATTGTAGACAATTTCTCTATTAACGCTGCATCATAATCTTGTTCCGACAAATCTGCAAACTTCTTTAAAAACAATAAATAGAAAACTTTAGAATCATCATTTACAGCTATTCTTAATTTGTTCATCCCGGGCGATAAAGTAATTACCTCTGCAAAACGACCCAATTTATTAGCCACTGATTCTCCCTCGTTTACATTTACAATCAAACCTTGTTCTGCATAACCTTTTACATAGAATTGAGAAAAATCTACTCTCATATTCTTCTTAGGATTTAATAATTTTATATCTCTAAAAGAATAGTCAGAAAAATCATTTTCAACGTTATCTATACTTTCTATAATAATTGGCTGAATTATATTTGTTTTCGCTTTCTTTTCAACAAATTTCAATGATTCCACATAATCACTCATTCTATATAAATAATAAAAGAAGTCTCCTCTAGTTAAGATACCTTTTGGCTCAACATATATACCATCTAACACTTTCAGATTCGCAAGTTTGTTTGCAGGCATATATACCCAATCCTTAGATGTAATATCATCAAAAACAAATGGCTCATCGTCATTCCCATCAGGCAAGAACCTACTAAGCAAAGTAAGCGCCTCTTGTCTCAATATTGGTTTTTCTGGAACAAACTGTTCCCTAGCTGTTTTCAAAATACCTTTGCCATACATAGCATCTAAGTAATCTTTCAACTCTGGATCAAAAACATCAGTATAATAATCTTTAAAATAATAACCCTCTTTACCTAAATCCATTATCCTACCAATAACTAAATAAAAATCACCACGAGTAACTTCATTATCTAATTGAAATTCTTCTCCCTGAGGATAATCGGACACATCAATAACCTTTTCCCACTTCTTTTGAAGTTCAGAACTTATATCGAAAAAAGGATATTTTCTAAACACCTTAAATGTATGTGTAGCTCTTCCAGTGTTATAGCCATTCATCATTATTGAAATCTCGTTCTCTCCATAATCTGCCAAATCAACTCTCTGAACAAACATTCCATCTGACCTAACACTTATTTTCTGCCCATTAAAGAAAATATCTCCATCATCTAAAAAATAGCCTTTCACAACTATCGTCTTTTTAGCAGTTTCAGTGTCTCTCATAGGATAAACCATTCTGAAATAGTCAGTGTCTGTGCCTGAATCCAAATTAAACCCATAATTGATTCCAAACATAACTTTATTAGATAACCTGAAATAAGGAGATAATGAACCTATATGATATTTAAATAGGAAATAAGGAACAGCCTTTGCAGATTTATTCATCAACCCAACATCTAAATCAGAAACTCCCCAAGGGAATCTCATTCCGAATAAATACGAAGTATCAGAGTAATTTGCGAACAAATCCTCAATATGCGCCTGCCAAGAAAAAGAACCAGCTTCTTTCTGATAGCTTATCCCTAACCCTGGAGAAAACCCATTATTGTTTCCCATTCCAATATTAAGTAACATAGCATCTACACCTGATAGATGAAACATCTTCTCTATACTCAAAGAAGAAAACTCATCAGTAATTCTCGCTTTTGCTGAATAATCAAAAGAGTACAATAATGAAACTAATAATAAAAAGGCTACAACTATCTTTCTCATGTGGAATTCATTATATCAAAAGGGGCTTTTTACTAAAAGGAAAGTTTGCAAAAATAGGGAATATAGCCAGATAAAAGTGTACAGAAGCACTGATTTGCTGTAATGTTCAAGCCTAGGAGAAATAAATAAATGTCATTCAATAATCTAGGGCTAAGGCCTGAAATACTTGCGGCCATAACAAAAAAAGGCTATAAGATACCAACACCAATACAAGAAAAAGCTATTCCGCTTATCATACAAGGCAAGGATGTCCTTGGCAAAGCACAAACTGGAACTGGAAAAACAGCAGCTTTCGGACTCCCTATACTTCATATTCTTAGCCAAAAGAAAACAACTAGCAGAAACCCAAGAGCACTTATACTAACACCTACGAGAGAGCTTGCAGCTCAAGTAGAAGAATATATAGAAAACTACAACCAAGCTTTTTCTCTAAAATCGGTAGTAATATTTGGTGGCGTAAAAATCAACCCTCAAATAACAAAACTACGAGCTGGAGTAGATATAGTAGTAGCAACACCTGGAAGACTACTTGATCATGTTAAACAAAGAACACTGAATTTATCTGAAATTGAAATCTTAGTATTTGATGAAGCAGATAGAATGCTAGACATGGGATTCATTCATGATATTAGGAAAATACTTAGTGTAGTGCCAAAAGTACGACAAACACTATTCTTCTCAGCAACCTACTCTCCTGAAATTAAAAAACTTACTGATACTATGCTTCATAATCCAGTGACAGTTGAAGTATCACCAGAAAAAACTACTGCTGAAACAGTGGAACAAGTTGTATATCCAGTTAACAGGAAAAGAAAAACAGAACTATTAATAAAACTTATTAACGAAGGTGAATGGACTCAGGTACTTGTGTTCACCAGAACGAAACATGGTGCTAACAAACTAACAAAATCTCTACTAGCAGAAAAAATTACTGCAGCGGCTATTCATGGGAACAAAAGCCAAGGAGCCAGAACTAGAGCTCTAGCAGAATTCAAGAAAAATGAGATAAGAGTGCTTGTTGCTACTGATATAGCTGCAAGAGGAATAGATATAAGCCAATTACCACATGTAGTTAATTATGAACTACCTGATACACCAGAAAGCTATATTCATAGAATAGGAAGAACTGGACGAGCAGGAACTAATGGAACTGCTATATCTCTAGTATGCCCAGGTGAAAGAAAAGAACTAGTCGCTATTCATAAACTACTAAAAACAACCATTCCAAGTGAAAACATTGAAGGTTTTACTGTTGTTGCTGAAGAAGACGAACCAAAAAGAAGAAGAAGTTTTCATGCTAAAAGCAGTAATGGTAGAGAACAAAGAAGTGCCAACAAATCTGGATTTGAGCATAGAACTAAAAGTAAGAAACCTGGAAACAATCATAACTGGAAAAAAAGTTAACTCTAGATATAGTCTAGTAAGGTGAATCCCTCTTCATCATTGTATTTCAAAAAACCTGAACCACTACCTGTTTCATTCTGAATATGTTTTTTTAAAACTTTAGCGTCTAGCTTTATACCTCTATATTGAGGATCAGTGAATCTATAACGAAACTCATTCTTTTCTAGATCTTCGGCATCTATTAAAGAACAATATTCTTTTAAATTGTTCACACGTGAATATGATGCAAGTATTTGCTCTATTCTAACGGAATTTGTTTTTATGTCTTCTAATTGCATAACAGCACTCTACCTCTAAACAAGATTTGTTTCAATAAATATATACACAAGATATCAGCAAATATGATATGCTCCACTCATGAATATTATTAACATTATAGGTATAGGAATCGGGTTAGCAATGGATGCTTTTGCTGTTTCTATTGCAGATGGTTCAGGGTTAAAAACATTTAGTTTCAAGAGAATAATAAAACCTGCCCTCTTCTTTGCAATATTTCAAGCAATAATGCCAATCATTGGGTGGTTAGCAGGAAATTCACTCTATTCCTATGTTTCCAACTATGGCAAATATATCTCCGCAGCACTTCTTATAGCAGTCAGTATAAAAATGGCATATGATGCAATTAAAAATAATGAAATAAATAGCATTGGAGACAATTACGTCACACTCATTATTCTTTCTATAGCGACAAGCATAGATGCATTAGTAGTCGGCGTAAGTTTTGCATTACTACAAACTACGATTATTTATCCAGCTATTATTATTGGAATAATTACTTTTATTACTTGCCTGCTTGGTGGGATGATCGGCTATAAAATAGGAAATAAATACTCTGCACATTCTGCGTTCTTCGGAGCAATAGTCTTAATGCTAATTGCACTAAAAATTCTATTTATTTAAAATTAGACTTAGCGATTCATCAATCTATTGCTATAATCAATCCCTACGTGAGGCCTGCCCCTCGAGGTAAGGAGCTTGTTTCTAACAAGCGAACACATCCCTCCTGCGCATAAAGCTTCGGGGGATAAATAGTGGGGCTGTAGCTCAGCTGGGAGAGTACTAGCATGGCATGCTAGGGGTCGTCGGTTCGAACCCGTCCAGCTCCACCATTTCGACTTCGATGATTAAAGATTTCACCCATATATCTTCTCGTCACTTCTGAAGAATTATAGCAAAAAAATATGAATAACTCGTCACTTTTGACGAATTAAACCACATAGGTATTGAAAAAATCAGTTAAATGAACTATAATGGCAATATTATGAAATTAGACAACTTATTAACAGACGCAGCAACATTAAAAGAAATAGGACAAAGGCTTGCCTCTAAACGTATAGCTGAAAATTTAACACAAGAAGAAGTAGCTAAAAATGCTGGAGTATCCAAGAGCACAGTAGAAAGAATAGAATCAGGAAACTCAACCCAAGTCTCAAACCTAATAAGAGTACTAAGAAACTTTTCCTTATTAGAAGCATTGGATAAACTATTACCTGAATCAGAAAATAGCCCATTGGAAATTTTACGACAAAAAAAACAGAAAAAAAAATCTAGAGCACGTAAATCGACAAAAAAAACAACAAACTCTTCTTGGGAATGGGATGAAAACTCATGACTTCAGTTGCAGAGGTCAAATTATGGGGAAAAACAATTGGAGTAGTTTCCCAAGAAATAAACGAAGTATCTAAATTCCAATACGATCCAAGTTTTGTTAAAAGCAAGATCCAAATTTCTCCCTTAAAAATGCCTCTATCTGATAAAATTTACACATTTCCCGAACTACAAGAGCGTTCATTTCAAGGACTTCCTGGATTATTATCTGACTCACTACCTGATACATACGGAAACACATTAATTGATACATGGCTAGCAACTCAAGGACGAACAACTGATAGCTTTCAATCCGTTGAAAGACTTTGCTACACAGGAACGAGAGGCATGGGAGCTATTGAATATAATCCTTCAAGTGGCCCAAGCCCATCAGAATCTAAAGACATTAGCATTTCCCCTCTAATAGAGCTAGCATCAAAAATACTTTCACATAGAGAAAGTTTAGATACAATACTTACATCAGACAGTGAAGAGAAAGCATTAACAGAAATACTAAGAATTGGAACATCGGCAGGTGGCGCTAGAGCTAAAGCTTTAATTGCATTAAACAAAAAAACCGGCGCTATAAGATCTGGTCAAGCATCCACAAAAGATGGTTTTCAACACTGGATTATTAAATTTGACGGGGTTTCAAATAATGGAGAGAAAGGGCTAAATGACCCTAAAGGCTATGGCTCAATTGAGTACGCTTACCACAAAATGGCTTTAGACGCTGGCATTATAATGACTGAATCAAAGCTATTGGAAGAGAATGGGAGAAAGCACTTCATGACAAAACGTTTTGATAGAACAGCCGAAGGAAAAAAAATTCATATGCTATCATTGGCAGGACTAGCTCACTTTGATTTTAATTCCCCTGGAGCGCACTCTTATGAACAGGTTTTCTCTATAATTCGTCAACTAGATATGACAACAGAAGATATAGAACAACAATTTTTAAGGATGCTTTTTAATATAATAGCTAGGAATCAGGACGATCATGTTAAAAACATCGCTTTCCTAATGAATAAAGCCGGAACATGGCGTTTGTCACCAGCATTTGACATTACATACAGCTATAATCCAGAAGGATTATGGACATCAAAACACCAAATGACTATTGAGGGGAAACGAGACAACTTTAGCATTGATAATATATATAAATGTGGAGAATCAGCACTACTAAAAAAAAGAAGAATTAACCAGTTAATACACCAGGTTCAATCAGCCATTCAACAATGGTCTGATATTGCTGGAAATGTAGGAATACCAGAAAAAACGACAAATCAAATACAACAAACTTTTAGATCTTTTAAGACTTAACGACTAGAACACATGGCATGCTAGGGGTCGTCTGTTCGAACCCGTCCAACTCCTCCAAGATAATTACTTAACTATATTATCAATGCCATTGAACATTGCAAGATTTTCTCTTTGGAATCAGATTATAGCTATATTTAGGATAGCCAATCATAATTGCTCCGAAAAACTTGTGTCCCTCAGGCAGATTTAACGCATCAACTAAAGGTCCGTAGGCATTTGCAGCAGCGTTAAGATATCCCGCCCAGCATGTCCCAAGTCCCTTAGAAAAGGCATAAAGCTCCATATAGGTAAGTGAGATAATACAATCAGCCATAATAGAAGGAAGATCGGCCTGGCCATGAACAACAATAAGATGAGGCGCACCGTGAAGAATACTATCACGGCCATTGTCCCAGCTTGATGCAATTTGGCCCATCCGTTTAGCGGTTGCTTCATCGGGAATCTTCCCAGCAAGCGATTTTATCCAGTCTATGACAAGTGAGGACAGATTCTTCACCTCTTTAGATTTTTCAAATACTGTCCAGTGAACCTGCTGCTTATTGCTTCCAGTTGGTGAATAAGTTGATACATCCAAAAGATCAGCAAGAATTTCGTGACTCACAGGTTTATCAGCAAATCTTCGTACTGAACGCCTAGACTTAAGCATCTCTCCAACATTTGCATCTCCAGGCAGAAGTTCCTTCTGGATTACGGCACAATCTGCTGGGTCCATCGTAGCCAGTTCAAATGCGCCAGTGGGGCACACAACAACACAGTGGCCGCAGTCAATACAGGACTTATCAGCATCACAAATAGGCGAAGGCAAATTATCCTTTGAGGCAGCTTCTATAACTTGAGTGGGGCATTCCTTTGCACATATATTGCAACGTGTGCATTTTGTTTCATTTATTTTAAAAAGTTTCATATCTAGATTCCTTCTCTTTATTTTTTTTATCTAAACCATTTAATCTTATAGACTGAGCATTAGAATATCGAACGCTGCATCTGGAGTAATATCACTATTTTCTCCAAGCTGTGTCATTCCATGAGCAGTTAACTGTTCAACAATAACTTTTACGTCTTTTTCTGTAATGCCATAATCGCTCAAATGTACTGCAATTCCCATAGATTCAAAGAATTGGCATGTTTTTTCAATAGATAGATTTATTCTTTCATCTTCACTACCCTCTATGATTCCCCAAACACGTTCTCCGTACTGAAGTAGTTTATCCCTCTTCTCGTTTCTACGCAGCTTTAGAAGCGACGGCAACACTACTGCCAGAGTCTTTGCGTGATCTACCCCATGAAGAGCGGTAATCTCATGGCCTATCATATGAGTTGCCCAGTCCTGAGGAACTCCCGATGCAATCAAACCATTGAGTGCCAAGGTGGCGCACCACATAATATTAGATCTCACATCGTAGTTCTTAGGATCTGCCAGTGCCTTGGGACCCTCTTCGATAAGAGTCAAAAGGAGGCCTTCGGCAAAACGATCCTGAACCTTTGCATCAACCGGATATGTGAGATACTGCTCTGTAATATGAATAAAAGCATCCACAACACCATTGCTAATCTGACCAGAAGGAAGCGAATAGCTTGTTTCTGGATCAAGGACAGAAAAAACAGGAAAAACAAGAGGATTTGAAAATGGCAGCTTTGCACGCAGGTCCTTATTGGTGATTACTGCTGAACTGTTCATCTCAGAACCTGTTGCCGGCAGAGTCAACACAGTGCCGAAAGGAAGAGCCGCCTTAACCTTGGATCCGAAGCTTGTGAGAATCTCCCATGGTTCACCGTCGTAAAGCGCAGCAGCAGCTATAAATTTGGTACCATCAATGACCGATCCGCCTCCTACAGCAAGGATAAAATCAATTTTAGAAGAACGAATCTGCTCAACACATTTCATTAATGTTTCGTATGAAGGATTGGGTTCAATTCCGGAAAACTCAGTTAATTCATATCCCGCAAGGGCTTTTTTAACCTGTTCCATAACTCCGTTTTCCTTAATGCTTCCTCCGCCGTAGGTAATAAGAACCTTCGATCCCGCAGTAATCTGATCTTTTATATCTGCGATACGACCTTTCCCGAATAATATTTTTGTTGGATTTTGATAAGTAAAATTCTGCATTTTATTTCTCCTTTTTTTTAAGCTTTAGACAATTATTACTTCAATAATACATCAATAAACATCTAAAACCTATTTTAGTCGATATTTCATTTTTTTGTTGATTTAAGTTAATTTAGAAATTTTTAGATGGGAAGATATATTTCAATTTAACGAATGCTAATTGAAATTCAGCTAGAGGTTGCTATTACCTAATGCAATAGCAACCTTCAACGTTTATTTATGCGATGTGAGCTCCAACAACTGAAGCAAGTTGTAGCATACTGATTGTTTCATTAAGTTTTAAACCTGTGAAATCAGTTACTTTACCTGATGATTTGCTAGTTACTTTTGTAACTTTAAAAAGTTTTAGAAGTGTTTCGTCAGCAACGATATACTTTCCAGCGCCTTCTGCTTTACCATTTTCTGTTTTAGCTTGAAGTTTGTTCTTTTTGATATAAGCCCAAAATTTCTGAGTTATTTCTGTTCTTGGTAGCTCGTTAGCCCCACAGAATGTTGCCATATCTGCTTTTAATTTAACTGGTTTTTTTAGTCCTACTGCCTCTGCCATATTTAGTTCCTCCTATGATTTTATAGTTTAAGTATAACACTAGCTTTGCTTATTGATAAACCTACTTGTGCATTTTTTCTAGTAAATCATTGATATCAACTTTTGCAAATTTGGTTGATGTGTCAGATTTCGCATAAGGTATTATCAGATTATCTTCATGCTTAATCACCCCGCAGGTATAAACTACATTCGGAACATACCCTTCCCGTTCAGATTCATTAGGAGAAAGTAATGGGTTCTTTAATGATGCAATTACTTTACTTGGATCATCAAGGTCTAGGAGCATTGCTCCTATTGCATATTCGCGCATTGGACCTACTCCATGTGTTAGGAGCAACCATCCTTTGTCTGTTTTAATTGGTGAGCCACAATTACCAAGTTGGATTAGCTCCCACATCTGCTTAGGCGTTTCGATCATTTGAGGATTTTCCCAATGTTGGATATCATCAGAAAACATGATGAACATGTGTTCTCCATCATTTCTGGAGATCATTGCATATTTGCCATTTATTTTTTCAGGGAAAATTGCCATCCCTTTATTCTGCGCACCATTACCTGTAAGAGTAGTAATTTTGAATTCTTCAAAATCTTTAGTTTCAATTAACTGAGGTGAAATAGTAAACCCATTATAGGCAGTGTATGAAGCGTAATATGTGCCATCAATACATACAAATCGTGCATCTTCTATGCCTCTTGATTCACTTTCAGTATTTGGGAATATAACTTTTTGTGCCATTGGGATTTTTGAATCAAATTTAAGAATATAGTTTGAATTCGAGTACCCAATAACAGTTCTAAGAGAAATCGTTTGATTTTCAGTTAAATCATTTTTATTAAGTAGAGAAGAAATTAATTCTGCAACTTGGTCGTGACTGAATTCATTAGGAAGATCTTTTAGCTGTTCGCGTATGAAATTAAACTGATTTTCAAGATTATTTGAGACGAATATTTTCTGAATCTTTTCAAAAAATTCTTCTTTATTATACATAAAACTAAGCTTTGTTGGAGTACTAACAAACTTATTAAAAGGATGGATGTTAATGTCTCCTTTTTCATTAATGATAGCTTCTCTGAACTCGATAGATGATACATGGCCTTCTCCGACAGCACGTAAAGATATAATAACTCTAAGTTCTCCATCATTTAGATTATTTTGAACAGGATGAGGGACGATAGAGGGATTAAATAAGGCTGCTGCCTCAATAGAATATTCCGTTGTAAAGAATGCTCCGATCAAATACATAAGATTGGCTGGTATTTGATAAATATGCTTATAACTAGTTTTCCCATCATTAATGACACCTTCAACTAGAGGCTTAACCTTTTCGTAATTTGCGTTAAGTATATTTAGGTAATTTTCGTGTCTGTATGCATACTTGTTTATAATATCGATTAAGGATTGATTCACTTCCTTAGATGTTTTGTTTAAAATTTCGCTAATCAGACTTTTTTGCCTCATTTCATCACCATATGAAATAAATTTTACTATAACACGTTCACTAGTAGGGGAAATTATAGCAGGAAGTCTAGTTATAAGATTACTTTTAAATCTGTTAGCAATTACTTTATTAAGCATAATCAGCCCACTTCCTTAGAATTAATAAATCATTCGTTAATAATATATCGTTTCGAAAGTTGAATTATTGCAGAGGAAAAATAATAACAAGTCATGTAGGGGAAGTGGCTCAATCCCCTACCCTGCGTTAATCTAGGTTAATTCTTATTTCTTTTTAGCATTCAATGAATCGATATTCAAAAAAGGCACTGCAGAACTACCATTGAATTGAGGCAATTTGCCATCCCATTTTTCTGCGATTCTTAATTGGATAAGTTCAGGATTGCTTTTTAATGATTTAGCTTCTCTACGAATCGCGTCTGCTCTTGCTTTTGATGCAACAGTTATCTCATAAGCAGATGCATCAGCTGCAAGTTTTTTTTCAGCTGCTGCTGCTTCAGCTTGCGTAACACGTCTTATTTTTTCGTTTTTAGCTTGAAGCGCTTCTTGTTCGGCTTTTACTTTTAATTCAATAGCACGATTAAATTCAGCTGAGAAATTAAAGTCTGTTATTGCTACATTTGCAATTTGGATACCGTTCTGGATGTCTTTGTTATTTAAAGTTGTATCAATAAATGCTTGGATAGCAAGCTGGATTTGTTTTTTTACTTGTCCTCTTTTTGTAATTAACTCTTCAGCAGTATATCTTGCTGTTACAGATTTAACAGATTCCTCTATGGAAGGTTCTATTACTGATGATTCTATTTGGCCAATAAGTCCTATTTTTTGAAATGTTTTAGCTGCCATATCTCCTTTTATTGAATACTGTACAGATACTTCTGTTTTTACAGTTTGCAAATCTTTTGAAGATGATAATGCGGCTGATTTAGTATTATTAAGTCTTACATTCACCTGGACAACAGTATCTATAAACGGAACTTTTAAATGAATTCCTTCATTTAATGTAATTTGGTTTACGGCACCTAATCTTTTGATTACTCCTACGTTTCCAGAGTCTACTATAACTACTGAGTTAATTGCTAATATAAGAAACAATGCGATAGGAACTAGATACTTCAGATATAATTGAAAGTCTGGAATAGTAACATTGTTTGCGTTAATTGTTTGATTCATTTTTTCCCCTTTTTTATAAAATTTTCAACTTAAGTTAGATTAGTCCATATCCAACATAATAGATAGTATTATTAATACTACTCGATCAAAAAAAGAATAGAAAGATAAATGTCTTTGTTGCTATTCAAAGCAAAAAAAATAAAGAGTATCATCTATCTAAAAACACAAAGCAACGGTTTATTCACAGCAAAGCTACTAGAGGTAGCACGATTATTAACATTACATCTTAAACACTCTAAATAATCCTACAATTCCTATAATAAGAAATTATGGAGAATACTAATGACAAAAAATAGTTTCGTAACTTTTTTTATATTCAATCGTCTTATTATATGAAAGAAGGTGAAAAAGCATGGGATATAGATATATGTTGCATTATGGTTTCGGACATGGAGGTAATTTTATGATGATATTATTCGTTTTGCTATTTATTGCAATATTGTACGTTTTATTTAAATCGAACAAAAATAATACACTAAGCGTAGCTGAAGTTACTGAAAATCCCTTAACTATACTTAAAAAACGCTATGCTAAAGGAGAGATAGATAAAGCTGAATTTGAAGAAAAAAAGAAAGATATTATTTAATAAATGGAGGATTTAGTAATGACTCTTGGAATCGTGGTGATCACATGATGAATAGGCGCAATGATGATAACCGTCCATGTTTGGATAACGAGAGATTCTCAGAAAGGCAAGAATTTAAAAACAAAAAGGACGCAGAGAAATTTTCATCTAAATCTTTATTCTCTATAAATGACACCTGATGGTAAAGCAGAGTTAAAGATCACTTTTTCAGAAGAAAGATTAAGTGAAATTAGAAAAAAATACGAAACAACAGGCCTGGTCGATAAAGAAATTTTGGATTTATTGCTTAAAGAAGCAAGAGAAGCCTTAGCCATAAGTAATCAGATTGGTGAAGAAAATAACAAAAAAATAAAAAATAGACTGAGAAAACTCAATATTCGTCAAATTGATATGATAAAAACACTTGAGAACGAAGAAACTACAACTGAAGCGGATAGAAATACATATCGCAGTTACCGTCAGGAATGTGAAAATATGATGGAGTAGTTACCGCCATGGTTAATTTTGCCTCTGAAAAAGCAACTATTGAATATGACCCTGAGTTAATTAAAAAAGAAGATTTGATTAAAATTGTTATAGATACTGGATACAACGCTGAACTGAAAAATGAAGAAGCAAACACTACTGAGTTAAAAATTATGGGTATGAGCTGCGCCTCCTGTGCAGGTAATATAGAAAAAACACTTAATGAAATAGATGGCGTTACCAAAGCTACGGTTAACTTTGCCTCCGAAAAAGCTTATTTTGAATATGAGCCAACCAAAACTAATATAGAAAATATTATAAAAGCCATTAGAAAAATCAGTTACAACGCAGAAAAAATAAATAATGACACTATTGATAAACAAAAAGTTGCTCAGGATAAAGAACGTAAAAAATTAAAACTATTAGTTATAATTTCAGCTATTCTTAGTTCACCATTACTCTTTGCGATGGTTGCAAATAGTCTAAAAATTCCTGCTCCTTTTCTACATAATCCAATATTCCAATTTATCTTAGCAACACCCATACAATTTATAATTGGTTTAAGATTCTATAAACACGCTTTTTTTCAAGTAAAATCCAGAAGTTTGGGTATGGATACTTTAGTGGCTATGGGAACTAGTGCTGCATATGGACTTAGCATATATAATGGGGTTTTCAGCAAGGTTTCCCATGGGCTATATTTTGAAGCATCTGCCTTAATTATTACCTTAGTACTATTGGGTAAATATTTCGAATCTGTAGCAAAAGGCAAAACCTCAGAAGCGATAAAAAAACTAATCGGACTTCAGGCAAAAACTGCCAGAATAATTAAAGATGGACAGGAGATAGACATCCCATTAGAAGAAGTAGGAATTGGTGATTATGTCGTGGTAAGGCCTGGAGAAAAGATCCCAGTTGATGGTGAGATAATAGAAGGATACTCATCCATCGATGAAAGTATGCTAACTGGAGAAAGTATCCCTGTAGAAAAAAAAGCTGGAGACAGTGTAATCGGAACTACCATCAACACACATGGCTCTTTTACTTTTAAAGCAACAAAAGTAGGTAAAGACACCGTACTTGCCCAAATAATAAAAGTTGTTGAAGAAGCTCAAGGATCAAAAGCTCCAATACAACAATTAGCTGATAAAGTCGCGGGGATCTTCGTCCCTACTGTTCTTATTATTGCTGTTATTACTTTTATTGCGTGGTACCTACATAGCGGTGATCTAAATATTGCAATTATTAACGCTGTGGCAGTTATGGTAATCGCCTGCCCTTGCGCCTTAGGCCTCGCTACTCCGACAGCAATAATGGTTGGTACAGGAAAAGGAGCAGAAAACGGTATCCTTATTAAGGGGGGAGATAGTTTAGAGACTGCTTATAAATTGGATACTGTGGTCTTAGATAAAACAGGAACCATCACTAATGGCAAGCCAGAACTAACTGATATTATTTCTATGACAAATTATTCAGAAGACAAGGTTTTAGAACTTGCCGGTATTGTCGAAAAGAAATCTGAACATCCTCTAGGTGTTGCAATTTATAATGCTGCTAAAAAGAAGTTTATAAACATTAAAGACCCAGATAATTTCAAAGCCATCCCTGGAAAAGGACTTGAGGCAACTGTTAATAAAAAATTAGTTTTAGTTGGAACGCGACGGCTACTAAAAGACAACAATATACCAACTGAATCAATTGAAGATAAATTGGTTGAATTAGAAACAGCAGGCAAAACTGCGCTAATAATAGCAGAAGATAATGTCATAGTTGGTCTATTTGCTTTAGCAGACACTATTAAAGAGAGCTCACAGGAGGCAATCAGCAGATTAAAAAAAGCGGGTCTAGTGATATATATGGTTACAGGTGATAACAAGAGAACGGCCAATGCAATTGCTAAACAAGTTAATATTACCAATGTTTTTGCTGAAGTATTACCAGAAAATAAGGCAGGAATTATAAAAGAGCTACAATCAAAAGGCAAGATAGTAGCGATGGTTGGAGATGGCATAAATGATGCACCAGCATTAGTCACAGCCGATATAGGCATTGCGATTGGCACAGGAACCGATGTAGCAATTGAATCTAGTGATATAACACTTATTAAAGGTGATTTAGAAAAAATCGCCGCTTCCATTATGTTATCCAAGAAAACTGTACAAAAAATTAAACAAAATTTATTTTGGGCATTCGGATATAACACTTTAGGAATACCCTTTGCAGCTTTTGGTTTGCTAAGTCCGGTTATTGCAGGTGCAGCTATGGCTTTTAGTTCGGTATCTGTAGTTACTAATTCACTTAGCTTGAAAAGATTTAAATTGTAACTCTATAATTATTTTAGGATATTTGACCTTAACGAATCCTGCACTTTGGGTTAGTGGAGCCGCTGCAAGGAGAATCGGCCTACCTATTATGGTTGGCGAAATGTTCGCAAATTAAATATTACTATTCCCGTGTTTGTCGTAAGTGGATATTCTGATGTTCCAATTATGGCCAATCCCCTTAAATATGGCTTCAATGGAAGCCTTTCCAAACCATTCATGATATCAGAACTAGCACGATTATTAACATTTCATCTCAAACAAAAAAAATGATCTTCTAATATTCAATTAAATAACCTTAAAAAAACTTATCTACTCTTTCTTGGTATAATAAACATTGGCTTTAGTCTGCATGCAGACTATCTTTATAAATATCAAACAAAAGAAAAGTGAGAATAAACTAGCATCATGGAATATCAGCATAATGAATTTGAATCTAAAACATTTAAGAATGAAAATTTTACAGGTCAGTCATTTAACAATTCAACTTTTATCGATTGTACTTTTGAGAACTGCAACTTGTCCAATATTGATTTGAATAATACAAGAATTAGTAATTGTGTTTTTAAAAACTGTAAAATTATGGGATTAAATTTTACATTATGTAATATTTTACTAATTGATTTTAGTTTTATTAATTGCTCAATATCAATGTCTATTTTTTCGTATTTGGATTTAATGGATATTGTTTTTAATAATTGCCAAATAATTGACTGCGATTTTAATCAGACAAATTTAACGAAGGCAAATTTCGAGGATTGTGATCTTAAAAAAACTAGGTTTTCAAATTCAAATTTAAGTTTCGCATCATTCAAAAATGCAACAAACTATAGCCTGGATCCAAACAAAAACATACTTAAAAAAACAAAATTCTCGGTTCCAGATGTCATCGGATTACTAAATAATTTTGATATTAAATTAGTATAAACAAGAAACAACAAGGAAGATGTTAAAAAACCTCCTCAACTCCACCGATTTAATGAGTCCAATCTATAATCTTAAAATCTTCACCTAAAGCAGAAACAACACTTTTCTTCATTTGCTTAAAATGAGGACAAGGGAAACCAATAGGATTACCTTTACTAATACAAGATGCAAAAACAACTACGTCTGCTCCTCTGTCTTTCATCATCTTAGCTCTTGGGACAGCATTCTTCCCAGGACATCCACCACAAGAAACAAATCCAACAATCTCTGATGGTCCTATTTCTTCAAAAGCTAACAACCCCTCTTTAATAACTTTAAAATCAGTAGTACCTGTGCACATGCTTTCTGTCTGCTGACATCTAATAATTCCTACTTTCATGCTACTCTCCTCTATTTTTTAACCTTAAAATGAACGAAGTATTCTTGATTACCTTTAGTTCCCTGAACTTCACTCGCTACACTCTTTTGATGCGCATAGCCAAATGACTCTACTTCAGAAATAAACTTAGCTAAATATTCTTCTACTTGTTTTGTGTCTGTAATAATTCCACCGTCAGGAATAAGCTCACGTGGAAGCTCAAACTGCGGCTTAAAAAGAACCAAAGCATCTGCCCCTCTATTTAATAAATCTTTCACATTAGGCAACACATTTGTTAATGATATGAATGATAAATCTGCAACGCAAACATCTAATGATAAAGGAATTGGTCCGTTTTTATGACTAAGTAGCCCCTCTTCTAAAACGCTATGCTCTAAAGTCCTAATATTTACTCTATCAAAATTCAGAACTCTCTCATCATTTCTTAACTTGTCATCTAATATTCCATAACCAACATCCACAGTAATCATCTTAGATATGCCATTTTGTAAAAGAAAATCTGTAAACCCACCAGTTGATACACCGCAATCCAACCCTATTTTGCCTTCTATTTCAATTCCAAAATCATCAAATACTGAAGCGATTTTATCGCCTCCCCTACTAACAAACTTACTGTTAGTTCTTTTTAATCTTACAATCTCATTATCCTTCAACTTCTCATATAAAGAAGAAAACTTACGTCCTTCACCAATGACATTACCTGCCATAACATGTCGCATAGCTTCATCTTTTGTCCCTATAATTTCATGCTCTAATAAATAATCTATAACTGTCTTTTTTGCCATATATTGAGTATATCATTATTAATCATCTCTGTTTATGCCTTCTATCTTTCTATTATTCACTTTTCAGCATTCATCATTCACTATATACTTACTGAGTAAGTATAGGGGTGATTAGCTCAGTTGGTTAGAGTGCTTGCTTGACATGCAAGAGGTCAATGGTTCGATTCCGTTATCACCCACCAATCATAGCAAGGGCTTCAGCGTTTTATTAATTTTTCTGAAATTGGTTTTGGGTACACTTTGGGTACACTTTATAATTTTTCACCATAAAAAACACTAATATAATGCAGGAATGTTAAATTATTTAGCTACAATTTAAGGACTGATCCCTCAATTAATATTTTTATTATTTTCCATTAGTCTTTAAGTATTCATTGAAAAATTCTTCTAATAATTCATCTAATGAACTCATAATGAACCCTGAACTTGTAGAATTTACTCCAGAAATTCTTGTACCCCAAGTTTTTGCTAGCGTCCTGAAAGATTCATCATTCACAACATATGACACCGTTCTTGCAAAATTTATAGAAATATTAAAAGAATTACCAACACTGCCCATACTAATATATAAGAACGTGCCATCTTCCTTTTCATCAACTGGAATTATCCTAAACTGCCTTGCTTTTGCTTCTACTTTATTAAGTACTCTTTTCTCAGTGACTCCTTTGCTAATAAAGCTTTGATTTATACCATCTATTACAATTCTAATTGTATCTACATCAGCAACATCCATTCCGTTACTCCACTCTGCTGCCGAAACCCCCACACTTAAAAAACATAACACTAAAAATACAAATATTTTCTTCATTACAACACCTCTATAACTAGTATATACAATCCAAAACCTATAGTAAACAGAAGACAAAATACAAAAAAAACACATAATTCAAACTATCGACTTAACAAAAAAATTACTCACAATGTGGGCACCTTGAAGATTATTTTTTATTCCTATATTATTAATAATA
>Ga0075111_1000317_pt1 | contig 23066 bp, 11 predicted proteins | sample AntAceMetag02UKK_FD_69787 | JGI IMG/M metagenome (GOLD analysis project Ga0075111, IMG submission 69787) | Saline lake microbial communities from Ace Lake, Antarctica - Antarctic Ace Lake Metagenome 02UKK | ecosystem: Environmental > Aquatic > Non-marine Saline and Alkaline > Saline | place... | reverse complement strand
TGGTTTATGGCTCACCTGTCGAAAACAAAACTTTGCAATTGAACACGAATTCATGGAACCTGATCCCCGTGCTTTCAGAAAGCAATATCAACGTTGATCATGTATTTCCACATACAGATTCGGTATTTGTAAAAGAATCTGTAGGTTGGAGAATGTACTGGCCAAAATACGGGATCAATACCCTGGGTTTTTTATCCCCCGGCAAATCGTACTTCGTATTTTCAGAGTATCTGGAATCGGTGAACTTCGAAGTTGAGGATAAAAATAAGGCGGAGTTGAACTATCAGCCAGGCTTTACAAATATCACCCCATGGAATGATGTCGTAAATTCTCCCGGCAGTCATTCCCTTGCCATCGAAAGCAGAGCATTACAAAATCTTAAGGATGGTGATTTGATCGGGGCATTTACCCCATCTGGCATTTGTGCAGGGATGATCGAAACACAGGATAAACCAACCGGCCTCACAGCAAATGCTGGTGATCCATATTCAGAGGCAACTGATGGTTTTATTGAAGGCGAGCCCATCTACTACAAACTCTACCGACCCTCAACGGGTGAAACATTTAACCTTGATGTAGAATACGATTCCAATCACGATCATAAGGGCATTTTTAAGGTAAACAGTATTTCGGTGATTTCAGATATTAAGCTTTCGGCTGTTTCGGTAAATGAAAGCCTGGCCAACAACATCCGGATTTTCCCCAATCCCACCGATGGCAAACTGGAAATAACGATTGATGGCCTGAACGAAAATGTTACGGGTAGGATATTTGATTTACGAAACAAAGAATACTTCCGCTTTGAAATGGATGAAGCTAATCAGGATTTTAAAAAGCAGATTGATCTTTCTGCCTTTCCACCCGGCATTTATCTGATAAATATCACAGGCGAATCAGTCAACTTTGTAGAAAAAGTGGTGGTGATGTAAGCATCAAACATATTAGTATTTTGAAAAATCTGGAGGAATTAAATTTCCTCCGGATTTTTTTTGTTTACTTTTTCTCAAACTCACGGATATAGTATTGAATTCAAACTTTACTCGGTGTAATACATCAAAATAAATCATTCACAAAAAAATAGGAGAAATTAAAATGAGAAATTTATTTTTAACATTTATTCTTGGCTTGTTCATATCTTCGGGTGTGTTCTCACAAAGCCCATGGAATACTACAAAAATCGGACATTGGGGTTATGGCCCTTGTTGGGGAATTACAATAGATAGTAATTATACCTATATGGGCAGCGGATGTATGTTTATGATCATGGATCATTCAGATTCTTCCTCATTACAGAAAACCGGCGAGTTACTCCTACCTGGCGTGATAGAAGCAATTTCAATTTCTGGCGATTATGCTTACATTGCAGCAAGAGAAGCAGGGCTAAGAATTGTTAATATTTCAAATCCGGCTATACCCATTGAAGTTGCATCATTAAACACAAATGGTTGGGCTCTTGATATTGCTTTATCCGGAAACTTTGCATACATAGCAAATTTCACATCAGGGATGCTTGTTGTTGACATTAGTAGTCCAGCGTCTCCACAGATTGTTAGTTCATTTACGCCGGATGGAGCGGTTAAAGGAATAGCTGCAAAGGAAAATCTTGTTTACATCCCCAACAATCAATTTGGGCTAAGAATACTTGATGTGACCAATCCTATGATACCCATGCAAATAGGGAGTTGCAGCACACCAGGAGATGCATCTGATGTAATTATAAATGGTGAATTTTGTTATGTTTCAGATAATTCAAACGGAATGGAGATAATCAAGGTCAGTGACCCTGTAAACCCGATCTTGGTTGGAAATTTCACATCAATTGGCCAGGTTTTTCATTTGGCAATAAATGAAGATTATGCTTATATTCCTTCCACAAACGATAATTTGAATATTGTAGATATTTCAAACCCCTATTCACCGCAATTAAAAGGTCAAATTAATGTTGAAGATGCTCTTCATATTGGGTTTTATAATAATCTTGCTTGGATTGGAGGATTCTATAATGGTCTGAAAATTATTGATGTTAGTTCACCGGAATCTCCTACTCAAATAGGATTTTACGACACACCAGGCTGGTTATCCAGTATTGGTTTATTCGGCAACTATGCATATTTACCTGCTGGAAATAAAGGTTTGCGAATACTAAACATCAGCGAACCATCTAATCCTGTTGAAATTTCACATATCAATGGCGAATTTGGCAGAATTGTTATTGAAAATGATCTGTTATATACTAGATATGGAAATGGTGGAGTGCGAATCCTGAGTCTCAGTAATCCTTTACTACCAGTAGAAATTGGCTTTATTGCTGTGCCAGGAAGTGGTGCGTACGATTTTAGTATTGAAGACAATTTGGCCTATGTTTCAAGCAACGATATTGTTAGAATCTTTGATGTTTCCGATCCCAGTTCACCGATTGAAGTTGGGAATATAGACTTTTCAGTCCACGACATTGAAGTAGTTGATACCCTTGCATTTATTTTTCATGTAGGCGATGGCCTACATATTTTTGATGTAAGTGAACCAAGTTCAACGCATGAAGTAGGTTTTTTTCCTGATGATATTCAGTTTGGAGGTTTTGCTGTTGATAGTAGCTTTGTATACATTGCCAATACTTACCTTGGTCTGCGGGTTATCGACATTAGCAATCCTGCTTCTCCATTTGAGGTAGGAAGCATCAATACATGGACTGATGATGTTGTTGTTGATGGAACCTTTGCATATATTTCAGGATCAACATCAGGAATTAAAATAGTAGACATATCATCGCCGTACAACCCTGTAATTGTTGGATCATTTAATACTCCTGGCCAGGTTGAGCAAAAAATAACAATTCGCGATGGGTTACTTTTTGTTCCAGATGCATTTGCAGGAATGGAAATCATAAAAAATGATCTGTATGTGGCAAGTGTTCACAAAAAGAATTTGGTGGAGATGAATAAAGTAACTGTGTTCCCAAATCCTGGAAATGGAATGTTTACAATAAACCTTTCCCAAATAAATGCAGATAAAATCGACATTCAGGTTTTTACTACAACGGGGGTTTTAGTTTTCCAAAACACTTACATTAATACCCACGGCGCATTTACATGCACAATTAATCTTACACATCTTCCAGATGGTATCTACTACTTAAAAGTAAGCGGAGAAAAACTCAATATGGTTCATAAATTGATTAAAGAATCATGAGCCATGGATAGCGGTTTAGCTCCCTACAAGTTTTTGCATTCCGATATACCAATGATAAGGGTGTAGGCTTGATTAACTTCTGGGTGCATGATTTGATAGTAATCAGGAAACAAACATAAATACATTTACAAATAAAAAGGAAAAAGAAAACTTCAACAAAAAATATCTTAATTCTTTTCATGAAAAGGTATTCAATTTATTATAGTTAAAAGTATGGATTAAATGTAACAAATCTATAAATTATTGAGTCTTGTTTGTTTAAATACTTTAAATTTTTGTAATTTCGGCGGGAAGTTTTACAAAAAGCACTTTGTTCTCAATCCTAAAAAACAAATAGTTATGAAAGCAAAAATTTATTTTATCCTTGCAACTTGCTTATGTTATTTTAGTTTATTTTCGTCAACCTCAGCATTAAATAGCTCAGATTTAACAATCACTAATAGGGGTGCTGTTATTTCTATTTTAAGTGTGGGTGCTGATTTTACCTCTAACCAAACTACAATAGTGGCAGGTACTGAAATCCAATTTACCGATCTATCAACCGGAAATCCAACAAGCTGGGAGTGGGATTTCGAAAATGATGGGATTATTGATTCCGAGGAACAAAACCCAACCTGGATTTACGATGACCCTGGATTGTTTTCAGTTTCATTAACTGTTTACAATGCTTTTACTTCTTTTAATGAAACAAAAATAGATTACATGGATGTGCGGGTGAATGTGCCTGATACAAATTTTAAAGCTAAAATTAATGAGTATCTCGGGCAACCTTCTGGCCATAACCCAACCGTAGAAGAAATGAATGGGCTTACAGGAACATTTGAGGCGAATAGTTTAAATATTTCTAATATTGAAGGAGCTGAGTATTTAACGGGTATAATAAATCTCAAGATGAATTATAATCAAATCAGTGATATTTCTGCTGTTACTGGTTTAACAAATTTGACTCTGCTTTATATATATAATAACCAAATCGTTGATATCGAAGTAGTTTCAAGTTTAGTAAATTTGATAGCTCTACATATAGGCGATAATCAAATTATTGATATTTCTGCAGTTTCTGGAATATCAAATTTGACCGGACTTTATGTGTCAGGAAATCAAATTATTGATATTTCTGCTGTTTCCGGATTAATAAATCTGACGAGACTTTATTTGAGTGCAAATCAAATCAGCGACATTTCTGCAGTTTCTGGACTATCGAATTTGACTAACCTTGGCTTATCTTATAACCAAATCAGCGATATTACGCCCATTTCCGGATTAACGAATTTGACTACCCTTAATTTATCATCAAATCATATCATTGATATCGCTGCAGTTTCAGGTTTAGTAAATTCGACAATTCTACATTTAAATAATAATCAAATCAGTGATATTTCCTCAATTTCTGGATTAACAAGTTTAGAATACCTTAGTTTACCATCAAATCAAATCAGTGATATTTCTGCAGTTTCCGGCTTAACGAATTTGACGCAACTTCATTTAGGATATAATCAAATAACTGGAACTATCCCTGCTTTTTTCTATGACTTCAATAACCTAAATTCCCTTGTACTTAACAACAACCAGATTGAAAGTCCTCTACCGGGATTTATTTGTACACAAATGTCTAGCCTAACCAATCTTAGTTTAGAAAACAATAACTTTGGGATTGACGATTGTGATTCAATTGAATGTCTTATAGATAGAGGAGGTTGGAATAATTTTTCACATTCACCACAGAATAATGGCTTTACATTTATGGATGATTGTATTGGCTGCGAGGATGCAATAATTGAAATTGAACCTGATGACACTATTTGTGAAAATACATCTTATCAACTTAATGCAACAGCCAGCAATTACGAGTCATTGCAATGGACAACTTTTGGTGATGGCAGCTTTAATGATACAACAATTTTAAATCCTTTTTATACACCTGGCTCTGATGATATTATTAATAGTGAAGTTTCTCTATGCTTAACTGCTTTTGCCTTTGATCCCTGTACAGATACTATAAAATGTATGACCTTACACATACAACATTTGCCAACAGTTAATGCTGGCGAGAACCAAACTATTTGCGAAGGTAATAGCTACCAAATATTCAATTCTTATGCAAATAATTTTGACTCCTTAAATTGGACTTCATCTGGAGATGGCTTTTTTGTTGATCCGTATTCACTACATCCAACTTATTTAATTGGAGTTGAAGACAATGAAAATGGCTATGTTGAACTCTGTCTTCAAGCCTTTCCAGGGGGTGTATGTAGTGAAGCAGATTTTGATTGTATGATGTTGTTTATCGGAAAAGGAACACCTGCTGATTTTAACTATTCTCAAGATTGCGGTGCCTATACTATTGATTTCACTGACCAATCACAAACAGACTCCAATTACATTGCAAGTTGGTGTTGGGATTTTGGTGACATCCTGACAACACAAGACACATCATTTATGCAAAATCCCAGTTATCAATATCCTGCTTCGGGATTTTATGAAGTTTTTTTACAGATAACCGACACCCTTGGATGCATATATGATACTATAAGAACAATAGAAGTAATAGACTCTTTATTCATTGATCTGGGCTCAGATTTTTCACATTGCATAGGGGATACAATTAACCTAATCCCTGATGTATTTGGAGGCATACCTCCCTATACTTTTGAATGGAGTACATCAACCGGGCTTTTAACTACTGATTCAGTTTTAAATATCCTATTTGAACAAGATACTACGATTTTTTTATTGGTTACTGATGGAAATTTATGTCAGGCATCTGGTGATATCACAATCAGCGTGGCACATGTTTTTCAGGATGAAGAAATCTGCATGGTATCAGTAAGTGGATTGACAGGAAGAAATATGCTTGTATGGGAAAAAACCGATGGTGTTGGAACCTCCTATTATAAAATATACAGAGACAACACCCTTAATGCAATTGATTCGGTTCCTTTCGCAAACTACAGCACTTACATCGATAAGATAATGAGTCCCGAGAGTGATGAAACAAGCTATTGGATTTCATGTGTGGATTTTTGCGGTAATGAATCCGATTTAAGTGATGTACATTCACCAATGCAACTGATAAGCAAAGATGCCCCACCCACAGGAATTGAGTTGGAATGGACTGAATATGTTGGTTTTAGTTATGAAAAGTATTACGTGTACAAAGGATATTCAAAAACTGATTTCTTTTTAATTGATTCGATTATCAATGATACATCAATAGTTAAAACGTTTATTGATGATACTATTCCAACCCAGAGAGCATACTATAAGATAGCGGTAGAAAAAGAAATAGCGTGCAATCCAGATGATAATAAAGCAGGGCCTTTTAAGCAGTCATTATCCAATATTGCAGATAACGGATTACAAAGTATTATTTTTGAAAATGGGTGGAATGGCATTTCTGCTTTTATCATGCCAAACGAGCCTTTGTTGGACAGTATGTTTAAGAATATTCAAAACAACATATCCATTCTTCAAAATATGTATGGCTATTACTGGCCTGCACAAAACATCAATACACTTGGTAATTGGAACACCCAATTGGGCTATCAAATTAAAATGGCCAATGCCGACCAGTTCCTGGTTTATGGCTCACCTGTCGAAAACAAAACTGTGCAATTAAACACAAATTCTTGGAACCTGATTCCCGTGCTTTCAGAAAGTAATATCAACGTTGATCAGGTGTTTCCACATACAGATTCGGTATTTGTAAAGGAATCTGTTGGTTGGCGAATGTACTGGCCCAAATACGGGATCAATACCCTGGGCTATTTATCCCCCGGCCAATCGTACTTCGTATTTTCAGAGTATATGGAATCGGTGAATTTCGAAGTTGAGGATAAAAATAAGGCGGAGTTGAACTATCAGCCAGACTTTACAAATATCACCCCATGGGATGATGCCGTAAATACACCCGGCAGTCACACTATTACCATCGCAAACAGAGAATTACAAAATCTTAAAGACGGTGATGTGATAGCTGCCTTTACCCCATCAGGCATTTGTGCCGGTATGGTTGAGATTGGGGGCACACCAACTGGCCTATCAGCCAATGCAGATGATCCATATTCAGAGGCAACAGAAGGCTTTATTGAAGGCGAGCCCATCTACTACAAACTCTACCGACCCTCAACGGGTGAAACATTTAACTTTGATGTAGAATACGATTCCAATTACGATAATGAGGGCACTTTCAAACTGAACGGTATTTCGGTGATTTCAGAAATTAAGATTTCGGCAGTTTCGGTAAGTGAAAGCTTTGCAAACAGCATCCGGATTTTCCCCAACCCCACCGAAGGCAAGCTGGAAATTTCAATTGATGGCCTGAACGAAAAAGTTATGGGTAGGATTTTTGATTTACGAAACAAGGAGTGTAGCCGTTTTATGATTTATGGTGCAAGCCAGGAACACAAAAAACAGCTCGATTTATCATCCCTGCCGCCGGGCATTTATTTAATCAGCATCACCGGCGAAACCATCAGCTTTATAGAAAAGGTGGTGGTGATGTAGGTTTCAATTTTAACAGGATATTGAAAAATCCGGGGGGGTTAATTTTTCTCCGGATTTTTTTGTTTACTTTTTCTCAAACTCACGGATATAGTATTGAATTCAAACTTTAATCGGTGTAATAAATCATTCACAAAAAAATAGGAGAAATTTAAAATGAGAAATTTATTTTTAACATTTATTCTTGGCTTGTTCATATCTTCGGGTGTTTTCTCACAAAACTCATTGAATACTACCTTAATTAGTCATTGGGGTTATGGGCCATGCATGACAGCATCTGCGGATAATGATTACATATATATGGGTTCCGGATGTATGTTTTTGGTGATTGATAAAAGCGATCCTTCTCAACTTATTGAGATTGATGAATTATTATTGCCAGATCACATATCTGAAATAGTCCTAACTGAAGATTATGCTTTTGTTGCGAATGATGAAGCAGGGTTAAGGATAATAAATAGAAGCAATCCGTCATCTTCTTTTGAAGAGGGGTTCTGTAACACACCAGGTCATGCCAGAGGAGTTGTTGTATCAGGCAGTTATGCCTATGTTGCAGATGGTTATGAAGGCCTTCGTATTATCAATATCAGCAATCCTACAGCACCTTTTGAAGAAGGTTACTATAACACACCCGGTTTGGCAAATAGGATTGCCGTATCAGGTAGTTACGCTTACATTGCAGATTTTTCCAGCCTTCGTATAATTAACATTAGCAATCCTGAAACACCTTATGAAGTAGGATACTACGACACTCCTGGTACTGCCTATGATGTTTCTATATCGGGTAGTTATGCCTATATTGCAGATCAGCAAGAAGGGCTTCGTGCTATTGACATTAGCAATCCAGCTGTACCATTTGAAGTAGGGTTTTTAACTACAACGGACATTGTCTGGAGTATTTCTGTATCTGGCAATTATGCATATACAGGTACTTTTGACGGCCTTAGAATTATCAACATTAGCAACCCTTCATCTCCTTACGAAGAAGGATATTGCGATTTGCCTGGGGTCGGGGGTGGAAATGTTACGATATTAGACAGTTGTGCTTTTGTTGCAGATGATTTTGAAGGTCTGTATCTAGTAAATATTAGTAATGTGGCAGAACCTTTCCCAATAGGGTTTTATGAAACAGCAGGCCCTGCTATGGATTTAGCCGTATCTGGAAGTTATGCTTGTATTGCAACTAGATTTGACGGACTTCGCATCATCAACATCAGTGATCCCACAAATCCTTTTGAAGAAGGGTATTTTAATACACTTTCTTCTGTCTGGAGTGTTGATATATCTGGTAGTTATGCTTACCTTGCATGTGATTATCAAGGTCTTCGGATAATTGACATTAGTAATCCTGCGATACCTTTTCAAGTAGGACACTGTTATACAGATAGAGCTTATGGTGTTACTGTTTCAGGCAGCTATGCTTACATTGCCGATAACGATTATGGTCTTTGTATTATCAACATCAGTGATCCCACAGCTCCCTATGAAGAAGGTAGTTATGACACTGATGGTTATGCCTTTAATGTAGCGATATCGGGTAGTTTTGCTTATGTTGCAGATGGTTATGATGGTCTTCGAATCATTAATATTAGCAATCCTGTAGCTCCTTTTGAAGTAGGATATTACGACACACCTAACTTTGTTTTAGATGTTGTCGTTTCAGGTAGTTATGCATATATTGTTGATTTTGATAAGGCTCTTCGTATAATCAATATCGACCATCCTGCAGCACCTTTCGAAGAGGGCTTCTACATTACACCCGGTTATGCCAGAAGTGTTGCTTTATTAGGTAGTTATGCTTATGTTGCAGATGAGCATGAAGGTCTTCGTATAATCAATATCGACAATCCTGCAGCACCCTTTGAAGAAGGGTACTATGACACACCAGGAGAGAGTTATGGGGTAGCTGTATCAGAACATTTTGCATATTTAGCGGATGGACATGCCGGAATGGAAATCATTCGAAACGACTTAATCGTTGGCATTGATAATAACTTTACCAATCGGGGCAATGCCCAATTAACAAATTATCCTAATCCTTTTAATGGTAACATGAATATTTCATTCACGATAGAAACTAAAGCATTTGTGGATCTTACCATTTATGATTGCATTGGGAATAAAATACAGACTTTAGTCCATGAGGAACTTTTGGCGGGCGAATACCAGATACCATTTGATGGTATCGGGTTAAAGTCCGGAGCATACTATTATGTACTCAGTTATGATAAAAATATCATGAACGGGAAATTCATCATTTTTAATTAATGATTGTAAATTTTTTTATATTTGTTGGATTGTATTCAAAAAAAATGCTTTATGAAAACACCATTTTTTCATAGCCAAAAACTTCACCTGCTTTTTGTCTTATTACTGTTATTTGCAAATAGCGTTTACGGGCAGCTAACTATTGATTTCACTTTTGCGCCAGATAATGCTTGTTCAGGCACTTTGGTCTCATTTGATACATTGTATGTTTCAGGTGGCAGTAATAATCCTGAAAAGTACCTGTATGATTGGGATTTTGGAGACGGTTCGCTTCATAGTTTCAATGCCAAACCATCTCATCCTTTTGATAATGCAATCGGATGTGGCGATTTTATTTATACTGTAATATTTACGGTTGTAGATACTTCTTTCCGTCCCCCGATTAGTGGCTCTACTGCGTATCAGGTTACAGTGAAAGCTCGTCCCAACCCGCAAATAAATCCACCTGGTCCATTTGATAACTGTGGTAACGCCTCACAGGAAAACCCAGAATTTGTAATTTCATTCACAAATATCACCGATAATTATAGTTGCATTCAGTCAGATATTGATAGTATTGATTGGGAAGGAAATGGTGAATATGATACAGCATTTCAGGCTTTTAATGAAACTATTACTCATGTATATGAAGAATTGGGTGGGTATTTTCTTACAATTAAGGCTGTAGGTGATAATGGTTGCGTTGGTGTTTCAAAGTTTGAAGTTAAGAATGATATAGCAAATCCAAGTGGTGCATTCGGTATTCCAGGTACTTATACTAATACTTGTGCGCCCCTTACCTATACATTTAAAGTTAATTACTATGAGCCAAATTCAATTACAACAACCTATGTATTTGACTTTGATGATGATAATACGGAAATTTGGACACAGCAAATGGTTTCCAATAGTGGTGGCTTTATCGACCATTTATATGAAACATCATCCTGTACGAATCCAGAAGGGAAGTTTCATCCAAGTGTGTCGATAAGGAATTCATGCGATACTACTACCATAGAAGCCAACACGGTAAAAATTGGCATAGGGCCTGATGCAAACAATGACACTGCCACCCTAAATGTTTGCGTTGATTCTGTTTTGTACTTCTATAGCTCAGACCTATTTATACCAGGCTACAACAGTAATTGTGCAAGTAACCATCAGTTCGAGTGGTATTTTGAAGAAGGTCAGCAATCATTTTTTGAAAACCCTTTTCATATTTATGATTTACAGGGTGAATATGCCGGCTGGGTGAGGATTGAAAATGAATGTGGATTTGATTCCGCTCATTTCATGGTACGTGTTGTTCCCAATCCGGTAGCTTCTGCTGAGGCAAGTACTTTAATCGATTGCAAACCATTTGAAGTTAGCTTTATTAATAATTCATCGGGCGACCCAACTTCATTTTTTTGGACCGTAAGCCCGGGTACAGGAGTTAGTTTCGTGAATTCGACAACTGAAACCTCCTATGAGCCAACCATAAAGTTTGAAACAAAAGGAGAGTATGTTGTTACACTGCGGGCAGCGAATGGCTGCTCCGAGAGTTACCAGACTTTTAGTATCACTGCAATGGATGTCCCTGAAATCACTTTAGATCAATTACCTGAACCGAACTGTGTCGAATTTTCTTTTTTTCCGATTGATTACGTGACCTTTAACCCATCATATAATGGGATTACTTCTTACTCATGGCATTTTGAAAATGGCGTTCCAGAGACTTCAACAAACGCTGATCCTGGTGTTATTATTTATTCTGTTGAGGGCAAGCATGAAATTACAGTAAGCGCAGAAAATGAATGTGGCTGGTCTGAAATTGCAGTAGATTCGATTGTGATAATTATTGAACCGGAAATAACAGATTTTATATTTTCTGACAGTACAATAATACTGGATACATTGCTCTGTAAATCTGATAATCCTTTTAGGTTTGGTGTAATTATAAATGATGATGCTTATGAGTTTCCAAATTTGACATGGACGAGTGTTCCGCTGGGTTTTATTACAATTGATGGTTGGTTTACACCCGACACTCCGCAACTTTATACCATTAGCCTGGAATATGGTGAGCCTCCTGATTGCTATGATTCTACTGGTTTTCAAATAGAGCTTGTCGATTTACCCGAGGTGGATGCAGGAGAAAATGTTTCGATTTGTGATGGGGGAGATGCTCAAATAGAACTGCTGGGTACGCCTTTGGGTGGTACCTGGGATTTCCCTGTTGCTAATGTGATAGGAACTACATACAATGGCTTATTCGCGATAACTGGAGTTGCTCCAGGTATCTATACGTTAAATTATCATTATAAAGATGAAGATACCGGATGTTGGGGTGAAGATGAAGTGGATGTATATATTGATTCAATACCAGACACCGATTTTATTTCATCTCCCCTGGCGCCATATTGCGAGGGCGAAACAGTTGTATTTTCTGCACCAAACTCGAATCTAAGCAGTACAACCTATTTATGGCGTATTAACGGAGGGCAACAAATCGGGTTTTCGGAAATCTCCGTTGATTTTACCGTAGCTGGAGATTACACAATAGAATTAACAGCAATAAGCCCGTTTAGTGATTGCTCAGAAACAACTACAAAAACTTTCACGGTATATCCCATCCCGCCAAAACCAGATTTCACCATTTCTCCGACTTTTGGCTGTGGGCCATTGGAGGCAGCAATAGTAGTGGATGAGTCCTTTCATGATTTTGGTGGGAATTCAGACTGGTACAATGATGGTGTCTGGTTTTCTGATGGTATTCCACCATTTACCTCTATTTTACATTATCCTTCCGGCACTGAGGTAGAGCAATACAAAGTGAAATGGGTATTAGGAAATGTTTGTGGTATTGATAGTATCACAAAAATTGTTACTGTTTTACCAGGCCCAACCAGCAAGATTTCTATCGACAATTCCAATACTTATGGATCACAAGTTGCTTTTGTAAATGAATCATGGGATTACAGTTGTTGTACATGGATTTTACCTGGTGGTATTCCGTTTAACAGTTGCAACGACCAGGTAGTAACTTTTGAAGAAAAGGGAGAATATGAGATTCAATTAATTACAACAAACGATCAAGGTTGTGCGGATACTGCAGAGATAAGTTACGAATTTATACCCAAAGGCCTTTATCTTCCCAATGCGTTTATTCCGGGCAGCCCCGATACCCTTGTTAATAAATTTAGAGCTGTGGGCGTCAATCTCCTGTCGTACAACCTGGCGGTGTACGACACTTGGGGGAACTTGATTTGGGAAACTTCGCGCATTGTCGATACACAGCCGGCAGATGGTTGGGATGGGAAGGATAAAAAGGGCACTGACCTTCCGCAGGATGTGTATATCTGGTATGCCCGCGCGGTTTTTACCGATCAAACAATATGGCAGGGAATGGATGGCAATACCTCTGGGAATGTAACTTTGTTAAGATAGCCAGGATGATATATCTTAAAAAAATAACCTTAGCAAGAGGACTATTTAAAATTTCGGGTTCTTCCGCAAAAAACACCTTGCCCTGCTTTGTGTTTTTTGTTTTGTTTTTTTTTACTTCATATCGGGGCTATTCTCAAGACCCAAGTTTTAGCCAGTTTACAAGCAACAACCTTTATATAAATCCTGCCTATGTTGGTAGATCCGATAAAATTGATGTGCTTATTCATTACCGTCGCTACTTAATCCGTTTACCGGTAAAGTTTGAGCACATGTACTTTTCGGCAGATTACCCACTTTCTAGGGTCAATGGTTTAGGTGGTGTGGGTATTATGGTTTTTCAAAATTCTGAAGGTGACGGATATTTAAAAACAAGTACTATTGGAATACCTTTTTCAGCGCGAGTTAATATTAGTCGTAAAACCAGTGTTCAATTTGGCATTATGCCTTCCATTATTTTCAAATCGATTGGGTGGGATCAGTTTATTTTTGGAAACCAGTTAAATCCATACAGTGGCTTTGACCCAAACATAAATTCGCCCATTCCTACTGGTTTATCTGAAAGTCTTACCCCCCTTCCTGATTTTTCGTTTGGCTTTTTGGGCAGGTATGTTAAGAGTCCTTCAAAACGGCCAAATTGCATTTCAAAAGTGTGGGAATTTGGTCTTGCATTTCATCATTGGCCACTAAAGATTAACCAATCATTTATAAACGAATATGCTCCTGTGCCCTTTAGAATTGTAGGAAATATTAAATACACATTCCCAATTAAAGATGCCGGAACCCTGTTACAACCCGCAGTTATTTATGAGCGGCAAGGTCCTTTAAGCACCGCCATGATTGCAGCAAAAGTCATTAGGGAAAGCTATTTATTTGGTTTTGGAATGAGGCTGGAGCAAACCAGGTTGCAGACTTTTAACAATTTTACATTTGAAGGTGGTTATTCTATTTTATGGGGGGAGAAAAATAAAAAAAGGGCATGGATTCTTTTTAGCATGGATATGCCAATGATGGCAAAATACAGTATTGCAAATACTGCTTACGAAATTAGTTTCAACTATAGGCTTGCATTAGAAGATTGTTGTGGAATTCCCGGCAATACTTTGAATTATGATAGATAGCATTATTGCCAGAATCAACCCTCAAGTTAAAAACTTAATTTTTTAATGACAAGCAATGAAATTGAGGTTTACAACAATACATCCTACACACTCACCATTTTATACAGCGGCCCGGAAAGCAAGAGCATTGTAATACAAGTCAGGCAATAGAACAACGTTGAACTCCCAATCGGGAAATACAAAGTAGCGGCTTTGGTAAGTGCTTCACATATTGGAAACTTTGCCTGCACCGAAAAACTGGAAGGCGGGAGTTATAGTGTGGAGTACTATATTTACACTTCGTATTATTAGAATAACCAGACTTTCACAAACAAATTGTTTTTATAGTGGAGTCCAGCAAGCACATTAATAACGGGGCGTAATCCTAAAAGCCATACGAGTTTAATATCCCACCTCATTTTTTATGCGCAAGTTGACAAAATTATTAAGAATCACTCCAGCCCCCTACCTCAACTTCCCCCTCCACTCACCGGCTTTGGTTTCCTGATTGGTTTTGGTATAAAAATCAACGAGGGCATAAATGTAATCTTTGTTTTCAGGCTCCAGATTTATTGCCTTTAAAAGAGATTCTTCAGCCCTTGCTGGTTTGTTGAGGTATTGATAAATTAATCCGAGGTTATAGAAAATCCGCGATCGTTCCGGCATAAGTAAAGCTGCCTTTTCAAGCGTTTCTGCAGACTCCGGGAGTTTATTCATTTCAGCCTGCAATAGCCCCAGCGAATAATATACATCCCCTTGCTCAGGGTGATCCCGAATGACTTCCCTAAATAGTTGCGCTGCTTTATCGTTTTGCTGTTGTGCATTGTAGAGCATGGCCAGGTTTATTTTTGCCGGATAAAACTGATCATCAATTTCAATTGCCTTTCGGTAGTTTTGTTCAGCTTCGGTGGTTTTTCCCTGCCTTGAATAAAGGTTGGCAAGGTTAAAACTCCCGGCAGCAAAATCGGCAGTATATTCCATGGCCTCCTCGTATTCCGCCAAAGCCTCGTTGTACGATTTTATCCAGGATGAATCTACTGCCTGCACGGGCAATTGCGAGAGTTTGAGCGCAGCCTCAGCCCGCACAGCTTTAACAGGGTCGTGGAGCATGGGAACAAACGAGGTTTTAAATTCTTCGATGGTGGCCGGGTTTAAACTCCCCACAGCATAGTGCCGCATCATGGGGTCATCATCCGACAAATGAAGTTTCAAAGCATTCAGCGCACGTGCATCCTGATAATTGGCCAACAACGAAAGTGCAGTTGCCCTCACCATAAGGGGATACAAATCTTCGGAAGCATTGGCAATGGCGATTAAACCTTCGAGTGCTGCGGGGTTGGCATCTTCGCCACCTGAAATTGTAGTTCCATAATGTGCAGCCCTGCTTTTGCCGTACCATTCGCTGATATATTTTTCAGACCATTGGGCTGTCTTGTCGGTGTGGCAACTGTTGCAGGCGTTGGGCACCCCCAAACTCAAAGTAAGGTCGGGTCGTGGAACCCTGAAGCTGTGATCGCGGCGGTAGTCCACGCCCATGTAAAATCCACCGGACATGTGGCAATTTATGCACAGCGCACCTTCTCCTTCCAGGTTGTACATTTGCCTATGGTTGCCTTCCTGCAATTGGGGGTTGTCCTTCTTTTTATGGAAATGATGATTGTAGGTATCGTAAACTTCCGGGCGGTGGCATTGCAGGCAAAGCTCGTTTCCTGTTTTAATAAGTTTCAGGCTGTGGGCATCGTGGCAGTCGTTGCACTTCACATCGTTCATGTACATTTTGCTTTGCAGGAAAGAACCATACACGTAGTCTTCTTCCAGAATTTGCCCATCGGAATAATAGTAAGGTTCGCCGCTAAGTTGCGGGATGTAGTGGTCGAGCAGATTGGCACCAAAATGATCAAAATCGCTGAGTGCCGATCGGCGCAGGTGGCAACGGGCGCAAAGGTCAACATATTGGCGGGTATTCTGATTGCGGGTATTTATTACAAGGGCAGTATTATTATCTGTTGGCCGGGCCATTTCGGGGAGTTTGGCCCAGTCGAGATGGGCAGAGCCCGGGCCGTGGCAGGCTTCGCAATTCACATTAATATCGCTCCATGAAGTTTGATAAACTCCGGTTTTATGATCGTAGTTTTTTTGCAAATGTGTAGAGTGGCAATCGGCGCACATGCCATTCCAGTTCTGGGCCTGGTTGGTCCAGTAAAGCCAATTATCGGGATCAACATCTTCATCAGTATAAACTGCCTCCGACATATCGTACCAACTATTATCACGCGAATTCCAGGTAAGATTGAGGGTTTGCATTTTACCATTTCCGAAGGGAATTAAATATTGCTGCAAGGGCCACCAGCCAAAGGTATGGGTGATTTCAAGTTCCTGAAATACACCTCCCGAGCCATTGGTGTAAACGAAAAACTTTCCATCTCTTTTGTAAAACTTACTTGTATCGCCAGACTCAGCAACAAAATTTGCATCACCAAAATCACCAAGCACAGTTTCTTCGCAGGCAACAGTCATGGCCAGGTCGTGGTCGGATTTTTCCCACAGGTCGAACTCTATTTTATGACATTCGATGCATGTTTCGCCGCCGACAAAAAAGGGTTTATCTGAAATAATAGCTCCCGCATCCGCATAATAATGGAATTTAATCCATTGTGCCGGGAATGCCAGAACGATGATCAGGAGCGAGATGAAGCCAGTGATTTTCCAGGTATTTGTCAAGATGGGTTATTTGTTATTATGATGTGTTTGATGTATTATTTATTAATAAGCTTTTGTAAAGCTATTCCTTTTTGAGTTAGTATGTATTTTTGTTTTGGATGATTCGGGCTGTCAGGATATTTCATTTGAATAAAACCTTCTTCAATAGCAGGAATAATGTAATGAACCCTAAAATAATCATCATGTTTTAAAGCTAATCTTTCTTGTATTTCCACTCTCTTCATTTCTGTATGCATTGATAGAATCAACCTATTCACTCCCCCACTAACTTCCCCACTATATTTTTCAGCTGTTGCAAATGGTCTGTAAATAATGGCTCTAAAAGAAATGGTTCAAAGAACCTTCCCAACAGTGGGTCAGATTGTAAATAGTGCGTGTCCATAAAGTCAGATCTTTTTAATTTAAGATTGAAGATTAACGATCGTCCGAAGGACTCCTACGGAGGAGATTTTAGATTGTGTTGAATAACACCTACATCTTAAATCTATGCCATAGGCATCCCAATGGGAAATTCGACAATCTTAAATCTTATATTTTTCTAAATGTTACTTTAAAGACGAACACTAAATAGTCTGACAGGGCTTTTCTTTCTTCGGAAAACTCTGATTGAACACTGCTGATAAATATTTTTTTTCTATCCATAGAAGTTGTATCTTTGCTCCCTAACATCCCCGGTGATAGCATCTCTGGGCCGACGCCTCAAAATCTGGGGCGTTTCTTTTTTGTCCCTTCTTCAAACCCAGGTTGCTACTTATTTCCATTCCATCAATTTATAATCATCCACGGTTTTGGATTGGGTGTTGAAATTAATACCGAACAACATTTTTTGCCTTGTGTCAAACTGGTATTTGTCGGCATATTTCTTATCCCTGATTTGTTGGATGGCCTTTTCGGCATCCTGATTTATTTTAAATTCGATGATATAAATTGTTTTGGTAGTTTTAACAACGGCATCAATACGGCCATCGATGGTTAATATCTCTGCTTCAATTTTATATCCTGTAAGTTTCATCACCATGTAAAATAGCGAATGGAAGTATTTTTCTTTTTCTTCGATGATGGTGTAGGGAATGCTTTTGAAGAGTGTATTGATATGATCGATAAACTTCTTCATATCCTGATCGTCAAAACTTTTCACAATGTCCACCAGCAACATATCGGTTTTATCGAGCTTGCCAAGCGTTAATTCGGCAAGAATGTGTGTGGTAAATGAATCGGCCACTTCCTTGTTAGGGTAATCAAGCACGAAAGTATTCCTGAAAATGTCAAAGCTTTTAATCGTGAGGTATCCGGTTTGGAATAACAGGGGGATCAGCGACATATTTTGCAAATCGTATTTGTCGAGCAAACTTACATTGATGGTTCTTTTTTCGATATCGAAGGCAGTGTAATGTTCATGCCTGATTTTTTTGGTTAGAAATGTAGGTGTTCCCGTGGTAAACCAGTAATTGTTAAATGTTTCTTTCGCAAAAAGATTCATTAAGGAAACCGGATTATAAACAAAATTTTTCCCATCCCAGGAGTATCCATTGTACCACTCTTTGATTACCGGCTTAATGTCAGGGTAATAACCTGCATATACATCCTGAACTTTTTGAATATAGTCAGGAAAATAATGTTCTACCTCTTCCTGGGTCCAGCCGAGCATGGTAGTAAAACGTTTGTCGAGGGTAATATCTTCGAGGTTATTTAGGTCGGAGAAAATAGAAACCTTGCTGAATTTGGAAACACCCGTAATAAAGAAAAACCGTATGTATTGATCCGCATCTTTAATTACTGAATAGAAATCTTTAAGGATTTCACGATTTTCCTCGGCTTTTTCAATATTGGTCATGTAATCGATGATGGGCTTATCGTATTCATCGATAAGTATTACCACACGTTTTTTTACACTGAGCATTTCGATGAGCGACCTGAATTTGGATTGCGCCCCAATTGTTGTAAACTTTAAATTGTAGCTTAGTGCTATTCTGTCGAGTTCGTTGCTTATCGCTGCTGCCAGGCCAATAGTTTTGTACTCAATATTTGAGAAGGAAATTTTGATAAGCGGATAGGTCTCCCAATCAATTTTATCATAAATCCATAAACCTTTAAATAATTCTTTATTTCCTAAAAAAATTTCTTTGATCGTGTTTAGCAATAATGACTTTCCAAATCGTCGTGGCCGGGAAAGGAAATAATATTTTTGCTCGAATAGTTGATAAATCTGCTTAGTTTTATCAACATAAATACGCTTATCAAGGATAAGCTCTGAAAAGTCCTGACGACCTATTGGAAGATTTTTCATCGTTAAGCTGTTTAATTAATTCTGGACAAAGTTACTGAAAAAGGACTTGGAAAAAGCGTGGCCTTGACGATCATGTAAATAACTATTCATTTTTTCTTGGTGTTTCTTTGAGTCTTGGTGGCTTAGTGGCAAATTAAGAATGGACAGCCATTCACATAGTGATGCCGGCTTCGCGAGGCGAGCCTATGGCAAAAGACTCAAAGGTACTCCCGATAGGGATACCAATGGTAAAAGTATCACAAAGTTTATCTGATGCGACATAACAATTAAACTAAGTTTGAAGTTTTGAATTTAGGCGACCCTGCGGCCTACCCCATTTTAAAACGAAAATATTGTTCTTGACCTTTCCCACAATTAAAGATTAACACTTTTCGATTAAAGATTAACCAATAACGATTAACCAATAACGGTTAACCAATAACAATTAACTAATAACCTTTAACCCCCATAAGCCGCCTGCCCTTTCTCAAATTCTTTCCGCTTGATGGGTTTGCTCGTGTTTACTTTTACCACGCCCTGCTCCACAGTTACCGGGTAATAATCCAGTGCACGGGGTGCGGGCGGATTGATTACATTGCCCGCCATATCAAACTGCGAAGCGTGGCAGGGGCAAATAAATTCTTTCTTATCGGCATCCCAGCTTACCGAGCAGGCCAGGTGTGTGCATTTTAGCGATAAAGCCAATAATCCGCCATCATCAAGCCTCACCAAATAAAACTGCCCGCTGCGAAAAGGCGTAACCGAACCTTTAGCGATATTTGCCAAACTCCCAACGGTTTTTATGCTGCTGACCGTGGAGCTTGCTGCCTTTTTGTTGGGCGATAAAAATGAGGTGAAGGCCCAAAACACTTCCAGTCCGGCCAGCACACCCAAACCCCACCAAGCTTTCTTTAGGAAGCCACGGCGTGAAGAAGCTTCATCCTTTTTCTGGATCTCAGAAACGTCCTTTTGTGATTCATGTGTATGTTTTTTCTTTTGTAACATTTGTGTTTTTATTAATCTGTTTGATGGATATGTATTGGTTATTGGCTGCCGGAGAGTGCAAATTTCCTTGTAGATTCTTGCACAGAATTAATGTTGCTCCAGATTCTGTCCCGCGCAATTTTCATATACTTATCACATAACCATCACATAAGATTTTGTTGATTTCCAATTGTTTATAATATTGATTTGATATTTACCTATTAATTTTTAATAATAATAAACTACCAAACCAGTTCCATTCCCCCGCCCCTAAAAAATGTTCCCATCAGCATCAAAACAATGTAAGCCACCGAAAATAATATGAAAAGTGAAAGGACAATATCAATTTTCTTATTGCTGAATTTCCTTTTAATTAGTTGAATAAACCCCCAGGTTAATCCCGTCAGAGCCAGCAATGGAAAAAACCCTTCGCTGATCCATGACGGCAAAAAGGTTGTGTGTTGCTGAAAATGTAAAAGGTACTCATCAACCAAAACGAGTATGGGCGTAATAACTAATCCTGCTAAAGCGGACCATAAAATAATAGTATTAAGTGTTTTGGCACTGAAATCAACATTCCCCGACTGGCTTTTGTAAGCCAAAAATGGAAACAGAATAAAACCTGCCAGCAGGAGCAAGGGGATAATTAAAACAGCGAACACCGGGTGGAAATGTAGCAGCAATTCCTGGATGCCCTGGAAATACCAGGGCGATTTGGCCGGGTTAGGGCTAAAGGCCGGGTTGGCTTTTTCAAGTAAAGGCGCATCAAAAAACAGGCTGAAAAGTAACACGAAAGCCAGCAAAGTCAAAGCCGTTATAAGTTCCCGATTTACAAGGTGCGGGTAGCTATCCGCTAATTTCAAGTTTGTTTCGCTTGTGTTTCGTGGAAGGATTACCCCACCATTCTTTCGGACTTTCCAAAAATGCCATACCAGGAAGAATGTGATTAATCCCGGCAAAACGGCAGTGTGGAAGGTGTAAAAGATAGTCAGGGTTTCTGCGCCAACATCAGCACCCCCACGAATCATTTCCTTGATTCCTTCACCTAAAATTGGCACATAATCGAACATGCTAGTACTAACGGTTACCGCCCAAAACGAAAGCTGATCCCAGGGTAAAAGGTAGCCCGTAAAGTTGATAAAAACTACCAGCAAAAAAAGCACGACCCCGATTGCCCAGTTCCAGTGGCGGGGCGGCAGGAAAGCGCCGGTTAAGAAAACCCGCAGCAAATGCAGGAAGGTGATGACAATCAAAAACATCCCCGACCAGTGGTGGATATTGCGGAAAAGTTGCCCAAACACAATGTCGTTTTCGATAAACAGGATGGATTGATAAGCCCCCGCCGGTGAGGCATCATAATGAAAGCGCAAAAGTATGCCCGTGAAAACCTGAAGCAAAAGAATGATTAGTGCCATACCGCCTAAGCCAAAAGTATGAGTAAAGCGAAGATTAGCACTTGGAATTCGTTGCGGATGAATGGCCAGGAGCAGATTCCCCACCCTTTTTTTCCGATGTTCTTTATGGTTTTGTAGCGCTGTCAATAGCAATTATTGATTTGTTTTTCAGGGCTAAAATTAAAATTATTCTTTGAGGTGTAATGGCTTTAAAATGCTTATTTTATTGTTTTTCGTCAGAAAAATCCTTTGCTCCCTCCGCACCCTTTGCGGTTATTAAAGCCAACCGTAAAGCAGCAAAGCCTACATAAAAGAAGAAAATATTAATAGTTGCTCTCCAATAAAACTACTCCACCTATTTTTATTGAGCTGGAAAGTGGAACAATTCCAGCGGTAGGAAAAGCCGGTGAACTTGAAATAGTATGAAGAAGAAGGGTTTTAATAAAAGAAATTAACGAGAATCTTGCCCGCCATATCCTGAAAACGTTAAAAAGTTAAGCCTCTCAGTACTTCAAAAATTTCACTACGGCTTTGTTGTTTTCAGTTTTCATTTTCATCACATACAATCCCGGGACTAAGTCTTTTAAATCAATACTTATGGGCTGAATCGTAAGGTCGTTTTGTTTTACCAAAAGGCTTTTTACCAAAATGCCGTCAGTACTGTAAATTTCAATTTGCCTTTTGCCTTTCCATTCTTCGAGATTAGAAAATGAAATATATACTACATCCCCGGCAGGGTTTGGCGAAATTCGTATTCCTGCATTGCTGTTTCCGGCTTTATTTGAGATCCCAACAACTTCAGTAATCGAAAAGGGTGTTTCGTTGATGGTAAATAAATCAGGGATATTGGGGATCGTCATTTTCAGGAAACATTCTTCCGCATTGATGTTGGGAACAACCCAGGCGTAGGGCGAGTTTCCGGCGGGGGTGCTATTCACCACAGTGCTCCACGTCTGTCCGTTGTCCGGCGAAAACTCAATCCTTACCGAACTAATAATTTCACTTTCCCAGCTTATGTCGAAGGTGCTGTTGCCCTCCAGGTTTTCGCCGCCGGTGGGTGAGGTGAGGTCGAGGCGGAAAACGATGAAGAAATTATTGGTTTCGTCATATACTTCCGGGTAGCCCGTTTCGGTAATTTTGATTTTGCACCACGAGGCTGCTACTTCCGGAATCCAGCTATATGAACCATTGCTGGCCGGAATACCCTCATCAATCGTTACCCAGTCGCCGTTGTGC
>Ga0075111_1000315_pt1 | contig 23127 bp, 26 predicted proteins | sample AntAceMetag02UKK_FD_69787 | JGI IMG/M metagenome (GOLD analysis project Ga0075111, IMG submission 69787) | Saline lake microbial communities from Ace Lake, Antarctica - Antarctic Ace Lake Metagenome 02UKK | ecosystem: Environmental > Aquatic > Non-marine Saline and Alkaline > Saline | place... | reverse complement strand
AGGGGAGGATAAAATCTCTTGAATAACAGAATCAAAACTATTTAATATCTGTTTATTTGTAAATCTTAAAATATTTAATTTATAGAAACCAAGAACATTATCTTTGATTTTGTCATATTCTAAACCATCTTCTGTGTAGTGCTGGCTACCATCAACTTCAATAATAGTATTTAATTTTGAGCAATAAAAATCGACGATATAGTTATCAATCATTCTTTGTTTGTAAAATTTGAATTTATCTTTTTTTAAAAATTCTGACCAAAGCCTTTTCTCAGCTTCTGTCATATGATTACGCAACGCTTTTGCCCTAATTTGTAGTTTAGGATTATATGGTAGTGATCTTCCATTCCATATTAAACCTCTCTGTTTCAAAAACCCTCTATCATACTCTCCCCTAGCTGGGGAGATGGGCTGTTTGCGCTTTTCTGAAAACAGCTCAGAGGGGTCTTTTTTTTCCAAACCCCTCCGCCTCGACAAGCTCGGCACCTCCCCTGCTAGGGGAGGATCTTCATCTTTTTCTTTGTTGTCTCCCCTAACAGGGGAGATGGCAGAGGGGTCTTTTTTTTTCTGATCTCGACTAAGCGGAAGATATATTTTATCTTGTAATTCTTGATACTCTTTATCTAGTTCACTTTGAATAGTAATACCACCGCCACTTCGATAGTAATGTGTACCATCAGGTCGTTTTTCAATATAGCGGATTAAGACTCCACTATCCAGTTTTGTGCCATCGAAATAACCAAAGACTCCCGTATAAAAACCACGATCATCCTGCTCGACATCCTTTATTATTGATACCGTCCTCGGCTTTGGTGTGCCAGATACTGATCCTGCCGGGAGGAGTTTATCTAGTATTGTCCCAATATTATCCTCCCAATTTGGTATTGTCCCGACTAGTTCTGAGCTGGTTTGCCAAAGCCAATCAGTGCCGGTATTGACCTTGTCTAAGTACCGAAACTTAGAAACTTCAACATTTTGTGCAACACAATTTAGATCGTTCCGTAAAAGATCAACAATCATCAGGTGCTCTGCTGATTCTTTTTGGGAGTTCATTAAGTTTTCACCTGTCAGATCTTCAGAGACTAAAGTAGTCCCTTTCATTGGATATGTTGAGATTGTATTGTTCTCCATTTTAATAAATCGTTCCGGTGAAAAAGATAAAAACTCATCATCTAACAAGCATTTAAACTTTGCGATGGATTGTTCATAAACGCTAGCTAAATTACTGCTAATCTCAACTACTGATGGAAACGTTAAATTTAACAGATATGTATTACCCGATTTCATTTCTTCCTGCACGAGCTGAAACGCTTTTTTATACATCGATTTTGATACTACTTGAATGGCATTAAGGCTTATATTTTGGGATACATGCTCAACAGGAGAGTTAACTGAGAAATTTCCACATGTAAACCGAATATCTTCAGGACAGTCTGAAAGAGGATATACCTTGAATTTGTTTTTGTAAAAATCGATTGCAAAGAAAAAAGGCTCTCGTTTTCGGCCTAATTCATTTATATAATCGAACATCTTAATCCCAGGTTACTAAAAGTTCTGCCAGCTCTTTAATATTTTTGGGGAATTTCTTATTTGCAATAACGGAATCGAGGAAACGTTTCCCATAGCCTTGGGTCAATACTCTCTTATCGAGAATGATAACACTACCTCTATCGGATTTATTCCGAATTAATCGACCGAAACCCTGTTTAAACTTAACAACAGCATTCGGGATAACATATTCGAAGAAACTACTTTTCCCAGTGCTAGCAACGGACTCCATTCTAGCCATGACGATTGGGTCTGTTGGCACTTCAAATGGTAGTTTGACTATTACAACATGGGATAGTGCTTCACCGGGTACATCTACCCCCTCCCAAAAACTATCGGTTCCCATCAGGACTGAATCCACATTTTGTTTAAACGCCTTAATTAAATTTCGATCCGACATATTTTTACCCTGAACCAATAACTGAATTTTGTAATTCATCATGGGCTCTTTCAATAAGTAGTACACTTCACTCATATGTTTGTGTGAGGTGAAGAGAATCAATGCCTTCCCTTCAGTCGAAATAATAATACGTTCAATATACTTTGCTAATTTTTCCAGATATTGTTTATCATCGACATACTGAGGTGAGTCCTGTGGGATGCACATTAGTATATTTTTTTCTAAATCGAAGGGAGAATTCAATATATGAGTATTTACCTTTATATCGTTATCTAAATATCCGATTCTAGATAGAAAATAATTGAAATTTGATTTCACAGATAATGTTGCTGACGTTAGCAACACCGATTGTTTATCTTTAAAAATATACTTCTGAAGAGAACTACCCACATCTATTGGCACCGCTTTAAGTTCAAATATTTTTGTTTTTCTGTACTCTGTTTTTTCCAACCAGCGCACATAGTTTTTCATTTTTAATTTCAAGTATTCGACATCATTTTTTATATATACCACTTCCAATAATATCTTTTTAAAGAATGCGAACTGTATTTTATCGAGATTCTGCTTTAAATAATCGCTCTGTTCTAACAGCATATTCTCGAGGTCTGTTATGATTCCGTTAATGACCGACAAAAATTCCTCTAAGGTCGCAAGGTCTTCATCTAATAACTGATCGACGCTTAATTTCTTCTTACTTTTTTTATAAAAGATATTCTCTTTTTCTTTCTTTTTAAAAATCTCTTCAACATGCTTAAAAAGTTCTATATTTTTATTTAGTAAAGTGCGACCCTTTATTTGTAATTCTGCAAATTTTAACTTCAGAGTGGATTCTTCCAAGACATGATCTGCCAAGATCTTTTGTTCAATTATTTTAACCGCTACATCATGGATTCGCTTTTTATTTATTCCACGAGAGAAACAACCCGTTGCGATATTTTCAACCGTATGAGCTTCATCAATTATTAAATGATCATAGTTCGGTATAATATTGGCAGTATAAAAAATATCCGAAAACAATAAGGCATGGTTTACAACAATTATCTGAGCATCCTTTGAACGTTTCTTTATTCGATTAATGAAACAGATTGTTTTAAATGGACATTTACTCTGTAAACAGGAATAACTGTCGGACGAAATCTGATTTTTAAACTTTGTCACTAAGCTATTATGGACTTCAGTAAAATCACCATAATTTGACTTGAATAACCACATCATAACCGCCAGCATTGATTTCATATCATCATACTGTTGATCGTCAATTATCCGAGTGAACAAATAGGCTAACTTATTAATACAGACATAATTATTACGGCCTTTAATCATCTCTGATTGGAAATCTATTCCCAATGTTTTTTTTATAAATGGAATATCCTTATCGATAATCTGTTCCTGCAAATTTTTAGTTTTTGTCGAGATAACTACCCGCTCATTATGCTTCAACGCATAATACATAGAGGGTATTGTATAGGCAAATGTTTTCCCAATACCGGTACCTGCTTCGATTATAGTATGTTTGGATTCCTCAAGAGTTTGCCAAGTTTCTTCAATCATTTCTATTTGAGCTGTTCGAACTTCATAGTTCTTTAGTTTTTTGCTTATTGGACCATCTTTTTTAAACAAGTCAAAAATAGTTTCAATATCGACATTTTTAAACTCATTACCTTCTGCCAAATTTCTTTTATGATTCTTTATTTCGTTTACTTTTTTTGAAAACAAGAGAATCCATGGGAATTCTTCATTTTTGAGTTTATCCGCAAATATAGATCTTAAAATATCAGCAAATTTCCAGTTGATCAGCGTCACGTAATAGTATAAGAAATTGGCTGAATCATTGTCCAGTTCTGATGCCATTTCGACTAATTTCAAATAAAGATTACTGGTCATTAATGCATCGTCTTTAGCTCTATGCACATTCGGCTCAGAAATTTCGAAGAGCTTCGCCAAATGGCTCAGTTTATAGCTCCTGTGAGTTGGCATGAGTATGGCAATTAAATCGAGTGTATCAATTGTATCATTATCAACCGTTGGTTTAGCGAGCCGATCGAGTGAACTATTTAACATTCCCACATCAAAGGGCACATTATGACCGAGTATTAAGGACTCCCCAATAAATGCCACGATATCATCGGCTAAGTCTTCAAATGGCTTTGCTTCACTTACCATCTGGTTTGAAATACCGGTCATATTTACAACATAGTCGGATATTCTGCCTAACGGCTTTATAATCTCAGAGTATTCGGCAATTAAGTCACCATCTTTATATTTAACTAAACCAACTTCAATCAGCTCGTTCTCTTTAATACTCAAGCCAGTGGTTTCAACATCTATACATACAAAATCTAAATGATTCATGATTCGTTTTTATGCTCCTTCATCTTTTCGTGAATAAGCACCTTCAGTTTGTCCATATTCTCACCTGTCTTAATTGATACTATCAGTCTATCATCAATCTCATTTTTTTGCTCAGTCGGGTTATCGACCGATTGGTCGTTTTTCTGGTCATTTAATTTTTCAATCGAGTCAGGCAGATTCTCTTTAGGCAATTGATCACATTTATTATATACCTCAATAATCGGTTTATCTTGCATACCTAGCTCTGCGAGTATCTCATTTACAGCTTTTATTTGTTGGATGTACTGTTTATTGGAAATATCGATCACATGAATAAGGTAGTCACACAAGAGCACCTCTTCTAGTGTTGCCTTAAATGAATCGACTAGAAAGTGTGGCAAGTTCGTAATAAAGCCAACGGTATCCACTAAATAAAATTCACCGTCATTTAACCATACTTTCTTTGTAATCGTATCTAATGTTGCAAAAAGCTGATCCTTTGCTTCTACATTTTTTCCTTTAAAATCATTAAATAGCGATGATTTCCCTGCATTTGTGTAGCCGACGATAGCAAAGGAAGGCATCCCACCTTGCATTCGCTGTTTTCGTTGAGTACTTCGATATAATTTTATTTTTTCGAGTTCTTTTTTTAACTTAGATATTCGCCCACTAGCCAATCGTCGATCGATCTCGATCTGTTTCTCGCCCACGCCTCGCATACCAATACCACCCTGTTGTCTTGAAAGATGCGTCCAGAGTCTGGTTAAACGCGGCAATAAATATTGTAGTTGGGCAATTTCTACTTGTAACTTGGCTTCTTTTGTTAACGCCCTACTGGCAAAGATAGCAATAATGACTTCTGTTCTATCCAATATTTTAACTTCAAGCCGTCCTTCGAGGACCTTTTTCTGAGAGGGGGAAATATTATCATTAATAACAACCGTTTCGGTCCCAAGCTCTTTAATGCGTAGTCGTAACTCTTGTTCTTTTCCCTTCCCTACGTAAGCGCTAGCTGTAATGGAGTCTTTTCTTATAAGTAATGTTTCCACGACGATGGCATTTAGATTCTCAATAAGCGAATTCATTTCTTTTATAGAATACTGTGAATTCCTGTCTTTTACCGTAAGGAGTATTACTTCTTCGGTTACCGGTACTAATTCATTTTCATTGCCCATACTTAATTCCTTATATTAAAACTAATCTTCCGTCTTTAACTTCCGAGTCATTAGTAATCGGACAATACTTTGGACACTGTCCTTTTTATATAATAGTCTATATACCGCATCTGTTATGGGCATATTAATCTTTTCATTTTGTGCGATCTCATATATTACCCGACAGGTTTTAACTCCTTCGGAAATCGCAAGCATACTAGCCGTTATGGTCTCTAAACTTTCACCTTTTGCAAGCCTAAAACCAGTTTGATAATTTCGACTATCAGAACTCATACATGTTGTAACAAGATCGCCAAATCCGGCTAATCCCATTAAGCTCTCTTCCTTCGCACCAAAATGGAGTGCATAACGTTTAATTTCTGACATGGATCTTACCATTAGTGCCGATTTTGCATTGGCACCAAAATCTAATGCATCTAAAACGCCTGCGGCTATTGCGAAAATATTTTTAAGTATCCCGCCATATACGACACCTAATACATCCTCGCTCATATAGGCCCGAAATGTTTCAGAACTGATCAACTGCTGTATTCCTTGTGCTAACTTTCGGTTATGAGAAGCAATAACTGTGGCAGCCGGTTTTCCCAGGTATATTTCCTTGGCTAGATTCGGTCCAGAAAGAACGGCGAACTGTGTATCGCAGACTTCTTTAGAAAGCACTTCGACGGATATGTCATAGACTGACTTTAAGGATTTTTCTTCCATACCTTTCGTTGCCGTTAGCAGTATTTGATTTGCTTTGAGATTAGGCTCAATTTTTTCTAATACTTCTCGATAAAAGGGAGATGCAACCACTATAACAATCACATCATATTCGCTTATATTTTCATAAAAATCAGGAATTAATTTCGCCTGGATACAGCTGTTCAAAATCGGTTCTTTCGGCAGATACAATGCATTTGTATGCTGTTCATTAATTTCTTCAACGATATCATTTCGATGACAAAAAACTGTAATGTCTTTGCTATTTTTAGAAAGAAGCTGGCTTATTACTGTTCCCCATGCACCACAACCGATTACTGCTATATTCATAACTAAACCTTGTTTTCCTGTCCATGGAATAATCGTTTCATATTTGGGATATGCTTATAGATTATGTATACCACCGCAATAGCAATAAATATTTGATAGGGACGCGGGATTTGAAAGTATGGGAATAAGCATAATACTAAGACAAGCGTACTACACGTAATAGAAGCCAGCGACACGTACCGAGTAATAAGGATCATTGTAATGCCTAAGACAAATGCCGTTACTGCGATTAAAGGATGAATAAACAATAATACGCCGATTCCAGTGGCGACACCCTTTCCGCCTTTAAACTTTAGAAATGGTGTAAATGTATGACCTAAAATTGCGGCTAAGCCACAGAGGACAATAAAGCTATATTGATTTGGGAATAGCATCTGCCCAATATATAAAGCTAAATAACCTTTAGCCATATCCAAAACAAATGTCCCAAGAGCGTATACGAGCCCTAGGTTTCGGTATACGTTTGTTGATCCAGCATTTTTACTGCCGACTTCCAAGAGATTTACTCCTTTTAATCGGCCCACGATATAACTAAATGGAATTGATCCTAAGAAGTAAGAAATAATAACGATTGCGGTCTTTATAAGTACATCCATGTTGCGTTCTATTATAGCGTAAACTAAGAGATTTTACATGCGAAAATTCTGTAGCTAGAAGACGACTATCTATACTTTTTTATTTATAGATACTATCGTAGTCGAAGTCGAGTTCTTCAAATTGCTTCTTTAGCCAAACCTTTTGTTGAGTTCGCTCTATTAAGTTCTGTTTTTCTGCCTTTGTAATCTCAATCTTAAGCATGTTGTCTCCTTTATATCTTTGTTGTTTTTTAGCACTACAACTTTTACACACTACCGCAATTTTGTTTTAGTATATAATACTACTATCATTTGAAAAGTAGAAAGTTGAGAATAATGGACGTAAGCACACAAAAACGAAAAGCTTTAGAAGAAGAGATGCTAAAATTAGGTATTCAGGAAGATGATATTCTTGAAAAATTTATTTTGGGTTCGGGAAGCGGTGGACAGAAAGTAAACAAAACATCCTCCTGTGTTTATTTAAAACATATCCCGACTAATACAGAAGTAAAATGCCAAAAAAGTCGATCACAAGAGATGAATCGTTTTTATGCCAGACGATTATTATGCGATCGAATCGGAGCTCAAGTAGCGGGGATAAAAACGAAGCGGGAACGTGAGATTGAAAAAATCAGACAGCAGAAAAAGCGCCGAACTCGTCGTGCTAAAGAAAAGATGCTGGATGACAAGAAAATGCAGGCCAAAAAGAAGGAAAATCGTAAACCTGTGGTAGAATAACAATCATGAGTAAGTCGAAAACTTCTATGTTAGCGAATATCGCGAATCGCAAATCGGTACGCTCGTACAGTGATCCTATTATCAAGAGTACAACAATCGATGAGCTCCTCAAATACGTAGAAAAAAATTCGACCGGTCCTTATGGCAACACAACTATGTTTCAGATCGTAGATGCCCATAATTTTGACACTCAGGCGCTTAAGTCTTTAGGCACTTACGGCGTCATTCGTGGTGCTAAACGTTATCTGGTTGGAGTTACAAATTCCGCACCATATAGCATGGAGGACTTTGGCTACTGCATGGAATCTGCCATGTTAAAAGCAACTGAACTTGGTCTTGGGACGTGCTGGCTAGGTGGTTTTTTAAATCGGAGTACATTTGCAGATTTATGCAAAATCTCAGGCGATGAGATTATACCGGCAGTGACACCTCTTGGTATAGCTGCAAAACGAACCACTCTACGGGATAAAATGATTCGAAAAGTCGTAAAAGCTGATAACCGCGTTTCGTTTTCTTCCTTGTTTTTCTTGAATGACTTCACACAGGAACTTAGCTATGACGTGTCTAATGCTTTTCACAAATTATTAGAGTGTGTGAGAATCGCACCGTCAGCATCGAACAAACAGCCCTGGAAAATAATTCTGAACTCTAACACATTACATCTCTATCTCGATGAAGATCAGCCTTATAATCGAAAGTATGACCCTGTATTAATTCAAAACATAGATATGGGAATTGCTATGGCGCATGTGGATCTTGCTGCTGGAGAATTAGGTTTATCCGGCAAATGGACGACAGTTAAGTCCGCACCAAAACACGAAAGCTATCAATACATTTCCTCTTGGATCAACTAAAGACTAGTCATTTAGCCATTTTGTATAATTTGGAAATGATTCTAAGTACTTCCAAAAATTATCTCGGGACATAATCCCTTCATACTCATAGCAAATATACAGGTCTTCGTCGTAGGGTTGAATTTGAAATAATAGGATCACCCGATCATCATGGCTCAACATAATAGCGGTTGTATCGCCAACTTCACCATCGAATCCTAGAATCAATACATTTTGGTCATAATCTAAATGGTCCACTTTTTCATGTAACCAATTCCAGTTATCCGGGATTTTACCCCATTTTTCATGATTTTTAATAATGCTATAGGTGTCGGCTTTGTCAGCCCATTCAATTATGCGTTTATCTACCTCATCATCATGCTGCTCGTGATTCATTTAAGCATTCCTTTAATATTTATAATGCCCACTCACAAAATAAAACTGATACGCCTAGTTCTAGTTTACATACCTGTGTTTGTTATTTCTAGCAACACCCATTACAACAGGAAGGGTGTTTTCCGAACTAATAATAGAAAATGGCTGAGATACTGCGATAGTAGACAAGCTAGCTTGTCTATAATTTGATTTTATTGCATCCATATTAAGACCAAAATCTGGCTTATTTGCTGATGATAACCAGTCCCATTGAACAAAATATCCGTCATCCGCAAGGAGCGACTTTAGTAATAGCAGCGTTGATTGGAAATCAGGCAAAAAACTACAGACTGAAGACGCAATAATTAGATCGAATTTTTTTTGTAGGAATTGATTCTCTTTGATTAACTTTTTTGATAATAGTTTAGGAACGGTCCTGACATTATTTATTTTTTTATTATCCAATACAGCAATCATTTGACTTGAATTATCCAGAGCAACAATAGCATTAGCAGTCGGAGATAATTTTTCTGTTAAAAGACCTGTACCACAACCAAAATCTAAAATATTCAAACCATCTACTGGTATAAATTTCAAAAGAGACTCAAACGCCTTTTCATTATATAAAATAACATCTTTATTCGAATCCCAATCCGCTGCGACCTCATCCCAATCATTCGTCATAATTTGCTCCTTTAAGTAACAGCCAGTAATTATTATCTCTTAATACACCCAAGTATGATCGACTAAGTATTTGCCATCTGCTTTTACAAAAACTGCCTCTGCTACATATTCGTCGTCAGTTTTTGAACACTCTTGTTTCCATACAACTGCCACAGAATTTTCTCTACGAAATACTGCAACTGCTGTTCGTTCTTGGAATATACCCCATCTAGACTGATATCCCTTACACATTATGTCAAAGCCACTTTTTTTAACAACATTTTTTAGTCGTTCTGTAAAATCGTGGGTATGTTTTTCGTGGTTGATCTCAGTTGATCCCTCCATTAGATTATCCATTATTGGATTAATTATCTCCAATATCTCATTATCGCTCTTCTTCATTAAATCAATCATTTGACCCTCCTTTTAGACTCCTTTTTTATTATATCACTTTAACCATCTAATTACTGCTATACTCATCTGATGATGGACTTCATAAAAAAGCGGGACCCCTCTGTTTAGTGGTTATTCCGTGCTCGTTCACCATTATATCCGTTATCATAATCAATAGGCTCAAATAATCGGCCATTCTCTCCATGTTTTTCAACCGAGATATAAGGGTTTTTATAAGAATAACTACCTCTTTTTTCTTTTACGCCATAGCTTTCCGTCTTCTTATCCTGAGCTTCATTTTCTAATTCTTTTTTTTCTTCCATTAAAAATACTCCTTACTCATACTTCTCTACTCCAAGGGTAGCAGAATATGTGTTTTTTGTGTATTTTTTAGGGGATTAACCCCGGGAAAGAAGACCCCTCTGTCTTAACATTGCTTAGCAATGTAGGCATCTCACCTGCCACGTCGACAAGCAGTATGGGAGAAGAATTACGTTGCCCTCACCCAAACCTCTCCAATTGAAACGAGAGAGGAGAAAGTAGCTGTAGTGTTATAATAGCTATATGGCAATTACACCGTCTGACAAGATGTTTTTCTCGAGATTTCTCAGGAAAGAATCGACTGAGGCAGAGAAACTAGTATGGGACGTTCTTCGAAACAGAAAGTATCGTAATATAAAATTCAGAAGGCAGCGTGTTATTGGAAGTTATATCATCGACTTTTACTGTTCGGAACATCTATTTGGAGTCGAGATTGATGGTAGTAGCCACCATGGAAAAGAAGAATACGATGCTGATCGTCAACTCGAAATAGAATCAAAAGGTATTCGGATCATACGAGTCACTAACAAAGAAATTTTCACAGATATCAACATTCTACTTAAGAAAATTGACCAAGCAATTCAATGAGGCAACAAACTCCGACAGGTTGAAAGAGACTTCATTTCCCTCACCCGATTTACAATCTGAAAAAAGATAATTCCATACACCCTCTCCCAGCTTACACCAGGAGAGGAGAAAGCGCCTGAGGTGTTATAGTAACCAAACAAACAAGTGAGCAAACGATGTTAGTTACTCCTCTCCCGTTCTTTTACATGGGAGAGGGTTGTCTCCGTAGCAAGTAATCAAACATAGTAACTTGGGTGAGGGGAAATACCGGCAGCAGAATATGTGTTTTTTGAACATTCGGTTGGGGATTAGAGGAGAGGGGGGAAAGTCTCCTTTATTCTATTTGTTTTTTAAATTCATCTTTCAAAGCAAGTACGCCATCCCTAATAACAACCGCAATTATTCTAAACTGATCCCTTATATCTAGTTTTTTAAACGATTCAACACCTATGTGCTCTATCTGAAATCTAGTTTTGTTGTGAGAACTAATCAATATACTCTTCGCTACCTCATTTAATGAATTATATAAATTATTTATTGCTTCTTTATCGATTGTGTAATTTAAATTATGAGCAAAGCTATTTCTGATTTTCCCTAAATTTGATAACATCCCTCTAAGACTTTTTTTGACCCCACAAGCACAAAGTAAATTGATTTTCTGATCATAACTTAGTTTTAAATCTTTCTGATATTCATTATAGTAAGGCATAAGAATCTGCAATATTTCATCAATATGATATTCAATATATAAATGAGCTGTTATCACTGCTCCAAGTTCATCTTCCTTAAAAAGAATAGATATAAATTCTGCATCAGTTAATTCTTGTTTTTTCATTTAACACTCCTTTATTAACTAATCTAATATTTAAAACTTCAGCTGACTTTATAATACCCTGTCTATATGAAAAAAAAGATTAAAACCCATATTTATTAGTCCGCTCCGTCTTTTAGCTTACGTAAATCCACTATACAATATACTATTTTTTGTTTCAACTTATATTTAGATACAAGAATAATATGTAAGCGGATTTCGGGTGTTACTATTTTTTCGCTTTTACATTTTCCCTCGTTTTGATTTCTTGTTCGAGGAAGAGAATGAGATCATACATGACTTCATCGACCCAGTATTCGTGTTTTTTGTGGATCTTTTTGATTAATCTCAGCCAGAGGACGGATACGTTTTTAATGAAGTCTTCGGCTTCGTAGTCGACTACCTTCTCGATTACTTCTCGCCAGACTTTTTTAGTATCGACTATGTTATTCAGGGAGAGTGGAAACTTTAGTGCCATACCGGCTTCGGAAAGATAAAAGTACTCCAGTAAAAAATCGTATTCGTTTTCGGATTTAATATATGTATAGGCATTTCTGAAGGGGTCTAAGTCTTCTAGTAGAAACAACATCTTGTTATTAAAATCGCCTAGGACCTCATGAGTGGATTTGTTTTGAGCACGAATACTTATAAGCTTTTCCCATCGATCGCTTAGCTCTAGCGGAACATCTTGTTTCAGTTTTTTATACATCGCTCTTAGGTCTAAGCCATAGAGCGTTAAAAAATACATTCGGTTCGTAAAGCGATCGATATTCTGGTCCAGGATACATTTTTTAAGTATCACATATGAATGTTCTAAATAATTTGACCATACCTTGCAAATTTCCTCATAGAAATCTGGGTCACAGCTTTGATTAAACAATATTCGTTCTATAATGTTCTGCCAACTCTTCTTTATATCTTGCAATTCACTAAACTGTGGGAACTGAGTATAAAAACCCTGATATGCGAGTCGCTTCATTTCTTTCACAAAGGAGTAGGCCTTTTTTTCTTTGATAGTCTCTAATACTGGTTTGTAGATATCCTCAGAACAATAGGCAATCCGGCCGTTTCTCATCCATAGACTTGCGACTTCATCCACAAAGTCTTCACTGAATTCCGGTGTATATTTAGTCATGATTATCTTAAACTCATCTCTCACTACAGTTTCCGACTTAGATTTTGGATAAAAAACTTTCCCACATTCGATGGGTAGAAGTAAATAGTTAAACAGAAATGCACTGGCATCATCTGTTTTGATGTTTTTTAAAAGAAGTTCTTGAATAGACATTCAGTTATTATACTAGGGCATGTGATTTGTATCAAAGGAGAAATAGCATCAATCATTTTCAGGTTTATAAACCCTGTAAACATTTTTTTCTTGCAATTAATTTTTAGAGTTATATGATACTACATAATAGTAGTGTACATAATCGGTCAAAGGAGAATTCAATGGGACAGAATATCAAAGTAATACTAGGTAGTGTTAGAACAAATCGAGCAGGGATTAAGGTTGCACATTGGGTAATGAACGAAGCTAAAAAATATAGTGGGAAGCTTAATTTTGAATTGATCGATTTAAAGGAATTAAATTTGCCATTTATGGATGAGCCCGTCTCGCCTATGTCCGGTAGTAACTACGTAAATAAGCATACAAAGGTGTGGAGTAAAATAATAAAAGAAAGTGATGGATTTATTTTTATAACACCTGAATATAATCATGGGGTTTCTCCTGTTCTGAAGAATGCACTCGATTTTTTATATGAGGAATGGACCGGGAAACCAGTTGGCATCGTCGGTTATGGTGGTAGTGGTGCTCGAGACTCGATTCGTCAGCTACGAGAAGTAATCAATTTTATCGGACTAAAGCCATTGGAAGATCAAATCGGTATTGGTAAAATCTGGGAAGCGTTTGATGAAAATGAGACCCTAAATTTAGACGAGGTGCGTGGCGATATACACAAGATATTCGCTCAGCTAGAAACGACACTTAGCGCCTAAATATTTACCATTAGGCAGTCTCGGGTTCGTTGAAGCCTTTCGCCATTAACCATATCCCTAAAAATACCTCGTTTGCAATAATGGGTAGCGCAAAGATCATACCGGTGACGATATTAACTTCTGTTAGATTTAGTATTGCGATCATGAAGACTCCGATAAAACCCCAGATAGAGATGAACCTAGGTAGGCTTTTTGTTTTATAGAGAAAATAATAAAATAGCAAAGCACTCGTGCAAAAGAATAATGGGATTAAAATAGCGGCCACATGTGTGCGCACTGCAATTAACAGGGTACTAATGGTTTGAATGTGTGCAAGATTTGCACCACCTGCTTTTAAGTACTCATGACTCAATGGGATCAAGAGTAACGGTACTATTGCGCCAATCGTAATGGCAACAGCTTCCATGATCCGAAGTGAAAGGTACCCAACTGCTAGATTTTCATTAAACTTTTTTAAGCGGGAATACATCATAACCGGAATCGCAATAACAAAAATACCACATGCTAATTCTAGGAAAACACCAATCCGAATCATGCTTAGATTTTTAGCATATGTCATTAAATAATCTGGTGCAGCATGTATTGTCTCGATGAAGCCCGCCCCCATAAGACTGGTTACCATCGCAGCTAAAAAAAAGAGTCCAACAAATATTGCATTTTTTCTATTTGTATCCATTTATTTCCTCCTTAGTTATTATAAATTGACATGCACTAATCTAGAACCGTTTATCAAACATATTAGCAATACCACCAAGGACTGAGCCTTCTCCTTGATGCGAACCCATATTCCGTGGAGCATGTGCGAGTATATTATCGGCTAAGCGTGAGAACGGTAATGATTGAAGCCAGACTTTTCCGGTTCCGGATAGTGTCGCTAAAAACAGACCTTCTCCACCGAAAACCATCGACTTTAAGTTACCTGCTTTTTGAATATCATAATTTATACTTTCTTCAAATGCGACAATACAGCCTGTATCGACTCGAATGGTTTCGCCTTTCAATTCTCTTTCAACAATAGTTCCCCCGGCATTAATAAATACCATGCCATCACCAGTAATGCGCTGAAGAATGAAGCCTTCTCCACCAAAGAAGCCGGCACCCAGCTTTTTATTAAAGGCGATATCGAGTGTTGAGCCAAATGCCGCACATAGAAAACTATCTTTCTGACAAATCAGCTTACCGTTTATTTTGGCCATATCTACATCAATTATTTTTCCGGGGATTGCGGAGCTAAAGGATACTTTTTGTTTCTTGCTAGCACTATTTGAAAAATGTGTGAGAAATAATGATTCCCCAGAAATAAGGCGCTTCCCAGCATCAAACAGTTTGTCCATCATTCCAGCTTCTGGTTTCGATCCGTCACCCATTTTTGATTCATACGTGATGCCTTCATCCATCATCATCATGGCTCCAGCTTCAGCAACGATCGTTTCTTCCGGGTCTAGCTCCACTTCAACGAACTGCAAATCATCTCCATACACTTTATAATCTACTTTATGACATTTCATTTCAATTTCTCCTTAGGTGAATTCTAGACATATTTATAAGATAGAATCGTTATTTCTAAAAAGCTTGCTTCAAATTATTGAAGCAAGCTTTTTACGCAATGAACTGAATTAATTAAAACTTCTTAGATACGAAGAGTTTGATATTGGCACCTGAAAGATCTAGTTCTGGTGCAGATCCATCGGATACTATTATTCGGTTAAGGTTATTGATTTTTCCAGAGAAGTAACCGATGCCTATTCCACCACCCCATCCGTCTTCGGAAATCCAAATCGCATCCAGGTCAATACTTGAACATAGTCCAAGGCCCCAACGTTCTGTTACATAATGTGCTTCTGATAAGGGATTATCGTTTGTTTTAGCATAGTTATATCCACCTACCATTGCACCAAGACCGACGCTTGTTTTTAGGACAAATGAATTTGATTGTGCGATTTTGTAATCGATAAGGAACTGGGCAGCACCAAAACCAAGTAATATATCTTCATAAATTCTGGACGAGCTCTCATTGGATACAAAGTTTCCTGCGCCACTCAATCGTCCACCAATCGATATATTTTTATCAACTGTTACCAGCCCTTCAATCTCCATACCCACTACATTTCCAACACCTCGTGTTCCTGGAAACGCAGCATTTAGTTTTTTTGGTGTAATAAACTGCAAGAAAACTCCACCAGCACCACCATCATCAGATTCGCCTTCTATAGTATAATTATTTATCTTGTGTCTAAACTGCATTGCTTCTTCTGGGCTCAACTTATCGAAATCCTCTAAAAGACCTGAAAAACTTAGAACCATCGTCATACTTAAAACCGTCCACATTAATATACTTTTCTTCTTCATTTCCTCTCTCCTTTTTTTTATCGCGGCAGTGCCGGCTTTTTTAATCACGGCAAAACTGGCTCAAGTATCTTCTTGAGCTAAGCGAAGCCGGATAACTCTAAACTAGTGTCTTCATCCGGGTTAAATTCCAACAATTCTCCCGGTTGGCAATCTAGGTGTCTGCAAATTGCTTCCAGTGTGGATATGCGTATTGCTTTTGCCTTCCCGGTCTTTAAAATCGATAGATTCGAATTTGTCAGCTGAACTCGTTTTGCTAGTTCATTGAGGGACATCTTTCTATCGGCCATTACTCTATCTAATCTAAATATAATACCCATTTCTTCTCCTATACGCTTAATCCGTACTTATACAGTTAAATCATGCTCTTTCTGCAAAGCAGTTCCATTTTTAAATATTTCACATAATATAAGCATTAAAACACTTACCATCAACGATGAAAAATCAAACGTTAGAATTGAATAGGCAATCATCAACTTGCTCATGCTTGAAATTATTTCAACATTGCGTTCTTCGAATACAATATTTTTCTTAAAATTGTTAAATAGAAATCTCGCTTTCGTTAATACCTTCAATAACAATCCTACAACGAGTATAAAATAAGGTGCGATCAGAACCATAAACGCCGGATGAATCGAGCTAAAACCTTGCCAATCACTATCATTTTTTAATTCCGCATGAATTGTGTTAGTAATTTCCAATGCAGTCGGATTCTGGATAATCCTTAATATAAAATATGCAGTCCCGAATACAAATGCCACAATCGACATGATAAACACAACATACCATGCTACATGTAAAATTTTGCTAATGACAGATGACAGCGACCTTTCTCCTAAATATTTCATTTTTACAAACCTCCTGTTCTATTTTTTCCTAATTATACATCGCGAACATTGAAAGTCAAGCGTTATTTATCGTTTATCGATAAATTATACTCATTTTTTAATAATTTATTGCCGTTTCCTCTTATGCATATACACAATTGAAGATAAAGTGAATTTTCATCTTTTTATTATCGATATATTAATATGTGGAGTAAACTAATCAGTACTAAGGATCCGATCCCAAATAAAATTTTAGGCTTATCCTATGCGATCGAATATCAAGAATCAGATGAAAGCGACCATTTCAAAGGAACTAAAGCAAAAGAGTACTATAAAAAACATTTACCTGCTGTTTGGCTTATATATAACAATCCAAAAACAGAACACATCCCAAGTATATTAGAGCGACTTAAAATGGAGCCAGAATGGAACGATGCCTTTAAGTATTACACATTCAACCACACACAAACTTTTTACATCTTGCTTCTTGGCTATATTATTTTAAAAAATTTAAATCAGATGAAAATAAGTGAAGTGCTTAATATCCTTGATCAATGGTTAGATAATACAAAAAATCATAAAGAACCAAGCTGTATGCGTCTATGTAAAGGGGTTGTATTCAAAGGAATTTGGGAGAATATCCCAGACAGCCAAGCAAATATGAAACGACTTCTTCTTGATAGACTGCCCAGCCGCAATCATTTCGAAAAGTTTTTTATAGAATGGCTAAAAGATGAACTGTTCTAAAGTATCAACACTACGAAGGTAAAATTTCTTTTAATTCTTTTGCGATACACTCATCTGACATGCAGTGGTCTTTTAGGAGTTGTGCGCGGTTACCATGAGTGACAAAGGTATTGAAATCGAGGCCGTTTCCGATTACCTTAGCTTTTATTCCAGCTTCCTGAACCCATTCAGAAACAGCACTATATAAACCGCCCTGTTTAACCCCTTCTTCATAGCTAATAATTGTTTTACATCCTTTACTCATTTTATTTAGCAATTCTGTATCGAGTGGTTTTAGAAAGCGTGCATTAATGAGTTTCACTTTAAAATTATTTTCGGTAATCATCCTATATACTGGGTCCACCATAGAACCGATTGCAATTGCAAGCACGTCTGCTTTCTCTGGATTTAACAGACATTCGCCTTTACCCAATTCGATATCCGTTGATTTTGTCTTCCACTTTGTTTCTGGTGTAGCTCCTCGGGGATAACGCATGGATATAGGGCCAGCAGTATGAGCCAAGCTAAAATCCAGCATTTGTTCAAGTTCAGCACCATCTTTTGGTGCCATAATAGTCATATTTGGTATCATTCTCATATAGGGCAAATCAAATGTCCCATGATGAGTTGGGCCATCCTCACCGACTATACCGGCTCGATCCATAGCAAATATAACCGGTAGTTTCTGTAGTGCTATATCATGAATAATCTGGTCAAATGACCGTTGCACAAATGTTGAATAAATAACAACCAAGGGTTTCATTCCTTCAACCGCAAGTCCACCTGCAAATGTAACGGCATGTTCTTCTGATATTCCAACATCCACACATCGATCTGGGTATTTTTTCTGAAGAGCAGCAAGGCCAGTTCCTTCAGTCATTGCAGCTGCGATTGCAACAATCTTCTTATCTTTTGATGCACATTTTAAGAGTTTATCCCCAAAAAACTGTGTATAGGTCTTGGGGCCTTTTATTTTCTTAACTTCACCAGTCTTCGCATCAAACTTACCGAGGCCATGAAACTTTGTTGGGTTCTCTTCAGCCGGTTTATAACCATGACCTTTTTTACTCAGGATATGTATGAGGACAGGCTCTCTCGCATTTTTTGCATGACGAATTGCCCCCATGATATGCGGGATATTTGTTGCTTCGATTGGGCCAAGGTAACGGATACCCAACTCTTCGTAAATGACCCCTATTTTTTCGTAATTAATCAAAGCATGTTTGGTTCGTCTTAATAATTTATCAACAGATTTCACTAAAGGTTTACCAACATGCGGCAGCTTCAACATAACACGTTCACCCGTTCGTTTAAATCCTCTATACACTGGGTTATAACGAAGTGATGTAATATGGTCAGATAAAACCCCGACAGGAGATGATATCGACATTTCGTTGTCATTAAGAACAATGATAAACGGACCTTTAACGGTATTAATATTATTTATTGCCTCGAAGGCTTCCCCGGAGGAAATAGATGAATCACCTATAACTGAAAGGACAGAGTACTTTTCACCATTTAAGTCTCTGGCTTTTGCAATACCAAGTGCTGCCGATATGGATGTTGCCGCATGACCCACACCAAAAATATCATGTTTCGATTCTTCCCGTTTAATAAAACCGCTTAGACCATTATATTGTCTAAGAGTATCGAAACGACCTAATCGTCCAGTTAGTACTTTATGTGCATAGGATTGATGGCCCACATCCCACAGGATTCTATCTTGGGGACTGTTAAGTGACGCATGTATTGCAACCGTTAGCTCAACCACTCCTAAGTTTGAGGACAAATGGCCACCGTTACTAGCAACAACTTCTATTATTTTTTCGCGTACTTCATCGGATAAATGATACAAATCTTTTTGAGATAAGCTTTTGATTTCTTCGGGTAGTTGTATATTATTTAAAATGCTCATTAGGATTCTCTTTTATATATTATATTAATAAAGTCGGTCAGGATACTTCGATTCTTTTTATTTGAAATTGATTCAAGCTCCGTCATTGTTTCATTATATAAATCTGCAGCCATTTTTTGTGCTTTTGAAAGTCCCATAATAGTCGTATAGGTTGCCTTATTTAGTGCTTTATCCGAGCCCTGTTTTTTACCCATTTTTTCCGAATCACCAGTCTCGTCAAGAATATCATCCACTAACTGAAAGAGCAGTCCCACATTTTGAGCGTAATTGTGAAGTGAAAAGCCCGAGATCCAATCCTCTTGGCCATAAATTAGCAAAAGTGGTGCAATAAACGCTGTCTCAATAAATGCACCCGTTTTCAGCGCATGCATTTTTTTAAGCAACTTCAAATCTATTTTTTTATTAGTACTTTCAATATCGATTATCTGTCCGCCAACCATACCGTTTAGTCCAATCATTTTGGAAATATAGCTGATTGTCTTCACAATATTCTCACTCTTAAATCCGAGCTCAGTTAATCCTTCTGAAAACTGCAAATATGCAAATGTTAGAAGAAAATCGCCAGCAAGTATTGCAAGATCTTCTCCGTATACTTTATGACAAGACAGTTTGCCTCGTCGATAATCATCGTTATCCATTGCGGGAAGATCATCGTGTATTAGCGAGTAAGTATGGATTAATTCGATTCCCGCTGCTAATGGCATACAGGAAATGGACTTATCTACGAGCTCCCCAATTGTTAAGGCAATAACACCTCGAATACGTTTTCCACCATTTAAGGAGCTATAACGTGCAGCATCTATTAGATTTTTAATATCGGGATCATTTGAAATCAATACTTGGTCTAAATATGTATCGATCTGGTGTTTGTAGTCTTTAAAATAGTGTGGGGAATTCATGATCTTCTATGGGAACCGCCTTTGGCTGTTCATCCTCTTGAACCAGTTTCATAATCTTTTTTTCCACTTTTTTAAGCTCATTCTGACAATCATCAGAAAGGCTAATACCCTCTTCGTATTGTTTCATTGCTTCATCCAATGGAATATCGGACTCTAGTTTCCTAACAATATTTTCAAGTTTTTCTAAACGTTGCTCGAAACTTACTTTTTGTTTTTTCTCTGCCATCGCAATTTATTATATCAAAAACTCATTTTTTAGGTAATGGGGAATACTGATGCAATTATTCACTGCTTATCGGTAGAATACTTTGGATCAACTCATGAATGCGTGTATGAAAAGAAAAATTATCGGAGTCTGAGGTACTAAGTAGCTCGTACAAATCTCCAATTAAAACAGATGCATCCAGACCCAGATTAATAATAATTCTCACCACTGCATTTTGATGCTGGAGCTGATCGCTTTTTAAATAACGCATCAATACTGGTCTAACAAAACGAATCACTTCTTCTTTTTTTTCTAATACTTCTTTAATCCTAGGATAGGTATAATCGCCACCAATTAGTCGTCTTAATAGCTCCGCTTCTTTTTTATTGAAATAACCTATTGTTTCTAATGTATTGGCAGACTCAAATCCAAGATGAGGGTTTTCATGATTACACAGTTTTCTCAATTTATTGACAATACTCTGTTTCAAATTTTTATTATCTAAGAATAATTGAGTAATCTCTTTCTCTGCTAATGCAGATACTGCTTTCAACAGTACCTGGTCATCTTTACTATTCAATAAAAGAATTAGTGCCGCTAGGGAATGGGGACCACCGACTTTTCCTAAAACTTGGATTGCTTTCAACTGAATATTTTCAGGATTCCGGAGTGCAAGTTCAAATACTTTAGGGAAAACAGTTGCTAATGCTGAACTTTTCATTGTTTCTAAAATCTCTAAAGCTAATAAACATTCTTTTTCAGATATTCTCGACTGATCTCTCGCAAGATCAAGGTCACCATACTTTTCTATTACTTTACTCAAATATGTCAATTTCACAGTGATACTTTTAGACTCGAAATCAACAGTATTAAACCGATTCTCTGCTCGTAGAAACCCAGCATGAGTTTCGATATAGGGCCTTAAATACATCTCCGATAATCCATACACAACAAAATCAGCAATAGAAGCAGGTACCTCGTCATGAGGTCCTCTTAGTCTTAAGGTATCGTTTAATATCATCTGGTCAGAAATAGATAGATTTTTAATTTCAGATAGTACTCGTAATATTGGTATTAGATTTTCCTTGATATCAATATCAGCAAATACATTTTGATGCAGGAACTGCGGTGTAATATTTTTTATGTTCAACAAAGATTTTAACTGCGTCATTGTTAGTGGAGGCTTCCCCATACTCAGTTTTTTGATATCCCGTTGTATTATAGATAGAATTTTATTTTTCATTCTTCACTCCTAATTTCTAATTGTGGGAATTCAGTACCTGCAATTAGATCTTCTACTTTTCGTTTTACACGGGTTTCATTAAGAGAACATTCTTCTCCCAGTAGCGATTCTGTGTCTCTATACATCTGAGCAGCAGTTTTTGCTATCTTCATCATATAGTAACGATCCGATACTTTTTGAAGATCAGCATGCATTGTTAGAAGCAGAGACTTTGGAACAAACTTTAGTATATTTTCTAAGACCAGCAAGTGATGATCGGCTGGTATACAATCAAAAAACTGATTAATAATGTCTCTTAGTCTTTGAGGATTAATCGTCCATGTCCTATTTACACATACATTCAAGTTCCCCATATCTTGTTTGGATACATTTAATGTATCAACCACTTCTTGGGTATGTGATATGAGCTCGTTCAACTGCTTATTTAATATTCTAATTTCATCGGTATACTGGTCTTCCCTGTAATAAGTATTGATAACTCCCTGTAAAAGAGTAAAAACCATTGGAATTGAAAAAATAATATCTTCAAATGTTAATTCAATTTGTGCTGCTGCTATTATTTTATTATTCATCATTTCCCTTAAATTTAATTTGCAATACTTTATCAATACCGGAGGATTTTAGATTGTTTAATAACGCTTCATAGTTTTCCTGGGGTAATAAGTCTGAAAGTTGTTTTAGTATCGGAGAAATGATTCCAATATCTACCTTCCGAGGTTGCTTCATCGCTTTCTCAGCCTTTGATACGCCTTGCGAATATGCAGCCATAATTTTCTCAGTACATTTTGTAGCGAAAGCACTAAGCTCTTCTACTTGAGACACTATCTTTATTATTTCTTCTGTATAATCTGTCTCCTTAAAACTCGAACTGATACTTTGTTTAACACAAAAAGCAAAGGCGAATAGAGTATCTCTTATTTCACCATATGATAATTTAACTATTAATTCTTTTGCAATAATCTTCGTTCTCATTAGTCAATCTCCACATTTACTTCTTCAGTCTAACGTAATTGAATTTCAGTATTATATTTCTTAACTACTATATATATCGACAAAGACAAGTAAAAATCTCACTTTTCTTAAATGCGTGTCAAATCAAATAAAAACCTAACCGTAGAGCATTAGAGTACGTCATATAAAAACCTAACTTTAGCTCACCTCCTTTCTTTGGGGATTTTGTTGCAAAGTTTTAAGCATATTTCGCAA
>Ga0075111_1000299_pt1 | contig 24001 bp, 18 predicted proteins | sample AntAceMetag02UKK_FD_69787 | JGI IMG/M metagenome (GOLD analysis project Ga0075111, IMG submission 69787) | Saline lake microbial communities from Ace Lake, Antarctica - Antarctic Ace Lake Metagenome 02UKK | ecosystem: Environmental > Aquatic > Non-marine Saline and Alkaline > Saline | place... | reverse complement strand
CTCTAAGAAAACTTAAATTTGCCATTTTTACGCTGCAGCCTATTTCCTCGGCTTCACAGCCTCGGGGTTTTGGCCGGCTTCCACATTCACTCGCTCTTTGTCAACAAATAGAAAAAGCTTAGTAGGATGTTTTTGTCAGAGCTCATTCAAGCTCCAGCTCGGCTCGGATAACACGTGCATAGCAAAACTGCTTCATTAAGTGCAAGCACTAAATTCAACAGCTTCGCCTAGTACGGGACCGTTATTATATGTCACGTGTCATTGCTGGACAATTCTTATAGAGTTATAATTAATGAACATGGATACTAATTCTGCAGAAGATAAAACTGAAAGTAAAGCAATGAACAAACAAGACTTTGATAAAATATTTTTTGAAAATTTAAAAAGTCCTTCACATATACATTTTCTAGGCTTTTCAATAACAATTAATTTAGCTTTCTATACTGTTTTTTATTTTTTAAAAGTACATTTTTCTTTAGATTTTGGCATTCCAGAACCTACGATTCATTATTTTTTAACATTTTTCTTAGCTATTTTTAACATATGTGCTTATGTAGTTTTTAGAAGAGAACATGCTTTAGATGAAATTATACGTGAATTTTGGAAAGTTGTTTTTGGAATTGATATAAAAAAAAGCGATCATTTGTCAGATGATGAAATAACCAAATTACGTGAATTTTATAATATTGTAGTTAATCCAAGGGAAAAGAATGCCCCACAGATTTTACATGAACAAGATATGCTAAATAAAAAAATGACTTACCAGGCTATTAATATTTTATATGGCTTGCTAAATGCTACTTCATTGGTTTATGCATCAATATTAGTATATGACTTTTATCCCGAAGAGCTAAAAACTTACATCTTTCTTTTATTCATTATTTTTTTATTTTTTACCTTTGGTTTTGCATACAATATTCTTTGTTATTTCTTTATGGTATTTAGAAATAGCGAAATATGGAAAAAGGATTTATCAATTTTGATGCCCCCAATTACTTTATTAAAAGAACTAAAAAATAAAACTAAGAAATACTTTAAAGCTATCATAAAATCTTTAGCTGGTCTTTTATTGCTTTTTTTTATTATTATAAATCTAATTTATCTATCAAATATAAATAATGCAGCTATTGAAAACGAATCAATTACAATCTCAAAACAAAAAATAAAAAACCTGACACAAAACAACAAACTAATCATTAATAAAATTAATGAAGCTTTAAACTCTATAAAAGAAAATCAAAAAATATTGCAGATAAAAGAATAAACGAAACATTATACCCTTTAAGGCTCGAGTAGCCTTAGAAGCGTTGAAGGGAAAAAAAACAATAACGGAGATAGCAAATAGGTTTCAGATCCATCAGAGTCTTGTCTCAAAATGGAAGTCACTGGTTTTGGAAGGAATGCCCGGTATTTTTTCTGGAAAGATTAAGTCACCAAAACAAGAACAGGAAGCTGAGTCTAAACGGTTATCTGAGCATATCGGAAAGCTACAGGTTCAAGTCGATTTTTTAAAGAATGCGGTATATCGGCACTAAGCCGTGATAATCGGTTAAATTGCATTGGGAAGGAAGGCTAAAGATCTTAGTCTTCAGGAGCAATGTGATCTACTTGGTATACCGCGATCGAGCTATTACTATAAAGCAAAAGGAGAATCTGAATTGAACCAAATAATCGATGTTTAAAAGTAGTTCCATAAATCAACTCGGCTGAACTCTGTTTTTTTTGAGGCGGTTTCTACTCGACTCAAATACTTGGCAAGGTGTGTTTTGCCGATGCCCAGTTATATGGAATAGTTTTTAACTATATTAGATAACGTTCCAATCCCCGCCTTTAGCTGGCCGACACGAGAAAGGAACCCCTTATCTTTCAAGATTTGAAGCCGTTTTTGAACAGCGGATTCATTAATTGATAAACGTTCTGAAAGTTCTTTGCGACTGATACCCGGTTAATTTTTAAGGATATCAACCATTTCCTGTTGTTTATCCGTAAATTTCTGACCACCTTTTTTGGAGGGAACACACAACACAGCTGCTCATGGATAAACCATTCACAACTGTTTAGTAGTTGTGGTGCGGTGACCTCTAGCAACTTTTGCACAGATAACAACTTTTCAAGTTGTTAAATACTCCTAATTAGTATGAGCCTTCGTAACTTCCACTTATACGAATATAACTCGCTCTTTATTAATTTGATAAGAACTGTTGTCGCTCGTGTAGCCCACACACACTTGTTGCAGTTAGTAGCGTTTCCCCAGAAACGCCTGCATCTAAGTGTGCTTAGGTCTACACTCACTAGACTTAAGCATAGCTTAAGTGTTCGCCCTACGGGGCATCGGCTTCTTTTGCCGTCGTAGACGTTAGTAGCAAAAGAGCCTCTAGTAACTGGAGGAATTAGCATATGGTTTATATTAGTTTACGAATGGAACATTTAACTGCCGGACAAGTTCAGGGACGTATTGAACATAATGAACGGATCGTTACCCGTAAAGATAAGGATGGGATATTAGGAACCTATGTTGGCAAACATGAACAAATTAATCCTGAAAAAACTAACCTCAATTATGCTGATCCGCTTAACAACGATTATCATTATATGTCCACCTATCTGAAACAAAAAAGCGATGAACTGGAAAATCATAAACAAGAGAACCCTGATGACAAAGAAATTCAAAAACGTCGAATGATCGGTAAAAATCGCAATATCGCTATTGAGTTTGTTATCCAGTTAGGTAACACTGAATCCGGTTTTCGCAATTGTCCCGAAGAAGATATGAATAGTTTTCTACATTCTGCCTTTAAAGAGCTACAAAATAAATTCCCCGGACAGGAGATTTTAAATATGACTATCCATCAGGATGAGTTAACGCCTCATCTTCATGTAATTATGAGCCACTGGAACAAGAAAAAGAAAAAATGGAATCAAAAAGGTAATTTTAGTAACGGTAAAACTTTCCGGTATTATCAGGACTGGATTGGTGAAGTGGGCAAAGCGTTTCAAAAAGAAAATGACTTGGATTATGACATAAAACGGGGAGAGTATAAAGAAACCACAAAAGCCGTTCATCAACCAACTCTGCACCCTAACCAGTTGAAACAGATTAAATGTAATGCTATGGAATATTATTTGGAAGAGGACCCTTTCTTTTGGGATGACTATCATGAATACAAGCACAAAGAAGCTGAAAAATTGTTTATTGAAGACACAAAAGATGGAGAGCTTAAGCCAGATGATCTGGTTGATTATCTTTTCATGAATTATTATGAAAATCCTGACATCCTTTCCAGTAAAATTCTTGAGAGAATAGAAAAAATGGAAGAAGACTCACTGAAAATGATGAAAAAGAAACTGAATGACTATGCCAGAGATATGTATGTCCGTGCTGTAAAAGAAAATAATGATGAATATCGTAATATATCATGGGAAACACGAGACTTGTCTAAATCTTTAACAACTGATTTATTTAATCCAATGGTTGATTTGTAGGGAGGAGTTAATATATTAAATATTTTAGATATATCCTTTTGCCCTGTTACAACAAGGCATTTATGGAATTAGCAAAAAAAACCAATGAGCGGAAACAAGCAAATATGGATAAGTGGAAAACTGATAAATCAGTTTACGCACTGATCACACATTTTGTGGGACGACTAATTCTTTTGATAATTAACGTTAGTCGTTTTGATGTGTGTAAACGACTAAACTACAACTTTTTAATAGTTTTTATTACCACTAATAACTGAGGAGATAATAAAATGCAAATATCAAATAATCAGTTAGAAAAGTTGAGAGAATTATATTTTCAACACACAGGAAATGAAATATCTCGTGAAGATGCCGTAATACAAGGGAAACAGCTAATATTTCTTGTAAAGACTGTGTTGGATTTGTGATATAATGATTTTTACTGTTATTTTGGCTGAAAAATGCCGATAGATTAAGAAAGGATAATGATGCAAGGAGTTAAATATATACTGTATGCACGGAAAAGCACAGAAGATGATAGCAAGCAGATTTCGTCTATAGATGACCAGACCAAGGCCATGATCATTATAGCCAAGCGTCTTGACTTGAATATCATTGAAATCCTTACTGAAGAAAAAAGTGCTAAAGATCCCGACAAGAGACCTGTTTTTAAACAAATGATGGGTATGATTCAGGAGGGAAAAGCAAATGGAATTATCTGTTGGAAGCTAAATCGTCTTACACGAAACCAGCTAGAAGCAGGTCAAATCCAACATTTTCTTCAGAGAAAGGTTATTGCATCAATCCAGACCGAATCCAGAGAATACCGCCCTGAGGATAACGCACTGCTATTCAGTGTTGAAAGCAGTATGGCGACGCAGTACAGTATTGATCTAGCTAAAGATTCCAAGAGGGGAATGATCTCTAAAATGGAAAAAGGCTGGTATCCGCATATGGTACCGCAGGGTTATTTGAATGAAGGCAATAATAAAGGTCAGAAATATGTCGTTAAAGATGAATTGCGGTTTCCTTTGGTTAAAAGAATGTGGCAACATCTGCTTGCAGGTGTTTACAGTGCTTCTGCTATTTTGAAACTGGCAAATGATGAATGGGGCTATCGTACCCGAAAAGGAAAGAAGCTTTCCAAGAGTTCATTATGTGAGGATATTTTTGGAAATATTTTTTATACAGGCATTCTTAAAAATACCTTTGGTGAATTTATCGGCAGTCATGAAGCGATGATTAGCATAGAAGAGTTTAACCGAGCTCAGGTGCTATTAGGCAGAAAAGATCGTGAACGTCCGCAGAAACATGCATTTGACTTCTCAGGTTTGATTAAATGCCGTGAATGCGGTTGTAGTATTATTGGGGAAAAGAAAACGAAATATTTAAAAAAATCAAGTTCTACAAAATCTTACACTTACTATCACTGTAGTTGGAAGAAAAAAGATTATAGATGCACTCAACGTAAATCAGTAAATGAAGCTTATCTGGATGACTTCTTTTTAAAGGAACTAGATGCCCATACAATACCGCAGATATTTATGGATTGGGCAATGGAAGTAATCGGGGAAAATTATTCCAGTGAACTGGAAGAGAGAAAGAAAATAAAACTGGTTCAGCAAGTAGAAATAGACAAATTACAGAAAAGACTGGAACGGCTTCTTACACTCAGGTTAGATAATGAAATAAGTGAAGATGCTTATAGTGAAAGAAAAAAACAATATGAACGAGAAATACTGGTTTTAGAAACCAAGGCAAAACAGAATAAATTTAATCCGGTTAATTTTTATGAACTAGCTGAAAAAGCGTTTTCCTTTATTGTGCACGCAAAATTAAAGTTTGAAACAGGAGACTCCAAGACCAGAAAAAAGATCCTCTCAACCTTAGGTCAGAACTTTTTCTTAAAACAAGGGAAGCTTAGTTATGACAAGGTATTCTGGTTAACACCCATCGATGAAACGGTTTCTGGGTTAGTGGCTGATTATCGCAGGCTCGAACCGCCTGTATCCCTTTCGGTTACTGAGAAAAACAGGCGATTAGATGAGATTCGTTCGGTTTGGCTCCCCAGCGCGGACTCGAACTACGGACAAGTTGGTTAACAGAAATTCAGTTAATTTCTATTTTAATAGCATCTTTATCCCAACTAAGTAGAACTCGATACAGGCTTAAACAAAGGTCTAAATCAGTATTTCGTTGAAGTGCTGCATAGGCTAGCATTTCTCGATAACGAAGAATTTCTTTAAGATTCTTTTCCCAAGTTTCAGTTGCTACGATCATGTCAATTAATTCAATCGCTCTAAAGTAACAAGTTGTTGCTTCGGGGTAGTGGGTTTTCATAATCATCGATTTTGCTCTACCTATTTCAGCTCCAACGCTAAGAATCTGCTGGAATTTAGTGAACTTGTCCCATTTTTCCTGAGTAAGATGAGGGTGGTATTTATTCATTTACTGGAACCACTTCGTTGATAATGGTTGAAACTAGTTCTTTTAACTCGTTCGATTGTAATTCCATGCTCATATTATTTGCTGATGGGCGGATGTTAATAAGTGACGTGTATTCAAGCCAATCTTCTGATTTTTTCTCGGGGTATATGTTTGCCCCCCAGAGGTCTTCTTGAATGCTACCATTTTCTAAGAGTACTTTTTCTGCGTCTGCATGCATTTCACCTCCAAATGCAATGAGATTTTGTTTTATATCAACAACAAACTTAACCATCGTATCGAATGGATGTCCTAAATATGATGTTAACTCAGTTAATTTTATTGAATTTGTAGATGAGAATATTTTTATTGGTTTCATTTTTTTAGTGAGTATTGTATTTCTAACTTAATATTTGCAAAGAAAATTGGCTCCCCAGCGCGGACTCGAACCACGGACAAGCTGGTTAACAGCCAGCTGCTCTACCAACTGAGCTACTGGGGAACAGAAATTCAGTTAAATAGCATTTTAACAATGATATTTATTGTTGTAAAATACAATTTAAGGGATATTGCATTTTTCTTTTTGGGGCGGACAGAAAAATTATTCATTAAAGAGTGTTTTGAAGCGTAATAGCAAGGGATTCACAATGATGCTGTATGTTTAATTTAGTGGGGGAATAATGAAGAGCCTTAGTATCAAAATTAAAGTTCCGTTAATATTTACGGTTATTATTTTCCTTACTTGTATGATTTCAATTATTATTATCAGTTTTTTCTCTGCAAAACGCATCGAAAATGCAAATGCGCATATGTTAGTGAAATTTGCGGCAGAAAGTAGTTATGAGATACTGGTTAAGGATAATGATACCTTAAGTGCCAAGATTCGTTCTTGGATTCGGAATGAAAAGTTTGTGAAGTCTCTTTTCTTTGTGGATCATAATTTCGATGTTGTTGCTCACTCTAATACAGATCTGATTGGTACTCGAGTGGATAAAATGCTAATTCGAGGGATCAAATCCTATAATAGCCGAACTGCGAAGTATTATTTTGTTCCGTATAAAGATAACCAACAGCTATTTTGTATGCCAATTTATTTTGGTAAAATCAATTTGGGATATTTGCTTGCGCGGATTAAACGGCCAACTACACGAGATGTTTTAACTACAACACAAGCTGATATTAAAATATCGTTTCTTTCATTATTTATGTTTGGTGGATTAATTCTAGTTATTACTGCCTATTATTTGAGTAAGCAGATTGTTGATCCAATTCTAGAAATTAGTGAGTATGTAAATAAAAATACCCATGCGAGTCCAAGTTTAATCCGCCCAATCCCACTTAGACGAAAAGTTAAATGCTGGCAGCTCAAAAAATGTGATAACTATGATTGTGTAAATTATGATAATTTAACTTACAACTGCTGGGAAAAATATTTTAATATAAAAAACGTAGAAAAGATTAACCCGATGAGTTTCCCTTGTTTTGAATGCGATGTTTTTCTTCATGCAGAGAATGATGAAATAGAACGCTTAAAGATGTTCCTAAACCAACTGATTTCGTCTATTAAGTATCATTATCAAAAAAACAAACAATATAGTACAAAACTTGAAGAAATGATTAAAGAGCGAACAAAGGAACTAGAAGCTAGGTCTATAGCCCTTCAGGCAGAAACACTTAAATCGAAGTTGATTATTGAAAATGTTGTCGAGGGTACATTAGTAACTGACTACGATGGGAAAGTTATTGAAATTAATAACAATGCAAAAAAATTATTAAGTATTAAAACTCTTAAATCTGTTGATTTGCAAGGCAAACTTGTAAGTGACTTAGTTCAGAATGAGAACTTAAGTGGACCATTGGTTAATGTTATTAAAAAAACAGTAAAAAAGAAGACGAATGTTGTCGAGCAGGTGTCGTTGACTGAAGATGGTATCGACCAGTTTCTTCTTATTAAGGCAACTATTGTACATGATAAGGACAGTAATTTTGATATGGTTATTTGTTTGATTGAAGATATAACAGATCAACAAATTCTGGATCGTTTCAAAAATGAATTTTTTCATACTATTTCTCATGATTTAAAGAATCCACTGACCAGTATTATCGGATTCTTAGATTTGGTTCTTCATGGACAGGGTAGTGATGAATTAACTGAGAAACATCGGAAATTACTTAATATTGCATTTCATAGTGGCGAAGAATTGCAACGGTTAATAATGGATCTAAGTAACTTGGTTAAGCTTCAAACTGGAAAGATAAAACTAAATAAAATGGCATTCCCATTAGGTGACTTGTTTTATGATATTGAAGATATGTTTTATCCAAAACTGACGGAGAAAGATATTACAATGGTAAAAAAAGCAGAGCCAAAGGAGCTAGTAATTAATGCCGATTACTATAGACTGAAACAGGTGTACACAAATCTAATAAGTAATGCAGTTAAAATGGGCCAGAGTATTGAGATCACACTTGAGGGGTATGAAACAGAGACAGACTATATCCTAGTTGTGGCAGATAATGGGGCTGGAATTCCAGCAGATAAGTTGCCATATATTTTTGAAAAATTTACCAGACTTTATACCTATAATGATAAGAGCGAAGGGCTTGGCCTGGGCCTGTCTATTGTCAAAACTTTAATTAACTTGCATAATGGAACCATAAGCGTTGAAAGTGCATTAAATAAAGGAACAAAATTTACAATAATTATACCTAAAGAATGATTAATCTATTTACCTACTTATCATTCACAAACATTTCAATTGGGCAACTTTATCAACATTTTATTATTGCGCTGTTAGCAATTATCGTTTTATATTCGACCTATTTCAGTTTAAAAAAATTACCATCCAGTATTCAAGTAAAAGATAGTTTTCATCTCTTATTGCTAGGTTTTATCATAATTATATTAAATATTGGTTTATTTTTCATATTTCTGTATGTTTCAAAAAATAGTGTTTTTGTGTTGGCAAGTTGGTTTGCTGTGTTTAGTTTTACTGTTCATACCGTTACGGTGCTAGCCCATACGGTTTTGGCTTCGACCGCATTAATCCCGGTTATATCTCATGATAAAGTAAAGAAAATTGCTTGGTCATTTATTGCTATTTATGGATTGTTATTCGTAATGATTATTATCCTGTTCGCGGCACCTCAAACAAGCAAAGTGGTCTACAAATATTTGTTTAAAACGAATTATATAGATCTGGCGTTTGATCTGTTTTTTATGGCGAGTGCATTTGTGTTTATTATCAAAAGTAAGTTCAAGGCGAATCCTTTTTTGAATGTTGCAGTTCTAAGTTTAATTTTTGCTAGTTCGTATCATGTCATAACTATTTTGTATCCATTTGCAATCAGGTATTTGATCGTAAATAATTTGCTCACAATATTTGCTTATATTTTTATTGAAATATTTGTGTTCTTTGAAATTATAAAGGAAACGAGCGATGCACGGAATGAAGTCGAACGATTAAATGATGAGCTAGAAGAAAAAATTAAAGACCGAACAGGTGAATTGCACAACAGTAATAAGGAGTTATTCCATACAAATTATATGTTACACCAAGAGAAAGAAAAGCTAGATGCCATAATAGAAAATCTGGATGAGGGTATTATTGTTAGCAATATTAGTAATAAAATTCTTATGATAAATTCCAGTGCTAAGGAACTATTAGATTTGAAGAATAATGTTATTGGTAATCCGATTACGGATGTGTTGCCCGACCAAGAGTATGTTAAAGATATTAGTAAGATTATCCTTAAAAAAGTTCGAAAAGTATCAAAAGAAATTCATATCTCGAAAGATACAAAAGGGAAAATCTCTTTGTATATAAAATCGTCCTTATCAACCGATTCGAAAGGTAATATTATTGGCATTATTACCTTGATTCGCAACATAACAAAAGAGATTGAGATCGAGCAATTAAAATCTGGTTTCTTAAAATCGATTTCACATGAATTAAAGACGCCACTTACGACGATTATTGGCTTTTCAGAAACGCTGGATTCTGAGCGTCGTGGAGAGTTAAATGAGGATCAAAAAGAATTTATTAAGATTATTAATCATGAGAGTTTACATCTAAATAAGTTGATTAACGATTTGCTGGAATTTTCTAAAATAACATCAAATAAGATTACGCTTTCCTTAGGCGAAGTTAGTTTAAAATCAATTATTTCGCATGTTGTTGATAGTTTTAGACCACAAGCGGAAGTAAAGAATGTCGAGCTGGTTTTTGAGGATGTATTAAATCTACCACTTATTCAAGCAGATCGAGATAAAATCTATAAAGCGTTTGTTAATATTATTAGCAATGCGGTGACATTTACCGATGAAGGATCTATTTGTATTTCGTTTAATACAAAGAAAAATAAAATTATAACGAAAATTACAGATACAGGGGTTGGAATAGAAAAAAAAGATATAGAGAAAATATTTGAGACATTTATGCATATTAAGAAACCAAATAATGATGAGTATCATAGCGGACTTGGATTAGGATTATCTATCGCACGAGACCTGGTTCTTTTGCATGATGGAAATATCCGTGTAGAAAGCAAGGTTGGGGAAGGTAGTACCTTCTACGTAGAATTACCGATATCTCACTAATTAGCAATTGATCTGCCAATGTAATATTGGAAAGAGCTTCCCTTTCATTTGAAACAAATATCCTGACTATTGTTGAGCGTATATTCTCAAAAGAGCTAATAAAACACCGATATTTTTAAGAAACTAATAATTAGTGAAATTATTTTCTTTTATTGCCGATATTATAATGTAGATATTTTCGAAAGATAAAAAAGGGAGCGTTGTTATGGTATGTCATTACAAAGTAATATCAAAATCGGAAGATTTTTCTAAAGAATTAGCTTCAGAAATTAAGAGACAGTTTATTCAATCAGGATTGGGGCTACAGGGTATTGCCGATATTTCACATGCGGAACCTCCCGATCAATTTAACGTAGTGGCAAAAGCTCTTCGTCCAAAGATTATGAAACAGTGGATGAAAACCCGAAATGCTGTTAGTTTGGGAGACAAAAAGCAAGTTGTCTATATGTCGCTTGAATTTCTAATGGGGCGGGCGTTTTCTAATAATATTCAGAATATGTCCTTTGGAAAAGAAGTAATGGAAGCACTTGGCCTTATGGGATTGGATCCGAATATTATCGAAAATGCAGAGATGGATGCTGGTCTTGGCAACGGTGGGTTAGGTCGTCTTGCTGCTTGTTATTTGGATTCTGCTGCAACTTTAAAATTGCCAGTAAATGGTTATGGAATTTTATATGACTATGGGATCTTTAAACAAGAGATCGTTGGCAATAGACAGCAGGAACTTCCAGATTGTTGGTTGAAAAATGGTAATCCTTGGTTAATTAAACGAGAAGATGATGCTGTTATTGTGAAATTTGGGGGAAGAGTTTCGTCAAGTGGCGATAAACGAGCCCCTTCTAATCTTTTAGATTTCGAAGCTGTTCGTGCTGTTCCTTGGGATCATCCTATTGTGGGATATGATAAGTCGGGTAATTTTATGGTTAATACCTTGCGTTTGTGGCATGCATCAACACCCATAAAGGACTGGTATAACATGAAGGAATTTAACAAAGGCAACTTTTCAAAAGCATTTAAGGATGTATTAGACAGTGGCCGATCAGCCTTAAGTGCTCATTTGTATCCCAATGACAATAATCCGAATGGAAAAGAATTGCGCTTAAAACAGCAGTATTTTCTTGTATCGGCGACAATCCAGAATATTATTCGTGAATATAAGAAAAGTCATTCTTCTTTTACCGAATTTTCTGAAAAAATAGCGATACAAATTAATGATACTCACCCCGCTTTAGCGGTTCCAGAACTAATGAGAATATTAATTGATGAGGAAAAGCTAGGTTGGTATCGAGCGTGGCAAATTACGACGTCTACCATTAATTATACGAACCATACTGTTTTGCCAGAAGCATTAGAATCATGGCCGAAACAACTTGTAGAATCCTTAATGCCTCGGAACTATGAAATTATTGAAGTGATAAATATTCGTTTTATGACTGAGGTGGGAAAAAAATTCCCAGGAGAAAATCAACGATATGCGGATATGGCTATTATTACGCCAGAAGATGATGGCGTCGTGCGGATGGCAAATCTTGCCATTGTGGGCGGCAAGATGGTAAATGGTGTAGCGGAAATTCATTCAGGAATTTTGAAAGATGATTTATTTAAGTTGTTTAATGATCTGTGGCCAGATAAATTTATAAATGTTACTAATGGGGTCACTCAACGTCGATGGTTGCGTGATGCAAATCCAGAACTTGCCGCTGCAATAACGGAGAAAATAGGAGATAACTGGATGACGGATTTATCTGAATTAAAAAAACTGGAGCAATATGTAAATGATCCCGATTTTATTCAGCAGATCATATCCATAAAAAAGTCGAATAAAGAGGCCTTAGCTGCGGAGATTTTTGAAAATCATCCGGTCAAAGATCTGCAGGGCAATATATTAAATAGAATTAGAGTAAATCCAAATGCCATATTTGATGTGCAGGCAAAACGGATTCACGAATATAAACGACAATTAATGAATATGTTTCATATTGCGATGTTGTATCAAAATATTCTAAAAAAACCTGATACGGATATGGTCCCACGAGTATTTATATTCGCAGGGAAAGCTGCTCCGGGTTATCAAATCGCAAAAGAGATGGTGGAACTTATGAATGTAATGGCGAATAAGATTAACAATGATCCATTAGTGGGCGATAAATTGAAAGTAGTGTTTATGGAAGATTATAATGTGACGAATGCTGAGAAAATAATTCCTGCAACCGATCTTAGTGAACAGATATCAACGGTAACAAAGGAAGCTTCGGGTACGGGTAATTTTAAATTTGCATTAAATGGCGCATTAACTATTATGACAATGGACGGGGCAAATGTTGAGATGGCAGAGGAAATAGGCGCAGAGAACATGTATGTATTCGGTCTTAATAAAGATGAGTATAATGAGCTAATGAATGTTGGATATGATTTTCAAAAAGTTATTGATAATTCGCCGGAAATAAGTGAGTTGCTCGATTTCCTTCGCGGTGGCTTAGTAAATAATTTAGACGAGCAGAACTTGATTAATGGTATATTAGAAAAAGTTTTTTCTGCGAATGATCAATATCTTGTATTCAAAGATCTAATGAGCTACGTATCGGTTCAAAAGCAGGTTGCAACGGATTATTTAGATCCCATAGCGTGGGCAAAGAAAACTATTCTAAATATAGCCCGAGTTGGCAAATTTTCCAGTGATAGAAGTGTAAAGGATTATAATGAAAAAGTTTGGGGTTTAGAGCCGATTTCACTCTAGTTCAATCGAAGTAAAAAGAAACTTATGATTATAGTGGTACTTGAATCGTTCTATCTGAAGGCATTTTTGAAATGTCTTTAATCCAGGGATTATTCTTTTTGATGTGTCTTGCTACTTCATCATAGGTCGCATTTTTTAAGTAGTTTTTTTGAACAAAGTTTGCAAAGCTGTAGAATGTTGTATGCTTAATTTTATTTGATGCTAATAGTTCATTAAGGGTAATTGATAGCATTTTCTCCGGACTAGATGATGCTGGTTTCGCTATTTTTTTCTTTATGTTTGACACTTTTCGTTTTTTTTCAGGGATGAAGTTTGTTTCGCTTGCTGTTCTCGGTGTTTCTAATTTATGTAAACTCCTTTTTTTCATGGATCGTTTAATTGTGTCTTCCGGGAGCTTTAGGTATTTCCCTGGCTTAATAATACTATTTGTTTTTAACTTATTAGCTTCAAGTAGATCAATTAGCTTAATCTTATGGCTATCGGCAATGGAACTGAGTGTTTCTCCTTTTTTAATTAGGTGAAATCTTTTTTTATCTTTTTTTATCTTGTTTTCTTCTATTCTTATTAGTTTTTTTGCAACGCGATCTGCATCTGGAATAATTAACTTATCTCCGGGTGTTATTTTCGATCCATTGGTTCTTGATTCTATTAATAGCTCAGTTGCAACGATCACTTCCTTTTTTGTTGAAAAGTATTGTTCAAGAATGCTCCCGAGAGTCTCCCCTGTTTTAACGTAGTGAGTATTCGCATCAAAAATGATCGGAATGGATAGTACTTCATACTTTTGTATGACTTTTTTGTTTGCAATATCTGGATTCGCAGTTCGAATAGCATCCATTGTTGTTGGTAGTTTATCACTAATAGAATACAGTGAATCTCCGGGCAGAACGGTATATGGAACTGTTGTAATCCCTGGGAATCGAGATAGGATTAACGCAATATCGTTAGTATATCTGATTGCTGTATCCCCTGTGCCAAAATAGGCACTCATACTACCTCGTTTTTCCTTTATTAAAAAACAAATGCTTGCAAGTGCATTAAATTCTGCTTGATGTAATTTGTTATATAGAGATGTTTTCTGTTTTATTCGTTTGGACCCGTATTCTTGTATGAACTTAGTGTCGATTTTGCTGTCCTGAATTTCTAGTAGGTCTTTCTTGCTTTCAACAATAAGCTCTGAATAGTTATTTAGTTGAATAATAAAAGGAAAGGTTTTGGTTCTAATCTTTTTTACTTGCTCAATACTTTGCATCGGCTTATATTTTGGCATATTTCTTAGAATTACTAGTGTTTGTTCTTCTTTTTTTCCCAATACTTCTTCCGGGATTTGAGACGTAGTTGCGACGATATAAAAAGAGGAGGGCATCATTTGACGAATTCCAATTGCGCCTTTGTTACTTATGGCCTTTATTTCCAAGCCATCTTTATCATCAATCGACTTGCCACTTTCTTTAATGGTTTGTGCAAGAAGAGTTAAATCATTAATCTCTAATGGTGCAAGCTTAAGAGCTAGCTGCATATTTAATGTTTTTAGATTAAAGGCACCCTTAATTCGCCTCATTGTTTTAAGAATTAGTTGATGGGCAAAGGATAATTTCTTTTCCTGCATATTCTGTTGATAATTCTCTTTTCTTCTAATCTCAGGTGTTTTATAAAGATTGAGCATTAATCTATTTAGCACTTCAAAGAACTCTTCGTGATAAACAGACTCACAACTTGCAAGTAGACCATAGCGTACTTTAAAGTTAAGGAAGTTTTCTTCAAGTGTTTTATTTAAGCCTAATACAACAGGGAATACATCCCTCAAGGTATCTTCATATTCTAGTCGATCCATTTTGTCAGGTTTCCATCCTAGGAGTTTTATGATCATTTGCTTCAGCTGTTTGTCTTGCGCGCTGAGTTGTTTCTTCGGGATATTATTAATATTTACTATCATCCACTTATGCCCAAGTTTGCTGATCCAGTTTTTGCTTATTAAGTTTTCGATTGTGGTTCCTGGTAAACTTTTCTTTTTACAGTAGGTTAAAAGGTCTCTTGTTTTAATCGCATGGGGTGTTGTTCGTTTCATGTAAATCCCAGTATTAACAAGCATATCGAGTCTTCCATGTTTGATCCCAGTAAGCCGTCCGATTGTCTCATCCAGTGTTTTGGCAGATCTGATTGCTTGTACTAAATAACCAAGCTCCATCGTTGACAGTTTTCCATCAAGGTCTAAGTCTAGTGTTTTTCGGAGTCTTTCAATATCAGGACCTAGTGTCTCCGCTATTTGATTTATTTCATTTACTGCATGATTCTTTTCCCACTTATTAATAGAAAAAGTGTTTCCAGTACCGAGTAACAGGTTTCGCTTCATGAGGTTATATTTTTCAAAAATTGCTGATTCTATTTCATCTGGGACATTTGGATTAACCCCGACATGCTTCATGTATCGTTCAGGTGTATTGCCAGGTTTCAAATCATTCTTTTTCTTATACCAGCTTGCTATTTGATTATTAAATGATGGGTAATTGATAGTCATTGTTCTAATTAGTATTTATGCCCAGAAATAATGGAAATAAACATCAAATAAGCTGTGTCAAATCTGAAAATTATGCCTTGATTGCGCCTTGTGTTAATCCTTGTATGATCCTTTTTTGAAAAAATAGCGATAGTAGAATAATTGGAATTGTTGTAATTGTTGATGCTGCCATTATTGTGCCCCAGGGGATTTCTCCATGTAAGCCTTGAAACAGCGCAATCCCAACTGGGATTGTTTGTGCCCCATGATTAGTTGTAAGGATTAGGGCGAACATAAATTCATTAAAGTTAAAAATAAATACGATGAGTAGTGCAGAAAATATTCCAGGCAGTGCAACTGGAAATATAATGTAGCGTAAGATTTGCCATCTGGAACAGCCATCAATAAGGCCTGCTTGGTCTAGTTCAACTGGGATTTTAGAAAAGTAACTAACAAGTATCCACAAAGTTATGGGTATGCCCCATGCAATGTAGGGTGGAATAATGGCGGCATAGGTATTAATTAGATTAAAGTGTGCCATCATTTTAAATAGGTAATTGATAATACTGATTTGAGGAAACAATGAAAATGCTAATACTAAAAGCATTATTGTAAATTTCCCTGCTAATTTTAATCGTGTAATTGAATATGCTGCGAAGCTTGCAATTATGATGCAAAAGACTGCGCTAATAGCTGAAATAATGAAGCTGTTTTTAAAATAATCAATAAAATGGAGCGATTTGATTGAGAGAATCGAGATGTAATTACTAAGGGTAAATGAAAAATCTGCATTTTTTGCTAAGAATGTTGGATCGAGGCTGACGCTTGTGATGAGCATATATATAAAGGGTAATAGGCAAAAAATTAGAAGCAACATAGCGCCAATTAGATATAACGTTTTTTGAAGAGCCTGTTCACTCATGATAAGTCCTTTTTAAATTTTCCAAATTTAAGATAAAGAAGTGAAAAAGCGAGTGCGATGATAAACAGAATGATGGAGACGGCACCACTTCGACCGAAGTCACTATTAAGAAAAAACTGGAAACTAAAATGAGAGACAGAACTCGTCGCGCCACCGGGTCCGCCGTTTGTGATGACATAGATAATATCAAAAATTCTGAGTGCATCGGCTGTTCTAAATAGTAGCGATACAACGATAACAGGTCGAATAAGTGGTAAGGTTATGTTAAAAAAACGTTGAAGGAAGTTACTGCCGTCTACTTTGGCTTGTTCATATAATTCTTCCGGTATTGTTGCTAGCCCTGCCAGTATAATAATTGCAACAAATGGTGTTGTTTTCCATACATCGGCCAGAACAAGAGAGGAAAATGCGCCGATATCTGTGCCTAACCAGTTCACGGGTTGACTTGAAATATGCAGTATTCTGATAAGATAGTTGGCTAGACCATAGCTGTAGTTATATATCAGTTCCCAGACCCTGGCTGATATTGCTGCTGGAATTGCCCAGGGAATGAGTACGACGGTTCGAAGAAAAAATCTAAGAGGGTGCTTAATATAAAGGACCAATGCAAATAATAGTCCAAGACAAATCTCGATGGGAACTGTAACGACTGTAAACAAAAAGGTAAAACGAAAACTTTGCCAGAAGTTTGGATCGGACAAAATATCGGTGTAATTATTTAAAAAGACAAATTTTAGTTCTTTGAATGCGATATCTTGATGAAAGCTAGTGATAATAGTTCCAATAATCGGGATTATCACAAAGCAAGTTAGCACAAGTACTAAGGGGATAATAAAAAAGATAGGGGTAACACGATTATAGATTTGTTGGTTATTTCTCATATTGGTCTATAACACGTTGGACCTCTTTTTCAGCACGCTCAAGTCCTGCTTCGATACTTGTTTTTTTAGCCAGTATCTTATTTATATGTTTTTGTAATACATAGGAGATCGCGGTGTAATAGGGTAGGTTCGGGCGTGGAATTGCATTTTTGAATACATCTTGTAATTGTTTAAAGTGTGGCAATTTACTTAGTACTTCAGAATCTTTGTACACGTTAATATGCGAGGGGTTCCATCCCAGTTGCAGTGCGAATTTTTTTTGAACATCAAAAGATGTGAGATATTTAACTAGTATCCAGCTTTTTTCAGTTTCATCGGAATACTTGGAGATACCAACATGCCAACCACCCAGCGTGGATGCACTGGCTTCATTTATGAAATGAGGGAGAGGGGCGATCCCCACTTTATCTTTAACGGGAGAATTTGCTTCTTGGTGTAAGCTCCATGCATAGGGCCAGTTCCGTTCAAATAGTGCGAGTCCTTTTTGAAAGTACATGCGGACTTCTTCTTCTTTCATTTCTGTATATGTATTAGGTGGTGATATTTTATATGTATGAATTAAATCGACCATTACTTGTAGTGCTTCTTTGTTAGCCTTCGTGTTAAATTTGAATTGCTTGTTTTCGATTTGAATGCCACCTGAATTTGAAACGGCATATTCGATAAAATTACAGATAAGTCCCTCGTATTGAGCGCCCTGCCATACAAAACCATAAAAATCTGGATAAACTTCCCTCATGTTTTTTTGAATATGCCGAGAGAATTCAATCAATTGTGTCCAGGTTTGAGGTGCTTTGCTTATCCCATATTGAGCAAATAGGTCTTTCCGATAATATAATAGTCCGCCATCTATATATAATGGTAATGCAATGAGCTCTTCCTTATAAGTATCAGCCAAATCTATAATGTTGGGAAAATACTGATTGATATTAAATGTTTGTGTTTCTGTGAAAGAGTTAAGTGGTGCTAACCATTCTGCTGCTGCAAATTGGGCAATCCAAGCCACATCCATTAAAAATACATCTGGATCGGACTGCTTTGCTCGTAATGATATAACTAAACTATGCCGTCGTTGATCAGTATCAGTCGCTTGTCTGTTGATCTCAACTTTTATCCCTGTTTTTTTTGTGAACTCACTAATGATGGTTTCCCAGACCACAAGTTCTGCTGGAGCTCCTCCAACTGCTAGTGTTATGGCTTGCGTTTCGGGTTTATTACAGCCATTAAGAACGAAGATGTTCAGGCAAAGAATAATCGTAATGATTATATTTCGAATCATAATAGTCATTATACTGAATTCTGGTACTGATAGGAAATATCTAAATAGATATATTTATGCTTTTTTAAGTTGTTTAAGAGAAGGAATGATAATAGTTGTATTGCTAGTCATCTCTTTGATAGTCTCTTTGTTTAGATTGCTTGCAGTCATGATTTTCTTTTGTATTTTTAATCGATCAAAAGTTTCTCCTTTTTTCTCAAGTTCTTTTTTTATATGGTTTGCGAGACCAAAGATGCTCTTATACTTTTTTTGTATTACTCCATATTTGGTAGGAACAGCTTTTGTGGGATGATATAGCCCTGCGATTTTTACTTGTTTTGGCTTTTTGTATTTTGCAAGTTTTATCGGTATTGCTTGTTTATCCGTTTTGTTTGGAGTCGTAGCAGCAATTTGCTGCTTCAAATTATCCGGTTTACGTCTTTTTGGTTGTATAACGGGAATAGTCGCTTCATAGCTCTTCATAATTTTTGCGATACCATTTTCATATGTTTTTTGTTGAGATGGGTCTGCTCCAAAATATAATCCAAAATCACCTTTTTTATCATTCAGTAAGAACCAGATTCCGGTTAGCATATTTATTTCGGGATCTACCATACTTGCATATGGGGAATTTTTATCAGCTATTATATTTTGGCAGTATCCTATTACCCAGCTATTAGGAAATCCATTTGGTGCTTGTTTTTGAATTGTATCTAGATCACCGCTATCTCGAAGAAGAAATTCAGTATAATCATTAAGTTGTATTACGCAGGGGAACGTTAGTTGTTCTGATTTTAATTGTTGTACTAGGCGTCTATTGATGTTTTTTTTCCCAATAATGGGTTTTATTTTCCCGTTTTCAATCCGATTATAATATGGCATTTCATCAAATTTTGATAATAAAGCATTTAGCTTTGGATTAGATTCCCGGAGTTTTCCCGGCATCTTATATTTTCCTATTGCGTTAGCGATAAAAGCATGGGGCATCATTTGTCGAAATCCAAAAGCCCCCTGCCCACTAATAGCTTCTTGTCTCAGGCTACTCTCTTTCTCTGTTTGAGCAAGCAAGCTAATTACGGTAACAAGAAGCCCTTTTATGTTTTTATTAAGCTCCTTGAGATCAACATATGGTTTTATTTGTTTTAAGCTTTTTTTTACTAGCGTTACTACATCCAAACGATCGCCTGTAAATTTTAGGGCTTTTTTCCTTATAGCTTTTTCTAAGGGTGAAGTCTTTGATGCAGCTTCTGATGTTGACGCCTTGGCAAGAACGGTTTTTAAGTTTTTTGGACTAATTTTTAATCCTTTATTAATAAGATCTGCAAGTGCCTCCATTCTTTTCCATAGCTCTTTTGGTGTTTCGGCTGTTGCCCCAGCTTGTTTTAGTATATGAGAAGGAGTATTCCCATAAGGATTACTTTCTGGTAGTGTGCTTAGAAAATTTGAAATTTTAGCTAGGAATTCTAAATCTCTGTTTGCAAATACTTTTTCAAAGGTGCTTATCTCTTTTAAATCCCCTTGCTGATCAAATAATTTAGATCGATTCCATTTATCATATGCTGCAGCCGATAATAGATCATGCTTTTGACCGGTAATTTCTTCAATATTTTTCTGAGTTTTCTGTGGAGTTTCCTTGGTTAACTGATTCGCACTCCTATACCAGTTAAGAAGACTTGGTCCGTGCGATTGATTTTGTATTCCATTATTTGTCATAATCAATTAATAGTATGCCCAGAACGCAATTAACTAAACATCAGAACGAACTAAGAAAAGGGTAGTTAATAAAAAATGATTTTTGGGTATAATAGGTAGTATGCAAAGTAAAATAGTTAGTATCCGGAATTTTGTTTATGAGAACTCAACCCCTGTTGAGAATATTGAGGATATTTTTGATGAGGATGAGTCGATTGCACTCATTTATGATGCAGAAAAAAAACAACTTAGAAACCCAACGGAAACAATTAACGATTTCCCCGAACAGATGTTTCCGATTGTTGTGAAGTTCCAAGGGAAAGTGGTTTATATCTATTCTGATATCCGAAAACCACTGCCAAACAAAGAACAAAAAGAAGCTGTTTATCAGTGTGTGAAAGAACTGATAAAACATAGCGCCAAAAGCAATTACTCCGTTTGTCCTGTAACGTAAACGATCTTAAAACTTAAATCTTACGAAAATACGGCCGAAGTTTTTGCTGTCTTTATCGATTCTATGATACATTTTTTTAATATCAGGACGGTTAAGAAATCGCAAAACAGTTTTCTTTAACTGTCCACTGCCTTTCCCTGGGATAATTTCAACAAGAGTTATTTTCTTTTTAACTGCATCTTCCATCAATTTTTGAAGCTCTTTTTCTATTTGAGTGCCTTTGTTGTAAATGTCATGTAGATCTACTTTTATTTTAGCCATATGCGTATTATACACAATTTGTTGCAATTCTATATGAGAGTTGACGATAAATTATTAGCTTTTACTGTTTACGGAGATATATGTTAAATAAACTTATTTCACATTCACCTAGAGTTGGTAATATTAATCGGGAGCAAAAAGTCGCTGTATTAAAAGCGTTTCAGCTTGAACTATATCGATTATATTCCCAACTGTATGTTGTCCTTTGTAGTATCTCAAAGAAACCTTCAAATTTAGATGAATATAAAATGCAATTAGCTGGAGTTGTCGTAAACGACCGCCTCTTCCTAGATGCTAGTGAAGGTATTGGCGAGGATCTTAGTAAGAAGATTTATCACTATTTGGAATCTAATGATTTTATTCGAAGTGGGCAGATAACACAAAAATCGCTGGAGCTGTTCTATCTAAATAGCGCCAGCATAAAAAAAATGAGAATGCCCCATGGTTCAAAGAAGCACTTGAATTTTATTTCTGATGTCCTGTATCAAAACTCTGGTTTATCAAATTTAATTCAATGGACTTCGGCTTACTTAGTCCAGTTGTATCCAAGTGCCTCAAAGACTGATTTGAATAACTTGATCCAGAAGGTAGTAAAACTTGGGAAACAAGTTCTATCGGATAAATTTTATAGAGGAGGCGAGTTTTCTTTAGCATTACAAGAAATGGAAAAGATTTTGCCTCTATTTAAGTTATCAAAAATTCAAGGACCAACCGTTTTCCTCTATCCGAAGTATCCGATTTCGGAGGTTTATTCGAATGATAAAAGAATAATCCAAGTGCCTCAGTGGTTTTATTCATTTTCTGATGCGCCGATAGCGAGTAAATCAAAAAGACTGGCCAGTTACAATTCATATTGGGAATTAATGCGGGCTACACAGCATAAAGCCCACGGGGAGTTGATGACCGCATATTTTATTATTCCAAAGTTAATTAAGATGCTGAAGTCCTTATCGAATATAATTGAACACGATATTAAAGAGAATCAAACACAATCGCAAGTGATTTTTTCAAAAAAGAAAAAGATTATTCGTTCTTTAATCGGTTTTGTTCAAAAACACTTTGCAGCTATTCCTTCTTATTCAGTCTCAGAGAAACTTGAAAAATGGCATAGCGTTACCCTCGGATTAGAAACAATCAAAGTTGCTAAAGGTACTGCCAGTAAAATGAAGGATTTTTTGAAATTATCAAAATCACCATTATTGCTTAAGGCTAATATCGATTTATTGACAATTTTTTCTCTAATTGAAAATGGTCACGCATCAGCGGCTGAGGTTTTTATTGAGGACGCACTTCTTCAATTACAATTGCGAAAGACAGAATCTGAGCATATTGTTCAATCTGTTAAGAATTCTCAAATGATGTCGGTCATTGGTTATCGTAAAAATAAAGTTTATCGATTACTGGAATGTATTGATATCGCGAGGGAAAGTTTAAACAAGTTACTTCAAACTAATTTTAATACTATTGCTGACCAAAAAACTAAGCGCGCCAATCACCTTCTAAAATCAGTGCGTGCAATTGTCTCTAATCATTGGTTTCTTGAGCCTGATTTAAACCATGTGCTTGTTGCTCAAGATATATTGAGTACAAAAAACAGGAGTCTTACCGACCTATGCCTAAATCTTAATCTTCGGTTCGAGTCTGAAAAAATGGATTATATAGGATTACAAGATACATTTAGAAGTATCATCTCCCAGTTAAATTTTATTAAGCAGGAATTAACTAATTCTTTAGTGTTGCATAATAAAATAAATTTAGTAGATGAACGAGTCATTGAGTTCTCAAAGAATAATGACGCAAATCCCAAAAACTTTCTCGTAGAATTTTTACTAAGTATATATAAAAAGCTTCCCGCTTATGAAACGGCATTGCTTACAATGAACCTATTGATTAGTACAGGCGTAAAATCTAAGTCTAAGAAAGTTCGAACGATATTGGATGAACATTCTGTGTATAAAGCAGCAAAAGATGTTCTCCTAATTATAAGAGCAAAAGATTTATCAAGTTTACTAAGTGCGAATATATTAAGGATTAAAACCAGTGCGGCTATTCATCAGCTACGACAAGAAGATGCGGCAAAGAAAGAGTTTAGTAAGTTTAATGAACAAGATAAGCAAATGCTTTTAGTCGCTTTAGAAGAAGATTATAAATCATTGATTCAACTTGAGTATCAACTGTCCGATAGTAAATATGAAACTCCGAAAGAGTTTTCATATTTACAAGCGATGCTCCAGATGGACAGTTTCAAAGAGCTATAAGTACTCACTAAGACGGATTCTCAGCATACGTGTATCACTCCGTCGAGAAAGCAACACAGATTAACGATGCAATATATATATGAATTATAACGTTATAAGTATAGGAACAGGTAAAAAATAAAATTTTAGGGGGAATTGATATGAGTGGATTAAATGTAAATAATTATGAGCTCAGTTCTTATTTAGCTGATACAGCTTTAGATGATGACATAATAAATGAAAGTGAGTTATTAGAGGCCATTAGCAGTTATAATACAGCGAATGAGGGTGAAGAGATCTCAGGAAGCTTAGCCATAAGTTATAGCAGTGCTTCCTTTACTTTTGATGGTGATGTGTTAGATAATGATATCGCTGGTCAAACAGCAACAATAACCGATACCGAACCAATTGCTGACGATACAATTGATACCTCTACTTTTGATGCGGCATGGTATCTGGAAAATAATCCAGATCTTCCTGCTGACTGGACTGAAGAAGAAGCGACGACTCATTATATTACATTTGGTTATTTCGAGGGTCGCGCTTGTTGTGAGGCTGAGGCTTCAACGAGTACAA
>Ga0075111_1000296_pt1 | contig 24072 bp, 18 predicted proteins | sample AntAceMetag02UKK_FD_69787 | JGI IMG/M metagenome (GOLD analysis project Ga0075111, IMG submission 69787) | Saline lake microbial communities from Ace Lake, Antarctica - Antarctic Ace Lake Metagenome 02UKK | ecosystem: Environmental > Aquatic > Non-marine Saline and Alkaline > Saline | place... | reverse complement strand
TCTTTCTTCGCTACTTTACCTGTTGCTGGTAATGCCCTTTGCCGGATTTTTAGTTCTGCAAGGCCTGCCCGATATCCTTGATAAAAGTGGTGTCCTGCTGAATAATGCCCCAAAGGATTCGATCGGTGTTGACCCTGGGTCAGTTGAGCCTATAACTGCATTGCCGGGCCTTGCGGCTGATACTTCAATTAGGGTTGGCCCTACCGGGGTTAAAATGAAAGTTGGGGACGAAAGTGGGCAGGCTATTGATAAACAAAGTGAACTATTGTCATTATCCTTTAGCTTTTTATTTAAAGCCCTGCTTATTAGTTTTATCCTTGGTTTTGCTTTTAACTATCCTTTTAAAAGGTATTTCAGGCGAAAACGAAAGTTCAAAAAAATATCTGATAAACTATTTTCCTTTTGTAAAAAGTACCTACTGATATCCCCGTGGATAAACTTTGTAATACTTGGAATCTCTTTTATCAGCACCCTCATTTACATGCTTTACCTCATCCTCCTCAATCCTGATATTGAAGGAGCAGGAACACCACTGTTTACACGTTTCTTTTTCATTTCCCTATTTTCCTCACTGCTAACCCTTCTCTTTGTTTACTTCTGGGAAAAACACCGGGTCCACATCAAGTATATCGATTTTCTTTATTCAAAGGAGGAATTGCGCAAAAGGGTTTTTACGGTAAAGATGGGCAAGATAAAAAACCGATTCTGGATTTCAAGTGCTATGACCACTCTATTGCCGCTTTCCATAGTAATGGTTTACCTGTTTTTAAGCCTGACAAAAATTAGTGAACTGGGCCTTAGCGAGCTTAGCAAAGAACAGGTTGCAGTTTTATTTGGTGGCTACAGCCAGATACTTAAAAGTATTGTTGAGGTGCCGGATCCTACTGGAGCTATTGGCGGCCTGGTGTATGTGAATGTAATGGATGGTTTGATCATGTTTGTGGGTATTGGTGTGGGTATTTTTGTTTCGTTTATTTACATTTTGATGTTTGTGAAATGGACCACTGCCGACATTGTACACCCACTCAAGGAGTTGCTTTACAATATGCAGCGGACAGGAGTTGGTAAAACTGTAAATTATACAGTGGTACGGAATAATGATGAGATTGGTGAACTGGCCGAAGGCTTTAACGAAATGTCGTTGAAGATTGAGAATTATATTGTCAATATTTCGAAGATGAACGAAGCCTATTATCGTTTCGTGCCCAAGCAGTTTCTTGAATTCTTAGGCGCACAAAGTGTCCTTGATGTTAAGCTCGGCGACCAGGTACAAAAAGAAATGTCTGTTTTGTTTACGGATATTCGTGAGTTCACTTCCCTTTCGGAGGTAATGACCCCAAAGGAGACCTTCGATTTTCTGAATGACTACCTGAGCCGGATGGAACCGGTAATCTCACGAAATCAGGGTTTCATTGATAAATACATTGGGGATTCAATCATGGCCCTGTTTACCGGCAATGTCGAAAATGCCATTGACGCGGCCATCGAAATGCGTGCTGCCCTTGCCGATTTTAACTTGCAACGGAAGCTCGACAATAAACTGCCTGTAAATAGTGGGATTGGGATCCATACCGGCAACCTGATGCTGGGTATTGTAGGTGGCCATGGCAGGATGGATAGTACTGTAGTGTCGGATGCGGTAAACCTGGCATCCCGGGTCGAAGGCCTGACAAAAATTTACGGTGCCTCCATTATCATCAGCCAGGACACGCTGATAAAATTGCAGGATCCTGGAAGGTACAACTACCGTTTTCTGGATGTGGTGAAAGTGAAAGGCAAACAAGAGGCCGTGTATATTTTTGAGGTGCTCGATGGGGAACCCGAAGAAGTGAAACGGCTGAAAATAGAAACTAAGCCAGAGTTTGGTAAAGCATTGCAGCTCTATAAGAATAAGGAATTCGATGAGGCTTCGGCGATTTTTAAACGTGTTTATCAACTTAACCCCGACGACAGGGGCGCCGAACTGTATATTACCCGCTGCAAAAACATCCTCGAATTTGGTATTCCCGAAGAGTGGGATGGCGTGGAGACTCTCAGGCATAAGTATTAATTTGGGCTTGTTTTCAAACTAATATGATTTGCTCTATACTTGAAAAATTCAAAAACCAAATAAATCACAATATCAAAATCTCAATGTTCAAAACTATTTCAGACTTTTGAAATTTATTTGTCATTTTGCCATGGGCATAACTATGTTAGAAATTTGTGTTTTGGTGCTTTATTTTAAAAACTCAAATCTCAATAAATACCTTCATTTGATACAAATAAATAGTTATTTACAACGCTTCACCACTGGCTACTGCAGCTGCTTGTTTGGCTGGTCTCCCTTCCCCTTTCCGCCTGCCAAAACGAAGCGGCGGACAAGCAAGGCTAGTTAGCACAGATATTAATCAGTGAAAATCTGTGTAATCTGTGGCAAAATATTTTCTTACATTTATTTCCCATCGGTTTTTTGTTTTATCGTAAACATTATGTAGGTTTGCTCCATGCAAAATTCCCGATTTAATAAAATTAAAACATCCATTCTCCAGTTGCTCATATCCGGCCTTTTGTCAGGTATGTTCATGTATTTTTTTCTTCAAAAACTTCCAATAGTGTTTTTTCTGGGGGTTTTGATCGGAAGCCTCGTTTATATATTTATCCGATTATACGATACCTTTGTAAAACCTTTTCTATTGCTTAGGAATTTTTTCCTTGCATTGGTAGCCAACACAATTTCCTATGTAATCATTATTGCTTTTTCCGCTCTTTTCGGCATGGGGATATTTAATGGTTTTCGCTTTGGATACTATTTAACAAACCTCTCCGGGTTCATTCTAAGTCAGGAAATGTTGTATGGCCTTACATTTGGCCTTACCTTAAGTTTTGTGTTCAACTCCTATACAATGTTCAATACCTTATTAGGCAAAAACTTTTTGATTAAACTTCTGGTTGGGACCTATCATAAACCGTTTGAAGAACAACGCATCTTTATGTTCCTTGACTTAAAATCATCAATCAGCATTGCTGAAAAGCTGGGGCATAAAAAATTCTTGTCGCTGCTCAATGATTTTTTCTACGACCTTGCCGAAGCAGTTGTTGCTACTAAAGGCGAAATTTACAAATATGTTGGGGATGAAGCCATCATCACATGGAAGATGAAAGCAGGCCTTAAAGAAAACCGCTGCCTGGTATGCTTTTTTATGATGCAAGAAAAAATCAGTCTCAATAAACAAAAGTACTTGAGCAAATACGGCTTGGTTCCAGAATTTAAAGCCGGGCTGCATGGTGGCGAAATAGTTACCGGAGAAATGGGGTTTATAAAAAAGGAGATTGCATATCTTGGCGATGTACTCAATACCACTGCAAGAATTGAGGCTTCATGCAATGAGTTGGGTGAGGCATTTATTGTATCGGACGATTTATTATCGAAAATGCAGACTGATGAAAAGTACACAATTAAATCCCTGGGTGAGATAAAGTTCCGCGGAAAAAAAAGTTCACTGGCAGTTTCATCAGTTCTACAAATAGCCGGTAACTCTCAATAGTTTATTAACGCTGACAATTTAATAATTACAATTATGAAATATATCCAACATTTTTTCCTGTTCCTCATTTTTACCTCTTCAGGTTTAGGCCTTTTCGCCGATAATCCACTTTGGATGCGCTACCCGTCAATTTCCCCTGACGGACAAACCATTGCCTTTTCCTACAAGGGAGATTTATTTTCGGTTCCGGCCAAAGGTGGCGATGCCGTTCCACTTACTATTCATCAGGCTTACGATTTTATGCCAATATGGTCGCCCGATGGGAAAAGTATTGCTTTTGCTTCTGCTCGTTACGGAAACTTCGACATTTTTGTTATCCCGGCTACCGGTGGCAAAGCAAAGCGGATTACTGATTATTCGGCCAGTGAATACCCCAACTGTTTTACTCCCGATGGGAAAAACGTCTTGTATTCAGCATCTATTCAGGATGTGCCCGATAACCAGATGTTCCCTTCAGGGCTTTTATCTGAGCTGTACTCGGTAAGTATTGAGGGTGGTCGCCCACAACAAATCTTATCCACACCTGCCGAAAAAACCCAGATGAGTAAAAATGGAAACCTGATTCTTTTCCAGGATAGGAAAGGTTACGAAAACACCTGGCGAAAACACCACACATCTTCTGTTACCCGTGATATTTGGATTTATAACAAAGCGGATGGCACCTTTACCAAATTTTCCGATTTTGAAGGCGAAGACCAGAATCCTGTTTTCAGCAATGCCGAAAACGAGGTTTACTTTTTAAGTGAAAAATCAGGCTCGTTCAACGTTTGGAAATATCCCGTCAACAGCCCCATGCCCTATCAGGAGCAGGTAACATTGTTTGAAAACAACCCGGTGAGGTTTCTCTCCATCGGTGCCAACGACAGGCTTTGCTTTGGCTACGATGGTGAAATCTATATCCAGGATAAAAATAGCAGGCCACAAAAAGTTAAGATAAATATTGCTTTGGATGAAAAGGAAAATCCTATAGATTTTGAAAAGAAAAACTCCGGTGCCAGCGAAATGGCGGTATCTCCAGATGGGAAGGAGATTGCCTTTGTCCTTCGTGGGGAAGTATTCGTAACTTCAGCCGACTTCGCCACAACAAGGCGCATAACTGAAACTCCAGAGCAGGAGCGCTCGGTGAGCTTCAGTCCCTGCGGACGGAAATTGCTTTATGCAGGCGAAAGGGATGGAAGCTGGAATGTTTACGAAACCAGCATCGTCAGGGATGAAGAAAAGGGGTTTGCCCTTTCGACATTGCTTGAAGAGGAAATAATAATTGCAAGCGAAGCCGAGGAATTTCAACCACTTTATTCGCCGGATGGCAAAGAGGTAGCCTACTTGAAAGACAGGGAAGAATTGATGGTGATTAATCTTGAAAGTGAAAAAACCCGTAGTGTACTTGCAGCAAAATATAATTATTCCTATTCCGACGGAGACCAGTGGTATCAGTGGTCGCCCGACAGCAAATGGTTCCTGGTTTCATATTCGCCAAATGCTGTATTTACAGTAGATGTGGGTTTGGTTGCTGCCGATGGCTCCGGAGAAATTAACAACCTTACCATGAGCGGCTACTTTGATAACCGGGCAAAATGGATGATGGAAGGAGAGGTGATGATCTGGTTTTCGGACCGGCAGGGTTTGCGAAGCCATGGAAGCTGGGGCGCACAGTCTGATGTATATGCTATGTTTTTTGATGCAGGAGCTTGGGACACATTTAAGCTAAGTGAAGAGGAAAAGACACTGCTTGAAGATGAAGAAGATGAAAATGATGATAAAGATAAGGGAAATAGTGATAAAAAGGATAAAAAGAAAGGTGATAAAGAAAAGGAAATAAAGCCAGTTGAAATTGATCTTGATGGCATCGAAGACCGAAAAGTAAAACTGACCATCAACTCATCATCCCTTGCTGATGCTATACTTACCAAGGATGGAAAGAAACTCTACTACCTCAGCAAGTTCGAAAAAGGACACGACCTTTGGATGAAAGATCTGGTGAAAAATGAAACCAAACTCGTGCTGAAACTTGAAGGTGGCGGTGGAGACATGCAAATGGATAAAGATGGGAAATACCTATACCTGATTTCTGGCAGGAAATTTATCAAAGTCAGCACCAAAGACAACAAGAAAAAGGTGATCAGCTACAATGCAGAGTTTGATTTGAATTATCCTGCTGAGCGCGAATATATGTTTGAACACGTGTGGAGACAAGCCAAAGAAAAGTTTTATGATCCCAACCTTCAGGGTGTCGATTGGGATTTTTATAAGGAGGAATACCAGAAATTCCTTCCCTACATCAATAACAATTTTGATTATGCCGAGATGCTCAGCGAGATGTTGGGTGAACTCAATGCCTCTCACACTGGTTCGGGCTACCGCTATAACGATCCTGACGGCGATAGGACAGCTCTACTTGGCGCCTTCTTCGATTGGGATTATGCCGGAGATGGATTGAAAGTTCTGGAGGTAGTAGAAAAGGGGCCATTTGATAAGGCGGATTCAAAAATTGTTGATGGCACAATCATCGAAAAGATTGATGGCAAAGAGATTCCGGCCAGTGAAAGTTACTTTGGCTTGCTTAACCATAAAGCCGGTAAACCCACCCTGCTTTCGCTTTACAATCCGCAATCTGGTGACCGCTGGGACGAGGTCGTAAAGCCAATATCAGGAGGTAAATTCAACCAGTTACTTTACGACCGTTGGGTAAAAACCTGCCGAGAAGCCACCGAAGAATTATCCAATGGCCGGCTGGGCTATGTTCATGTGCGAAGCATGAACAGCGAAAGCTTTCGCGAAACCTATTCCGAAATCCTTGGCCGCAATCACGACAAAGAAGCTATTATTGTCGATACCCGATTTAATGGAGGCGGCTGGCTGCACAACGACTTGGCTATCTTATTGAGTGGCCACAAATACGTAGAGCTGTGGCCCAACGGAGAATATTTTGGTAATGAACCCATGAACCAATGGACCAAACCATCGGTAGTTTTAATGAGTGAGAGCAACTACTCCGACGCCCATTTCTTCCCTTACACCTACACCACCCTTGAAATTGGAAAAACTGTAGGTATGCCCGTGCCGGGTACGGCCACAGCCGTTTGGTGGGAAACCTTGCTTGACCCCACACTCTATTTTGGGATTCCGCAGATAGGCACCAAAGATGCCGATGGCAACTATCTGGAAAATCAACAATTGGAACCCGACATCCCACAAAACAACGATTACAACATCGTCGTCACTGGCCGCGACCAGCAACTGGAAAGGTCAGTGGATTATTTATTAAATTTGTTGGATCAGGACGAGGGAAAATAAGTATAGGGTATATAAGGTTAATAAGGTATAGGTGCCATTCGATGAAAGATGTATGCTACAAAAAAAGAAATATCAGATGTCCGATGTATGATTTTTGATATAAGATGTTGGGATACAGATCAAAAATCTTACATCTAAGATCGGACTTCTGATATCAAATGATTTTGACAAACCCTGACAGGTCTTCGACGCTGTCAGGTTTCTGGGGATTGACCTGTCAGAGTTCGACGTCTGCGTGCGCCGAAGCTTTAGCGGAGGAGCAAGGAGATCCTGACAGAGTCATATCAAAGAAAAAAGGCTACTCTCAAAGAAAGCAGCCTTTTAAATTATAAGTTCATCAGGATTAATTCCTGTCCATCCCATTCAAATCCTCGTAAGCAACTTCAAGTCTTTTCACGATGCTTACTTCGCCTTCGCGCAACCATTTGCGTGGATCGTAATATTTTTTGTTGGGTTTGTCGTCGCCATCGGGGTTTCCAATTTGTCCTTGCAGGTAGGCTTCATTGTTTTTGTAATAGTTCATAATGCCTTCCCACATTGCCCACTGGGTGTCGGTGTCGATATTCATTTTGATTACACCATAACCTATGGCTTCACGAATTTTCTCCTGTGGTGAGCCTGATCCGCCATGGAAAACAAAATTAACCGGGTTGGGCCCTGTTCCAAATTTCTCCTGGATATACTCCTGTGAGTTTTTCAGGATAACCGGTTCTAGTTTTACATTGCCGGGTTTGTAAACACCATGTACATTTCCAAAGGCAGCAGCAATGGTAAAACGCTTGCTTACTTTGCTTAATTCTTCGTAGGCATAAGCAACTTCCGAAGGTTGTGTGTAAAGTTTTGAAACATCAAGATCAGTGTTGTCCACACCATCTTCTTCGCCACCGGTAATTCCAAGTTCAATTTCCAGGGTCATGCCCATTTTGTCCATTCTCGCTAAATACTTTTTGCAAATCTCGATGTTCTCTTCCAGCGGTTCTTCCGAAAGGTCGAGCATGTGTGAGCTATACAGTGGCTTACCATGTGCAGCAAAAAACTCTTCACCGGCATCCAATAGGCCATCAATCCAGGGCAACAGTTTCTTGGCCGCATGGTCGGTGTGCATGATAACAGGGATACCATACAACTCGGCTAATTTATGGACATGCAAAGCACCACTTACCGATCCGGCAATGGCTGATTGCTGCTTGTCGTTTGATAGACCTTTGCCCGCATAAAACGAACCACCTCCGTTTGAGAATTGAATGATTACTGGTGAATTCACTTTTTTTGCGACTTCCATCACAGCATTAATTGAGTCTGTTCCAACAACATTTACTGCCGGAATTGCATATTTATAAGCTTTCGCGTTGGCAAATATTTTCTGTACGTCATCGCCTGTAGCAACGCCAGTCTTCACTAAATCCAATACTTTCTCTGACATAATTTTATGTTTTTAAGTTAGTTATATCCAATTTGGGTGCAAAAGTAGGAATTTTTATCCCGCCAATTCCTTAATTTTTCAAAATTCACATAAGCTTTACATTGGTTTAAAAACTAGTAAAGGTTAATGATTAATGGGGGAGAAGTTCAATTTACTTCTTACGATTAACTTAATTTGGATTCTATTTGTGCTGATAAATTAAGTGGGATTTCCAAACCTGTTTTTTTTATTTCATCGATAAATGGATCCCCTTTAAGAAAATACTTGGTGGGAAAAGTTTTTGGTTGAATTATGATATAGTTTTTTAAAACATTCACAAATAATTGAATATCATAAAAGCCTACGCCTGTAAACTCATCAGCTAACAGGGCAAGGTCAATATCAGAATCTTGATGTTGAGTATTCTTAACGAGTGAGCCAAACAAAATAGCTTTGTGTAGGTTCAGGCCACATTTTTCAAAATCTGCCAAGAAATTCTGGACAGTTTTTATTGCAAACTCTTGATTAACCATTTACGAATGTCTTTAACGTTTTCCAAAATAATATCCGTACGTTTTTTCGTACAGTAATGGTAGATTCTATGCTGATAGTCAGGATAACGTCCTTCTAACTGAAAGTCATTTAGCATCAGAAGGAACTCCTTTTGTTTATCAGGTATGTTGATATTAACATTTTCGAGAATATATACCACATTATGTGATCTGGGAGGATGGTTCCCTTCAGAATTTTTAACCCAATTAGCTCTTGATAGTTTTTCAATTACCAGGTGAGAAAAGAATAAACTGTAAACATATTGTTTGGATTGATATAATACTTCTACCACCTCCCAATCCTTTTCAGATGTCTCAATCCAATATTGAATATGTTCTTTTTTGGTCATTGAAGGATTATGTTTCAGCAAAAATAGCTAATTTTCCCCCATCATATTCTTAAAATTTCAAAATTCACGTAAGCTTTACATTGGTTTAGTAAGCCTGGTGACTGATGCTGGATGACCGATGCTAGATGACTGATGCCGGTTGACCGATACCAAATGTTTTGCCTAAAATGTCAATTTTCAAAACTCGGAACTCACAACTTAGGTCACTTTAAGTACTTTAGCTCACTCCAAACTTTAGGCACTTCCCCCCTCCAGGTACCTGTCTATTAAACGTGGCAAAGGATATTTGTGAACATCCTTTTCGGGCACCAAAATAAAATCGTTAGCATTGCTTTTCAACTCATGCTGAATTTCCATCTCGTAAAAACATGCAATAATTTGACGGTGCGTTAATTGATGTTTGTAATTTTCGGATGCTGAAACAAGGTGTGGCTGGTTTCCAGCAAATAATGTATTCCATTCGCGGGTTTGCATTAGCTTGTCTGTTGACATAAACTCATCGGTTTCAATCATTGGGAAATCATACAATCCCAGCCAAATGTCCTTGCCGGTCCTTTTGTGAAGATAAATTTGATGCTGTCCCTTTTTGTAAAGTTTGATGAGGAAGTAATTAAAAAATCTTTGTGTCACCTTCACTTTTTTCGATTTGTAAGGGAGGGATTTAACAAGACCGTTGACATGAGCCTCACATTTTGATAACAATGGGCAGTTTTCGCAGGAAGGATTTTTTGGTGTGCAGTGCAATGCCCCAAATTCCATCACTGCCTGGTTGAAGGTTCCCGGGTCTGATTTATCAATTAGTGAAGAAAGGATCTTTTCGATTTTGTTTTTCCCGATGCTTTCATTCACGGGATCACTAATGCCAAACAGGCGGCTGATTACCCGTGCAACATTTCCATCCAGCACCGGATGTGCCTTGCCAAATGAGATGGAAGCAATGGCAGCGGCAGTATATGGGCCGATACCTTTTAGTTGCAAAAGTCCTTCGTAAGTATCAGGGAATACACCATTAAATGTATTCGCAATAACTTTTGCGGTATGGTGCAGGTTTCTTGCCCGGGAATAATAGCCCAATCCCTGCCAAAGTTTGAGTACTTCCTCTTCACTTGCTTTGGCAAGATCATTAATATTAGCAAATTGATCAACAAAACGCAGGTAATATTCCATTCCCTGGTCAACTCGTGTTTGCTGCAAAATGACTTCTGAGAGCCAAATTTTGTAAGGATCAAATGTTTTTCGCCAGGGCAAATCCCGTTTATTGTCTCCGTACCACTGAATAAGTGTTGGTGTAATTTCCATTAGGGCGTCAAAATTACAGCTTTAAAGTTTAGTTGTAAAAGCATGATAATAAACCTGTTGATAAATATCCATTATTCGTTTCACTTCAATAAGGAGGCAATGAAGACAGCTAATTTGTTCATATTAAGAATTTTTTAAATTTTTTCGGTTTTCGTTCGCCATTAAAAACTTTTTATATATTTGCAGCCCTAATTACAAATCTAATAATCAAAACTTTAAAACATAGTTCAATGACAAAAGCAGAAATTGTAGCAGAAATTGCAAACAAAACAGGGATCGAAAAAGTAGCAGTACAGGCAACTGTAGAATCTTTTATGGAAACCATTAAGAATTCGATGGTTAATGGCGAAAATGTATATCTTAGAGGATTTGGTAGTTTTACTATCAAGAAAAGAGCGGAAAAGACTGGAAGAAATATTTCCAAGAATACAACTATCATCATTCCTGCTCACAATATTCCGGCTTTTAAACCAGCCAAGACCTTTGTTAACGAAGTAAAAAATAAAGTAAACGTTAAATAATTCAGAAAGGAAATTACTATGCCAAGCGGTAAAAAAAGAAAAAGACATAAGATGGCAACCCACAAGCGCAAGAAGCGTTTGCGGAAGAACAGGCATAAGAAGAAATAGAAGTTCTACAGCTAAAAAAATTATTATATGATGTTTTATTTGATGTAAAGCATTGTATGATAATTTTTTTTTACTGATTCATAGACATCCTGGTAGTGCTTGACCAAACACCTGCATTATTAATGGTATGCTAAAAATATAAAGTGTGGATAGGGAATTAATCATCGATTCAAATTCCTCTGGTGTTGATATCGCATTACTCGAGGACAAGTACCTTGTTGAACTTCACAAGGAGAAAAACAACAAAAAGTATTCAGTAGGCGACGTTTACCTGGGTAAAGTTAAGAAACTTATGCCGGGGCTTAATGCTGCGTTTGTAAATGTAGGCTACGAAAAGGATGCCTTTTTGCATTATCTGGATTTAGGGCCACAAGTAAGGTCGCTCAATAAATATTCAAAACTGGCCATGGCGGGAAAAGCCAGCCAGCTTCCTATCAGCGAATTCAGGCTGGAACCGGAAATCGAAAAAACCGGAAAAATCTCTGACGTCCTTTCAGTAAATCAGCAAATCCTTGTACAAATTGCCAAGGAGCCTATTTCGACAAAAGGGCCCCGGATTGCTTCCGAGATTTCTTTTGCAGGAAGATACCTTGTGTTGGTGCCCTTTGCCGACCGGATTTCTGTTTCTCAAAAAATAAGAAGTATTGATGAGCGCAAACGTTTAAAGCGTCTCATAAAAAGTATCAAGCCCAATAACTTTGGGGTTATAGTGCGTACTGCTTCCGAAAATAAAAGGGTGGCCGATTTGGATGCAGACCTCAGGGATCTCATCAATAAATGGGAATCTATTGCCCAAAAGCTATATAAAGCAGATGCCCCACAGAAAATTGTGAGTGAACTCGATAGGACATCGGCCATGTTGCGGGACCTTCTCAATGCTTCGTTCAATAGTATTCACATCAACGATACCACGCTTACTGATGAGGTGAAAAGCTTTATCAAGCAAATTGCACCCGAAAAAGCAAGTATTGTTAAATACTACAATGGCTCACGCCCGATTTTTGAACATTTTGGTGTTGACAAGCAAATTAAAAATTCTTTTGGTAAGATTGTTACCATCAAGAGTGGCGTTTATCTTATCATCGAGCATACCGAAGCCCTGCATGCCATTGATGTAAACTCGGGCCACCGGGTTAACCGTGATAAAAATCAGGAAAGCAACTCGCTGGAAGTAAATCTGGAGGCAGGTACTGAAATTGCACGGCAACTCAGGTTGCGTGATATGGGCGGGATCATTGTTGTTGATTTCATTGATATGACCGAGGCGAAGCACCGTCGGCAATTGTTCCAGAGGATAAAGGATGAAATGTCGAAAGACCATGCCAAGCATGCTATTTTGCCACCAAGTAAATTTGGGCTGGTGCAGATTACCCGACAAAGGGTAAGGCCCGAAATGAACATAGCGATACTCGAAAAATGCCCTGTTTGTAATGGTACTGGCGAATCGAAACCTACAGTGTTGCTGGTAGATGAGATTGAAAACAACCTGCGCTACCTGGTACAGGAGCAAAACGAAAAACACCTTACAATTACAGTCCATCCCTTTGTTCATGCATTCATGACTTCCGGCTTCCCATCGATGAGGCTGAAATGGGCCTTCCGTTACAAATGTAAGATTAAGATCAAGTCCACGGCGGCACATCATTTCCTGGAATATCATTTCTTCAACAAAAACAATGATGAGTTGAAGATGTAGGTTTTTGTGAAAGGTCACCCTGTGAATATATCCAGGGGGCAGACCAAATTTCAAGAATGGCAACTTTCTTTCGGGCAGGATTCACAGGGTGACTCGAAAAAGATTTTAATACTTTTGCGTATCATTTATTTAGGCTGTTTGCAGCCTATTTTAGTTATTAAAGAATTATAAAAAACTTAAGATATGGAAACCGTTGTAAGCGGCATTAGGCCAACAGGTAATTTGCATTTGGGTAATTACTTTGGTGCGATAAAGAATTTCTTGAAAATGCAGGAGGAAAACAACTGCTATTTCTTCATTGCCGATTATCATTCCTTAACTACACATCCTACTCCAGAGGATTTGCATGGAAATGTAAAACAAGTGCTTGTTGAATATCTGGCTACAGGTATCGATCCTGAGAAAGCAACTTTATACATCCAGAGCGATTTACCAGAAACTGCTGAGTTGTATCTGCTTTTAAATATGAATGCCTACATGGGCGAACTTGAACGCGTTACAACTTTCAAGGATAAAGCCCGTAAACAGCCCGAAAATATAAATGCAGGTTTGTTAACTTATCCATCATTAATGGCTGCCGATATTATTATCCACAAGGCCAATAAAGTTCCGGTGGGAAAAGACCAGGAGCAGCACCTCGAAATGACCCGCACCTTTGCACGTCGTTTCAACAGGATGTACAAACAGGAATACTTTCCCGAGCCTACTGCTTTTAATTTTGGTGAGCAATTAATAAAGATACCCGGATTAGATGGTAGCGGAAAGATGGGAAAGTCAGAAGGTGAGGGCAATGCGCTTTTCCTTGCGGATGAACCAAAGGTGATTAAGAAAAAGGTGATGCGTGCAGTAACTGACGCGGGGCCAACTGAACCAAATTCCGTAAAACCTGAACCCATCCAAAACCTTTTTTCACTAATGAAAGTGGTGTCTTCTGCTGATGCTATTCAATATTTCGACGATCAATACAATGCCTGTACCATCAGGTATGGTGATTTGAAAAAGCAATTGGCTGAGGACATCACAATTTTTACTGAACCTTTGCGTGAGCGGATTAAAGAACTTTCGGCTGACGAAGCCTATCTTGGTAAGGTTGCCCGCATGGGTGCAGAAAAGGCCCACGAAAGCGGTGCACTTACCATGAAGGAAGTGAGAGAGATCATTGGCTTCAGAAGTTTCTAAACCTTTATATAAATTAAATGGTAATTGCTTAGGTGATTGATAGTTTTGCTAAAATTGAATCTTTTTTCAATTAAATGACACAATTGAACATACTTACAAGATAGATTCGTCTCATTCCACACCAACTAAATGAATACATTAAATGAGCGACATACCCAAGAAATCAATTGATAAAGAAAAAGTTGTCCTGGTAGGCCTGATTACTGGCCGCACCGATGAAAAGAGGATTAAAGAATACCTGGATGAACTGGCATTCTTGGTAGATACTGCCGGTGGCGAGACCGTAAAAATGTTCACACAAAAACTTCCACAGCCCGACCACAGGACATTCATTGGTTCTGGCAAGTTGCAGGAGGTAAAAGAATATGTGAAAGCTGCCGAAGTGGAACTGGTGGTTTTTGATGACGAACTCAGCGGATCGCAGGTGAAGAATATAGAAAAGGCTTTGGATTGCCGCATCCTTGACCGAAATAACTTAATCCTTGATATTTTTGCCAAAAGGGCCAGGACATCTCATGCTAAAACGCAGGTTGAACTGGCACAATACGAATACCTGCTTCCCCGCCTTACCAGGATGTGGACCCACCTCGAACGGCAGCGTGGTGGGATTGGTTTGCGTGGCCCGGGCGAAACTGAGATTGAAACCGACCGCCGGATCATCAGGGATAAAATTGCATTACTGAAAAAGAAACTGATCCAGATTGACAAGCAAATGGCCACTCAGCGCAAAAACCGTGGGGCAATGATCCGCGTGGCACTGGTGGGATATACCAATGTTGGCAAGTCAACCATCATGAACCAGTTGAGCAAATCGGATGTGTTTGCCGAAAATAAACTGTTTGCCACACTCGACACAACAGTTAGGAAAGTTGTGGTTGACAACCTCCCCTTTTTGCTATCGGATACGGTAGGATTTATCAGGAAGCTCCCTCACAGTTTGGTCGAATCGTTTAAATCGACACTGGACGAAGTGCGCGAAGCCGATTTATTGCTGCATGTTGTGGATATTTCGCATCCTGATTTCGAGGAACAAATTAATGTTGTGAAAGGGACCCTCACTGAAATCAATGCCGGTGATAAGCCCACCATTATTGTTTTTAATAAAATTGATGCTTACACCTGGACTGAAAAAGAAGAGGATGACCTGACGCCTTCTACCGAAGAAAACGTTACGTTGGACGAACTGAAGAACTCATGGATGGGCAAAAGTGAAGATCCGGTGATCTTTATTTCAGCACTACAAAAGAGCAACTGGGATGAATTACGGAAAATGGTTTACGACAAGGTGAAAAAAATACATGTGAAGCGGTATCCGTACAATAACTTTCTCTATTAGGGAAATAAGGTGTATAGGGTTTATAGGGGAAATAAGGTTTATTGGGTTTATAGGGGAGATAGGGTGTGAAGGTATTGGTTATAGGTAGAAAAGGTATTGGGAAGAAGCGTTGAAAGCCTGACTTTGAACTCAGTGTTCTAAACACAAAACATTTTATATATTCATTGAAGGGATGCCCGCCTTGCCGGCGAGGCAGGCAAGCCCCGAGGAACGAGGGGATGGCGGCCCTGGTTATAGTTAGAGGATAGGGTGGAAAACAGATTTCCCTGTCTAGCTTTAAACGGAACACAGATGACACTGATTACACAGATAACCACGGATGATTGAGCTAAAACACCTGCGAAAACCAGCCTTGCTCGCCTCTTTGTAGCTCTGGCGAAGCGGGCCGGCCAGGCAGGTCAGCAAAATCCATGTCATCAGCGTTCTATATAAAATTTGTTGTGTGCCGAAAGGGTATTTTAAGGATTTACGATTAACTAGTTCTGAAACTTCAAACACTGAACTCAAAACGCCAAACGCCAAACGCCAAACGTTTTTTCAATTTATGAAAACCAAATACCTCTATCTGTTATCTGTACTCTCCGGGGTAATCTTTAGCCTTGGCTGGCCAATGAATGGTTTTCCCTTTCTGTTGTTTGTCGGATTTGTCCCACTGTTATTTGTTGAGGATTTTCTTGATAAGCACCGCGAATTCTTTCATAAATACAGCATCGTCAAATTTTCCTTCATTGCCTTTTTTACCTGGAACCTGCTTACCATTTACTGGATTTGGAATTCGACTATTGCAGGCGGGGTGATGGCGTTGCTGTTGAACCCGATGTTTATGACCATTGCATTTTCGGCATATCACCTGAGTAAACGGGTATTCCTAAACCGCACGCATGCCATTTATTTGTTGCTTTTCTATTGGGTGGCGTTTGAATTTGTGCACCTCGATTGGGACCTGTCATTTCCATGGTTGAATTTGGGAAACGGTTTTGCCATGTACACCAAATGGGTGCAATGGTACGAATATACAGGGATCCTGGGTGGAACATTCTGGATTGTCTTGGTAAATATTCTTGTGTTTAAGTTGATCAAGTCCTTGAAAAAGTTTTCGAAATTTAGTTCTCCTGTAATCTTTCAAGGATCAGTTATCTTGCTTTTGGTTGCTGTACCAATGATTATTTCATTGGTAATTTACAGGAATTACGAAGCAACTGGTCAGGAGGCAGAAGTAATCGTTACCCAGCCCAACGTTGATCCCTGGTCGGAACAGTACACCTTGCCACCCAGTGAGGTAATAGAACGTAACCTGGGCATGGCAACGCCATTACTAAGCCCGGAAACCGATTTTATCGTTTGTCCCGAATCGGCGATACAGGAAGACTTGTGGCTTACTTCAATTGATAAATCAAGAAGTGTGAAGCAGTTGAAGAGATTTATTTCAGAACATCCAAATATAAATATTGTCATCGGGGCCTCCACCTTCAGGATGTTTGAAGAAGGTGAACCATTGACCCAAACCGCACGAAAGTTCAATGATGTCGATAAGTATTACGAAGCTTTTAATACAACGATTTTTCTTAATGCAAATGAGGAAATTGGGGTTTACCATAAATCAAAGCTGGTTCCCGGTCCCGAAAAGTTGCCCTTTCAAAAAGTAATGGGTCCCTTGCAAAACTTTGTCTTCGATTTAGGGGGTACTATTGGTAGTTTGGGCTTATCGCCCGAAAGAATAGTTTTCACTTCTTCGAATGGAAAGTTTAAAGTGCCTGGCATCATTTGCTACGAATCGATTTATGGTGATTTTTGTGCCGGATTTGTAAGGAACGGGGCCAACCTTTTATTCATCATCACCAACGACGGATGGTGGGGCAACACGGCCGGCCACCGCCAGCATTTTACTTTTGCCAAACTGCGTGCTGTTGAAACCCGCCGCTGTGTTGCAAGATCGGCAAATACCGGTATTTCCGGATTTATCGACCAGCGTGGGGATATCATCCAAAAGACTGGATACTGGCATCCCGATGTTTTAAAAGCGAAGCTCAAGGCAAATGAAGAATTAACAGTATATGTTCTGTGGGGCGATTACTTTGGCAGGATCAGCGCTTTTTTGAGTGTGTTTTTAATATTGATTTCGATCTCATTTTCGGTTACATCTAAGAAAAAGGTTAATCTTTAAATGTGGGAGGGTTTAAAGCCCTGACCGAAGGGAGGGGATGGAAACCCTGGATCAAAGAATGTCCTATTTGGAAATGACGATTTAATACCCCTTAATCACAAGCTCATTAAAACTCCTTGCTGTCATTACGTTCAATTTGCTTTGCTTGTAATCTTTAAGGTTTCTGGTTACAATGATATCAATGTTGCCGTTTTCGATAGCAGTGAAATTTTGTAAGGCATCTTCGAAATCATTAAAGCCTGATTTAAGCGCATTTATTACAACTTGTTTATCTACAGCCAATATTTCAGCTATTTCAACCAACTGTTGCAGCAGTAGCAGTGTCTTTTTATGACCGATTACTTTTCTCAACAAATAGTAGATATTATTCAGGCATAGTGACGAAATATAGAGTTGAACCTTTTTATGGTCAGCAAGGTTAAACAGTTGAGCTGCCTCTTGGGCAAAAGGTTCTCTCTTGGTTAGAAAATCAATTACAATGTCCGTATCGACAAGAACTTCATGTATTATGCTTTTCATAAATTGCTTTTTCAAGTTCAGATTTGTAATCGAAATCGTCAGGTAAAGTAACTGAACCATAGAGTGTATTTACCTTATCGCTCAGTTGTTCAGTAATTTCAGTTTCCCCGGTCTTTGTGAGTAACCTGAAATATGATTCAACCAAAGCAGAAAGGCTCTTGCCCCTTTCTTTAGCATACTCCTTTGCTTTTACAATGGTTCCCTCTTCAATTGTTAATGTTAATTTGCTAATCATATTACACGTGTTATTGAAATGCAAAGATACGTGTTATGCTTTCAAAAACCAAAATTGTTTTTATGTAACTGTCTGTAAGTTTTCGTAATCCCTTTTAACTTATTTTAAATTATGGCATTATCAATTAATTCTACTTTTGCGCTTTAATTGAAAATGATGATTAACTTTATAATAAACAATAAACTATGTCAGTATTAGTAGGAAAAAAAGCGCCCTTGTTTGAAGCAGAAGCTGTGATAAATGGCGGCGAATTTGTTGAAAAATTTTCGTTGGAACAGTACATTGGGAAAAAGCATGTTGTATTCTTCTTTTACCCACTCGATTTTACCTTTGTTTGTCCAACCGAAATACTTGCCTTCCAAGATCATTTGGCTGAGTTTGAAAAGCGCAATGTAGCCGTTGTTGGTTGTTCAATCGACTCAAAATTCTCGCACTGGGCATGGCTCAACACCGATAAGAATGATGGTGGGATCAAAGGTGTGAAATTCCCATTGGTTTCTGACCTTGCAAAAACAATTTCAGAAAACTATGATGTTTTGGCTGGAGAGTATGATTATAACGACGAAGGTGAAATGGAATTTGACGGTGCACCCGTTGCTTACCGTGGTTTATTCCTCATCGACAAGCAGGGAGTTGTCCGCCACCAGGTTGTAAATGACCTTCCACTAGGACGTAGTGTTAAAGAAGCCATCCGCATGGTTGACGCTTTGCAGTTTTTCGAAGAAAACGGTGAAGTTTGCCCGGCTGACTGGAGCAAAGGTGACGAAGGTATGACAGCTTCTGCCGAAGGTGTTGCCGACTATCTTTCAAAGCACTAATTCGAAATTGTGAGTTCTTTGATTAATGATATTAGTGGTGTAAATCAAAAATCGTTAATCATCAATCTTAAATCAAAGCAGATTTGATATATAATAACTGATTACAGAAGCCCCGCTTATTTTCGGGGCTTTTCTTTTTTAAATAAAAAAGCAAATGGAGAAACAAGCCAAAACAAATCATGAACTTCATCCTGAACTGAAAAAACGTTGGAGCCCCCGGGCGTTCAGTGATAAAAAGGTTGAAAAAGAAAAATTGCAACGAATTTTCGAAGCTGCCCGGTGGTCACCTTCGGCCAGCAATGAACAGCCTTGGTATTTCATAGTTGGAGAAGTCGGCGATGAAACCTATAAAAAGATTTTCGATACACTGGTGGAGTTTAATCAACTTTGGGTAAAAACTGCTCCGCTTGTGGTGCTTGCCATTGGTAAAATTAGTTCCGAAAAATCAGGAAAAGAAAATGGCTGGTATAAGTATGATGTAGGTCAGGCGGTTGCACATCTCACTTTCCAGGCAACTCACGAAGGTTTGTGGGTACATCAGATGGGTGGCTATGATGCCCAAAAGGCTGGTGAAGTATTTGAAGTTCCGGAGGGCTATGAAGTTGTTAGTGCTTTTGCTGTAGGATATATGGGCGATTACATGGCATTGCACCCTAACTTACAAAAGCTGGAAGTTGCCGACAGGGAAAGAAAAAATACGGATGATTTTGTTTTTTCGAATACTTTTGGCAAGAAATCTTCATTGATTTAAAACGAAGAGATTGTAACATTGCTTTTTTGTTAAACTTTTGGAAATGCTGTATAGAAACCTCAAACTCGCTGGCTTATTCAAATTCCTTCTAGGAATAATTTTAGTTGTGCTTATTTCATCCTGTGCCGGTGATGCATCCAAATCGGCGCAAAAGAAAAGCACACCCACGCAAAAAAAAGCGAAGGTTGAAGTTCCTGATTTTAATGCCGATTCGGCCTATTATTTTGTTGAGAAACAATTGAGTTTTGGTCCGAGGGTACCGGAAACAGAAGCTCATTCCCAATGCGCTACCTGGCTGGTATCAACTTTGGAAAGGTTTGCTACGGAAGTTAAAGTGCAGGAGTTTAAAGCCCGGATTTACGATAACCGCATCTTTAAAGGGAATAATATCATTGCTTCCTTTAAGCCTGAATTTCAACGAAGGATTTTCCTTTCATCGCATTGGGACTCACGCCCCTACGCCGATCATGATGCCGACCCAGCAAAACATAATACTCCTATTGATGGTGCCAATGACGGGGCCAGCGGAACAGGTGTGTTGATTGAAATTGCGCGGCAAATAAGCTTGCAAAACCCAAAAATTGGCATTGATATCGTGCTCTTCGACCTGGAAGATTATGGTCCTCCGCAGGATAATCAAACCAATCAAGCCAGTGAAACATGGGGTCTGGGTTCACAGTATTGGTCGAACAACCCCCACACTTATGGTTATTCTGCCAACTATGGAATTCTGCTTGACATGGTTGGGGCTTCGGATGCTGTATTTCCCAAAGAGGGTTTTTCGATGTATTATGCTCCCGATATTGTGGAGAAAGTTTGGAGTATTGCCCAATCAATTGGATATGCTGACTATTTTTTGGATGAAACAGGTGGTTACATTACCGACGACCATTATTTTGTAAACACCATTGCCGAAATTCCAACCATCAACATAATTCACCTCGACGACAATTCTGCCAATGGATCCTTCTACGATCACTGGCATACTGTTGAAGATAACCTTGATCAAATTGATCCTGCCACATTGAAAATTGTTGGACAGACCGTGCTGACGGTTATTTACAGGGAATAGGAAAAATGAAGTTGTGGAGGAATGGAGTGCGGGAGAATTGGAGTGATGGAGTTTTGGAATGATGGAGTGATGGTCACCATTTACCGATCACCAATCACCATTTACCGATTACCTCTAAGGCAACAAGTTTACAAAATCGGGATTATCATTCAGCGGGTTAAACACAGGGTCGTTATAGAGCCTGTATTTATCTTTAAACCCCAGCATCACTGCAAGCCGTAAATATTCCAGGGCTTTGATATCTTCATTTAGTGCCATTCTTCTTTTTGCTTCCAGGTAAATGTGTTCGGGATTGGTAGGTTCAATTATGCGGTATATACTAAGGTATTTTTCTGAAGTCTCAAGGTTTTTATCACTTACTGCTTTGTCCGACATCATGTAGGCCATAACTCCAAGATAAGCCAAAAGCCGTTTTTGCATTAATTGCTCTGTTTTTGAAACATTACTATTGTTCAATTTCTGCATTTCATTTGCCCACCAGGTCACATCTTGGGTTTTAAATGCTTGCAAATAACTGTTCTGTAATCCCATTTCCATCTGCATGGTCTTAACCATTTCGTTAATCTGCTCATTGTAAACCGGATTTTTTCGCAGTTCCTCACCAAGGGTTTTGAACTTACTTACATCGGTAAGCCCATCCAATACTTCTGTTGCCCTTTCTGTCACTTCATAGCCATCGAATATTCGACCGGTAGTTTTAAGTGTGTTTACCTTTTGAAGATACCAATCTTTGGCGGTATTAATTTCTATTTGGTCAATGGCTTTTGATTTGTCTTTCATCGCAACTAAATCAAGCCACAGGAATATTTCTTCAGCAACATCAGGTTGGGGCCAATTGTGGTCTCCATCGAAAAGTACCATTGCACAGTTAAACTTCTCACGTTTAAGTAGCCTGTCGGTATTGATGATCTCAATCATATTAAAGTCTTCGTTACCGGCCATCCCCATAAAACTAAAAGTAGGTTCGGGAGCCTTAACTCCTACCTGAATTCCGGCTCCGCATGCTACCATGGCACTGATTTCAGGATAAGCCTCGGCAAAAGCAAGGCCAAGCCTGGCCCCACCCGAAAAACCCATCAGGTAAATCCGGTCCTTATCTATTGGGAAATCACTTTTTACAGTGTTCAGTAGTTTATCAAACGATGCGATGACTTCTTTTCCGGACATTCCATTTTTAATTTCGTTGGAGCCAACAAGCAGGAAGTGATACTTATTTGCAAGAAGTCGGTAAATTGTTACAGGCTGGTTGCCGTTGGCATGTGCATCAAGAAAAATGATTACAGGTAAACCCGGTGACCCGGCAAGTACTTTAGGTTCGAAAACTGAAAACGGAGGAAGTGCTTTTGTTGGTTTTACATCCTTTGGGAATAAAGTTTCGGTCTGATTATTTTCGTGTTCTTCACCATCGTCAATGCTTGAAACCTGTTCCTTCTCATGCGTGGAGGCACCATCTGTTTCTTTTATTATGGAAGGTTGATTTTTGTCGCTTGTCTGCGTATCGGATTTCTTCGGTTCATTAACGCAAGATGCAAGAATTAGAAAAGCAACTGTGAAGTACAGTAGAATGTTAAGATATTTCATAGTTTATTTTTTACAACAATTCATTGGCCAGGTTTGCCAGCTCAGAGCGTTCGCCCTTTTCAAGCCTGACGTGGGCATACAATTCGTGATGTTTGATCCTGTCAATCAGGTAAGATAAACCATTACTTTGTGAATCAAGGTAAGGCGTGTCGATCTGGTAAATGTCTCCTGTGAAAATGATTTTTGTTCCTTCACCGGCCCTTGTAATAATGGTTTTTATTTCATGAGGGGTAAGGTTTTGCGCTTCATCAACAATAAAAAACACATTCGAAATACTTCTGCCCCTGATGTAGGCCAAAGGTTGGATCAATAGTTTTTCAGCTTCCAATGCAGAATTGATGTTTTGAAATTCTTTATCGCGCTCACCAAATTGATTTTGAATAAATTTCAGGTTATCATAAAGCGGCTGCATGTATGGGTCGATCTTCGATTTGGCATCACCCGGTAAAAACCCAATGTCTTTGTTGCTCAAGGGCACTATGGGCCTGGCCATGTAGATTTGTTTGTAATTGCGGCGTTGGTTCCAGGCACCCGCAAGTGCCAATAAAGTTTTTCCGGTTCCGGCAATGCCCTGCAAAGTGACCAACCTGATGTGGGGATTGGTGACAGCATGTAGGGCAAACACTTGCTCGGCATTTCGGGGGGTAATTTTCGAAACCGGGTGTTTGTCCAGGCGTTCAATTAATAGGTTTCGCGGGTTGTAATATCCCAGTGCAGAAGAGTTATTGCTTTGCAGGATCAGGTATTGATTTGGCGAAAGGTTTTCAAGCCCAAGGTCTTGTGGCTCACAAAGCCCTTCGGTATAAAGCCTGTCTATGCCTTTTTGATTTACACTTGCAAAGCGGGTTATCCCGGAGTATAACGAATCTACATTTTCAATTTTTCCCGTTAGGAAATCCTCTGCTGGTAAATTTAGAGCCTTGGCTTTTATCCTCAGGTTAACGTCCTTGGTAACCATCACCACTTTCCTGTCGGGATATTCATCCTTTAAAGCAATTGCCGCATTTAAAATACGGTGATCAGCTTTTCGTTCACCAAAAACTTTTTCGGCATCCAGGCTATGTTTTTCGTTCATAATCACCTTAAACATGCCTTTATGGCCATTGTCGAGCGGAATCCAGTTTTGCAATGAATTTTGATTTGACAGCCTGTCCATTATGCGGATAAATTCGCGCGCCTCAAAATTTATGGTGTCGTTGCCTTTTTTAAACTGATCCAGTTCTTCGAGCACGGTGATAGGAATTGCTACATCATTGTCATCGAAGCTGTTGATTGAATTATGATTGTACAGGATAACCGAAGTGTCGAGCACAAATATTTTTTTAGATGCTTTGGGTTTTACTAAAGCCGGCTTTTTGACTTTAGCAGCAGTTTTAGTTTTACCGACGGTTGTGCTTTCTTTTGAAGCTGATGTTATTAAGGTCTTTTTTGTCATTATACCCCTCCAAATTTTTGATAAAGATAAAATGAAATATCATGATAAAACTGATGGAACAAGAAACAAAATAAGGATTGCAAGGATTTGTGTTTGGATTTTCATAGGATAATAATTTTCCTGCAAAAATAATTTTTTTATTGGATAGGCAGGGGGTGTAAAAAGGGAATTGGTTTGTTGCCCGTTGGGTTAAAAGTTAGATGTTATTAGTATTATTACACGATTCACATTTTT
>Ga0075111_1000289_pt1 | contig 24455 bp, 27 predicted proteins | sample AntAceMetag02UKK_FD_69787 | JGI IMG/M metagenome (GOLD analysis project Ga0075111, IMG submission 69787) | Saline lake microbial communities from Ace Lake, Antarctica - Antarctic Ace Lake Metagenome 02UKK | ecosystem: Environmental > Aquatic > Non-marine Saline and Alkaline > Saline | place... | reverse complement strand
CCTCTTCACTTTTCCTGATAATCTGAAGGTCATAATTGTTTTTAAGTCCTATTGAAATGGCCTCTGATAGTGATAGATTATTTTGTGCATATACCTGAATCACAAACAGGGATGCAATTATGATTGAAACTATTTTAATATTTTTCATATGTTTCTTTTTATTATTCGTGTTGGGATAATTTTATTCCCCGAACATCATAGACTACTATTACTCATTAAAATCAATCAAATTTCTTGGCCATATTCTCACTCAATGCTTTTTCGATATTTGCATTTATAACAGCAGTTTCAACCTCTTCGGGAATAATCTCCCTTTTTGAACCAATACTTTTAATGAATACCGTGGCCTTGTTAGAAAGTACAACGAGCACCGGCAGAATGATGAGGATAAATATGGTTCCGAACAATATACCATAAGCAAGGGCAATGGCCATGGGAATCAGCATACGTGCATCCGGGCTGTTTTCAAGGATGAGGGGCATGAGCCCTGCTGTGGTGGTAATTGTTGTTAAAAAGATCGCCCTGAAACGCGAGCTGCCTGCATTTTTTAAAGCCTCTAAAATTGTCATTCCATGTTCAAGGTTTTGATTGTATTTGGCTATAAACACAATGGCATCGTTAATTATCACCCCCGATAAGGCCACCATTCCCCAAAGGCTCATCATCGAAATGGGTTGCCCATGAATACCATGCCCCCAGATTGCCCCAATGAATCCCAGGGGGATCATGGAAATAACCAATAATCCCTGGCGAAATGATTTAAAATAGATCATGATCACCAGAATAATGACCAAAAACGCCAATCCGAAATAAAGCATCATACTACTTATTTGTTCGCTGGTATCTTTTTGTTGGCCCTGGTGCATGTAGGTTATACCGGGATGTTTTTCCAGGATGCCCGGCAGTATTTCTGTATTGATATATTCCAACAGATCAGGTACAGATTGGCTTTGATCCTGTTGGTAGGCATCAACTCTTATTTCGCGTCTCCCGTTGTAATGGTTTATGGTACTCAGACTTCTTGCCGTGGATATTTCGGCTACCCGCCCCAAAGGGAAATTACCATCGGAAGTATGAATTAGCATGTTTTCGAGTTGCCCGACATTTTCGCGGTTATCAAGTGTATAACGAACATAAACCCAAATCTCATCCTTTCCTTCCTGAATGCGTTGCGATAGTCCACCATAAAATCCCTGACGCACTTCTGCCATCAGTGATTGCGTAGTCAGACCAAGCACGTAGGCCTCAGGCTTTAATTTCAAGCGAAGCTCCTGGCTGCCAATCTGGCTATTATTGGTGATATTAAAAAGGGAGGGCATTTTTTCAAGCTCAGCTTCCAGCTCATTTTTTGCAATTTCCAAATCATCGGGATCATAACCCAATAAGCTAATCGAAACCGGAGCTCCAAAACGGTTTGCCGCCCCTACGGCAAATTTATAAGCCTCAGGTAATTTCCCTACTTTTTCCGCAATAGCTTTTTTCAACAGTTCATCCGAAACCTTAGTGTTCTCCAATGAATTTAGAAACACCCTTATCATCCCGGCATTGGTACCGTTTTCTGTTCCACTAAATGAAGTTCCCATATTAACATTCATTGATGAAACATAAGACATGGTATCACCGTTTTCCTCCATCATTTCACGGTTTACCTCCCAAACTTTTTCTTCGATAAAGAAAAGGTTATCCTTGGTGATATTTTCGTTAACACCGGGCTTTAGTGCGAGGTCGATGGTAAACATATCGGAAGGTGCCGGTGGAAAAAAAGTAAAGGCAATTTTGCCTCCCGCTACCAGTCCTATGGTTACAATAAACATTGCTGTAACTGATGCAATGGCTAAGCCTTTGTGTTTTAATATCCAGTTTAAAAATGGCATATAAATTTTATCCCTTAATCCAAAAATCATTTTGTCGAGGGCTATGCGGATTTTACCATAAACCGATTTTGTATTTACCGGCTTAAGGACTTTAGGATTTGCCAGATGGCCTGGCAATACAAACATTCCTTCCAATAATGAAAAGAGCAAAGCCAGGACAATAACCAGGGCCATTTCGTACATCATTTCCATTTGGCCTTCTATAAAAAAGAGGGGAGTAAAGGCGATTATGGTTGTAGCTACAGAAGTAATTACTGCAGGCAAAACTTCCATGGTCCCATCAATGGCTGCACGCCGTGGCGATTTCCCCATTTCAAAATGCGTAAAAATATTTTCGCCTATAACCACCCCATCATCCACCAGGATACCGATGATGAGTATCATGCCAAATAATGAGATCATGTTAATCGTCACCCCCATAAGGCTGGCTACTATAAACATCCCCAAAAACGATGCAGGTATTCCCCAGGCCACCCATAACGAAAGGCGAACATTTAACAATAACGAAAGAAGTATTATTACCAGAATAACGCCCAAAATCCCATTGTTTATCAAGATTGAAAGTTGCCCGTCAATCAGGCTCAGGAAATCCATTTTTACATCAAGTTTATATTCTTCATGTGTTGCATTAAAAACTTTGATGTATTCATTTACTTCCACAGAAATGGCTTCAAGGTCTTCCGACATCAGTTTTTGAATCATAAAAGTAACACTGGGATTCTTGTCGGAATAACCATTGGTAGGGTCTTCGGGAACCTGAAGTGTTACGGTTGCCACGTCGCCAATTGTAACAATCTGACCATCGGCATTCGACTTCAGGACAATTTGTTTTATCATTTCAGGCTCAACCGAACGTTGCCGGCTTAATACTTTAATCTGCTCACGCTCGTTTCTGATGGTTCCTCCGGAAATGTCGATATTATTTAATGCAACAGCATTTTGAATATCCGTAAATGTAAGGTTGTACCGGCGCATTTGTGTTTCGTCCAATTCTATGGCTAATTCAAGATTATTGGGTACCCCGAAAATACTGATTTGGGAAATTTTACCCGTTGCCAATAAATCATCCTCAATGCGGTTTGCCATACTGTTCAATTCAAGAATGTCATCTGATTTTGATGACAGCGAAAAGAACATCCCCGGGTCTTTAGCCCGTTGTTTTGAAACTGTAGGTTTTTCGGCTGCTGCCGGAAAGTTTGAAATTCCATCCACGGCATTTTTAACATCCGACAGGAGTTCATCCATATCGTAGCCATTTAAGGCTGTAACAGTAATGCTTGCAGAGCCCTCGCGCGAACTTGAAGTAAACTCCTTAATCCCAGATATTCCACGGATACTGTTTTCTACCAAGGCAGTAATTCCTTCATCCATTTCTTTGGGGGTAGCTCCAGGATACATCACTGATACAGTAATGATTTTGGATTCGACCAATGGAAAAGTGGCCTTTCGCATGTTCATCACGGATATTCCACCGAGAAGTACGAAAATGAGGATAACCATTTTCCCGTAAAAGGGATATTTAACAAATTGTGAAACTATTTTCTTCATCTTATTCTTCGATAATTATTTTTCAAACACATTTTTACCCTATACCCTGTAACTTGCAACCTGCAACTTGCAACCTGCCTGCCTCGCCGTAGCGAAGTGAAGGCGGGCAACCTGCTCCTTACCGTGCCTTATACTTTGTCGTAGGATTAACAGAGACCAGCGATTCGGTAACTATGACTTTGGTGGAATCGATGCCGGAAATAATCAATGCATCGTCGAGGCTGCGCACAATTTTTATTTCTGTTTTTTGAAGTTTATTGTCAGATAGTTCGTAAACGAAGGAACCGTCAACAAGGGCTTCGCGGGGAATCTGGAAACCGGAAACCAACGTACCCTTAAAAATCACGTCAACATATTCTCCTTCTAAAAGAGTATGACTTCCCGATGCAACATAGGTGAGGTAAACATTTACTGATTGGGTAGTCGCATCCACAAAGCCGGCAATACGCGAAACTGTGGCGCTTCTTAAAATTCCATCATTGTCGATAATATTTACTTTGTCCCCCTTTTTTATCCATTTCAAATCCTTTGGAAAAACCGGCACAACCACTTCAAGTTTATCCGACCGGATGATGGTAGCCAGCTCAGCTCCCGGGCTCGCCACGGCACCAATCTCTTTATTTACCGATTTAAAACTTCCATCAAATGGAGCTCTGATGGTATAGCGTGTTAAATTTATCTGTTGTTGTTTCAAACTGTAATAGTTTGTTAGTACATTATTGGATGCCAGGAAAACCCGCTCCTTGTCCGAATTGATTTCTGGCAGTTCGGGCAAAGGCTTTTCGGGATTGAGGGAATAAAAGAAGGTGGTCCATTTGGTGTACTGGTCGTTATAATCAAACTTTATATCCGGAAGGATTTTAGATACCGTTTGCAATAAACTACTCTTCCCCGACTTTAAAGTTGCCTCAACATTTTCGCTGTAAATATTGATAATTACATCGTTCTTTTTAAAGCTCTCGCCGGTTTTAAACCTTACGTCGCCCTGCATAATCCGGCCGGTAACCTCTGCAGCCAGCGAAATATTGTCGTAGGCAGTAACGCGCCCACGATAAACCATATCGGAGCGCATTTCGGTCATTTCCCCCTTTTGGGTTTTAACATACATCACGGTTTCCCTGGTGTTGTCTTTTGCCGGAACGGGTTTGGCCATGATTAAATAGGCCGAAAACCATACCGCCAGGATTATAATTATGAAACTTGCCAAACCGTAGATTATCTTCTTCTTCATTTTCGAATATTTTAGATTGTTTTTCATTCACTATAAAATCGGCAGCAAATCTGCCGGGTTTTCCGCTTGATATAAAATAATATGAACCAATGCCATGGTTTTATGAACGAAGCGCTGTTCTGGACTAAAAACCGGTATATTCGACGGTCATTCGTCTAACGAAGCCGTTTGTTAATGAATTGACTACTTTTGTTTATATTATTTTTTTTGAAAATGGGAGTGTAGATATTTTTGCCGGGTCCTTACAGTTTTGTAATGAGTTATTTTTAAAATGAAATAATGTAAGGTGAATAAAATCGGGAAATATAAAGTTGTGACATCGTTTCAAGTTGCAGGCTACAGCTTGCAACTTGTAACCTGCAACTTGAAACTTTATTATTCTGACTATCGATATAATAAGCAAGGCTAACAATTCCGCAATTGCGGTACTTAGTTTTGAAATATAAGCACCTATGAAAAGCACTAATAGAAAAGTTTGGGTTGCATGGGTTTTTTGGCTGTTTATGTTCATCATGTTTTTTCACATGACGAATTATTTTCAACCGGTGAAATTTGCATTGATTGCTGCCACCTACAATACCCTTACCCTGGCAGCAATGTACTATTTAACCGTGAGGTATTTATTCCCGCGATTTTATCACAAGGGTAGAATTTACTTTATTATTTCGTTGGTGTTTGTCCTTGTTATAAGCATTGTGTTTTGCTTTATTGATATTCAATTACTATCTGGTTTTGAGTCAATAGGTCATGAAAGGCCGCCAGTACAATTTCATTATGCCAGGTTTGTACTGGCAATGGCCTTCACTTTTTTTGTGGGAACTTCGGTAAGTTTAATAGAGCAAACCACCAAAATGAGGGAAACTGAAAAAATGCTGACCGAAGAGAAACTGGAAACAGAGTTGAAACTACTCAAAGCACAGATAAATCCCCATTTTATTTTTAACGCGCTTAACAACATTTATTCATTGAGTTATTCACAATCTAAAAATGCGCCCGGGAGCATTTTAAAGTTATCAGAGATGCTGCGTTATGTATTTTATGATTGCAGCAAAGACCGGGTCCCTTTATCTGCCGAGTTGAAGTATATCGAGAATTTTAATGCTTTTCAGCAGATGAAATCGGAGTATAACCAGGATATTACTTTGACAATGGAAAAGAGCCTGGGGAACATGGAAATTGCCCCGATGCTTTTTATTCCATTTTTAGAAAATGCTTATAAGTACAGCCGCATCGAAGAGCAGGCAGGTGCCTGGGTAAATATGAGTATTAAAAGTGAGGATGGTAAGGTGCATTTTAAAATCGTAAACAGCATTTCTCAGGATGTTAAATCAGCACATGGAAGTGGGATAGGCATAAAAAATGTCCGGCACAGGCTCGACATTATTTATCCCGGAAAGCACCAACTTAGCATCGAGGAACAAAACAACCACTTCAGTGTTGAGTTGGTTTTGGAACCGTGATTTGCTTGTAATTATTTAGCTTGTTGATGGATTTATAAAATTGAAATATTTCTCCAATTAAAAGTCATTGGTGGTCATTGATTGTCATCCATACGGACAAGTTTAGTAGTCATTGGTAGTTATTGTTGGTCATTGATTGTCATTGATTGTCATTGATGGTTATTAATCAAATTGCAATAAATGATGGCGAAGTCCCGCACGTGCGGGAACAGCGAAGCCAAATAACAGTGAAGCTAATGACACAATATTTTAGTAACTGATAAAAAACACATGAAAATCAGATGCCTTGTAATAGATGATGAACGCCTGGCGAGGGATTACTTAAAAAACTACATCAGTAAAATTCCTGAGCTGGAATTGCTTGGTGATTTCAATTCACCGCTTAAAGCCACCGAATTGATTAAAACAGGAAAAGTTGACCTGCTGTTCCTCGATATCCAGATGCCCGATATTACCGGTGTCGATTTCCTGAAAGGCCTTACTTTAAAACCGGAAGTAATCTTTACTACTGCTTACCAGGAATATGCATTGGAGGGCTTTAACCTGAGTGCTGTTGATTATTTGCTGAAACCTTTTTCATTCGAACGCTTTTTTCAGGCTGTAAATAAAGTAATCGATAAACTTGAAAATAAAGCGGGTGCCGATGAGCATGAAAATTTGCCTGTGCAATCGGAAACATCATATGCTGATAACTACCTTACCATTCGGGCCGACCGGAAATTCTATAAAATTAATTACGAAAACCTCAAGTATATAGAAGGCCAGAAAGCTTATGTTACTTTCCACACCGATAAAAAACGGATTACAGCTTTGGCTTCGCTAAAAGAACTTGAAGAAGCGCTCCCCGAAAAGCAATTTATCCGCATCCATAAATCATACATCGTTGCCATACGTGAAATTTCATCGCTCGAAGGAAACATGATAGAAGTTAACGATATGCAACTGCCCGTTGGTAAAAGCTACAAAGAAGCTGTGCTGAAATTGTTTGGGATGTAAAAAATCTATTGACAATTATCTGGCGTTTGTTGAGAGAAACTGCCAGATTGTTGATTTGATTTTCCTTCTTTTGTGGTTTTTTGTGTTTAGGCTGTTTGGTAGCAATAATTGGTTTTCCCTTCTCAAAGTAGGATTAATAATTCTGTAGGAATTCTTATCCTGCCCAGACAGAGCTTAAGATATAATCAAAAATAGCTACTGCCTACCCAACATTATAATCCATAAACAAAGCAATATTCAATTTGTGATCGATCGATGAAAAGAATTGGCCATTGGGATTATTGTCTGTGGTTAGGGCATGGGCCAATATTCCTGGCAAGACAGCTTCAACCGGATGCTCGGCATTTTTGCCACTTAAGTCCATCATAAGACAGTTTATTTTCTCTTATTGGGATTTAGTTTTTTGGTCTTTTTCTTTTCTTCCAAAATAGTTTTCGCATTTATCGGGCTTACAACTTTTTTGCCTGTTTTCGCTTCAAGTTCTTTTCTTGCCACCCTGGCAACGTTTCCTCCTTGTTTGGCAATTTTCTTACTTTCTGAAATATTTTTTGGTTCTACAGCTTGCGAAATATCTTTCGTAGAGGCTTCGGCAAGCATATTCAAAATTAGTTCGGTATTGGTCATGTTGTCCCGGAGGTTCTCTTTTTTCAAGCCTTTAAGAATTTTATATTCTTTAGTAGTTCTATCCGACCAGGCTTTGGTAATTATATTGGTTAATGTGGCAAATTGTACACCCTCCTTTAAACCACGCTTTTTCCATTCATCAGTTAACTCCTTGCGTATTTCAATACTCTTAAGCCGTTGGTTAATCCAGTTTTCAGAATAGCCCAATTCCAGGTATTCTCTCAAAGCCTTGTCAATTGTTAATTCAGGGTCTTGCATCTCATCTAATCGTTCCGAAGCAATTTGAGCCAACCAGAGTTTAAATGGTTCTGCTTTTGGCGATGGTATTGATTGTATCAACCTAAAGAGCTGTTCAGTGTCAGCTACGTCTGTCATTCGCATTTTGTTGTCTGGGGCAAGCATTTTTAAACCGTGACAATTCGTCACGGTTTGGTTTCCTTCTGCCCTGAGCCTTTGTTTTAGCTTTCTCCAATAGGCTGTTGGGTCAATGCTTTTCGTTAAAATAGAAATTACATCAACAATTGAGATATACCATTTTTCATTGTCACTATCCCAGACTGTGCGAATTGTGCTGTCTTCAAATATTTTAATGCTATCTTTTTTAGTCATATCACAAATTCTATAATGGTGCAGTTATATTCAGTTTCTACTAGTTGCAGTTCTTTTCATACTAGATTTTTAGTCTGGCAAATGTACCAAAACATCTGCTGAATTTGGATGACTGAAATGGGTAATATTATTGAAGGGCTGGTCCGTAGATAATAATCATAGATGAATTCCTCCTGTTTGTTGAGAAAGGAAGCCATTCCATTGATTTTATTTTTCTACAGATTTATGGTATAGTAGGTTTGCATCTAATCATTAAATAAAAATATTAAAACTATGCAACGCACAGTAACAAATCAATTCATCAGGATCCAGGGCCTTACCCTTACAGCAACCCTTTTAATAGCTTTACTTTTACAGGTCAATGGTGTTATTGCACAAAACTATCCCATTGTTGATACCGACCAGCAATTATTTTACGATACCCTGAATGAAATAACAGCACCCGCTCCAGGCGATGTCTTTTATGGTCAGGATGCAAACTACACAGGTAACCAACCCAGCTATCAGGATAATGGTGACGGAACAGTTAGCGACCTGGTTACCGGCTTGATGTGGTCGAAAAGCCCCGATATGGACGGAGACGGTGATATCGACGCTAATGATAAAATGTCCTAAGAAGAAGCCCTGGCCGGAGCTGCCTCTTTCGATTTGGCCGGGTACTCGGATTGGCGTTTACCTTCTATCAAAGAAATGTACTCGCTCATCATTTTTAGCGGCCTCGACCCCAGTGGCTATGAAGGCTCAACCGAAGACCTGATTCCGTTTATTAACACCGACTATTTTGATTTTGCTTATGGTGACGAAAGTGCCGGCGAACGCATTATTGATGCCCAAATGGCATCAACAAACATTTACGTTGGCACAACCATGAATGGTGATGAGACTATGTTTGGGGTAAATTTTGCCGATGGACGTATCAAAGGATATGGAACAGGCCCCATGCCTGGCCAAACAGAGGATAAGCAATTTTACGTGTATTATGTTCGTGGAAATACTGAATATGGCATCAACGATTTTGAAGACAATGGCAATGGCACTATTACCGACAATGCCACTGGCCTGATGTGGATGCAAAATGATGATGGCGAGGGAATGATTTGGGAAGATGCCCTGGACTATGCTGAAACTTTTCAGTATGCAAACTTTGACGATTGGCGTTTGCCCAATGCCAAGGAATTGCAAAGTATCCTGGATTACGAGCGCGCTCCTTCTGTAACCAACTCGGCTGCCATTGACCCACTTTTCAATTGCAGCACCATCATTGACGAAGGTGGTGAAGTAAACTACCCATTTTACTGGACCGGCACTACCCATGTCAACTGGACTGAAAATGAAGGTGGGGCCGGGGCTTATGTTTGCTTTGGCGAAGGATTGGGATGGATGGAAAGTTTCCCTCCGGGTTCAGGTAACTATACTTTAATGGACGTACACGGTGCTGGTTCGCAAAGAAGTGACCCAAAGGTAGGCGACCCGGCCAACTGGCCTCATGGCAACGGCCCCCAGGGTGACGTGATAAGGATTTACAATTTTGTAAGATTGGTAAGGGATGCAGACACATCAACCGGGTACAACGACTTAGAGCTAAATCAATTTAACCTGAACATTTACCCAAACCCTGCAACTGAGCAAATTACATTAAATATTTCTGATAGCAATTTGGATTCCCCCACCATTCAAATTATCAATTTGTTAGGAGAACTTGTTTATTCAGAAAACAGAGAAATAACCGGTAGTATTACATTAGATATTGCTGACTTGAAACCGGGAATCTATTTTCTGGCAGTAGGATCTAATGGTCAATTCGCAACAAAAAGATTTATCAAACAATAAGTAACTACATTAATTTGGAAATTTGACGATGTGCAAATTTGAAAATTAAAACCGCTTTGCGGGAGTCACCCTCCAGACAAAACAGGTAGCACCTATCTATAAATCAAAGAAAAAAGTTATCATCGAATTACACTAATTAATCAAATTATTACCTGCCTTTGGCAGGTACAATTCGTGTAATTCGTTCGATTAGATGACAAAAAATATATCGTTAACATGTTAGCGTTAGAGACTTTTTAAGAGCCTATTAAATTTTAAACGAATGAAAAATCAAACTATACTCACAAGCCTTGTATTACTTTTAACATTAGCAATCTTCAATCTCACTACAATGGGACAGGATTATAAATTGGTAGAAACAGGTCAAATTGAATGTTACGATGATGATGGAAACGTGATAGATTGTCCCCCTGAAGGCGAAGCACTTTATGGACAAGATGCACAATTTATTGGTAATATTTTTTCATTTACCGATAATGGTGATGGAACAGTTACCGATTTAAATACCGGTTTAATGTGGCAGCAAGTACCCTCTTCAGATGATTTCAGATGGCAACAAGCTGTTGATTACTGTGATGCTCTTGTATTGAACGGATATGAAGACTGGAGGATGCCAAGCGCAAAAGAATTATTCTCGATCAGCAATTTTACTTCAGGGTGGCCATATCTCGACCTAAATTATTTTGACCTTGCCAGCGGCCAGGTTACCAAAGATGAACAATACTGGTCGAGTGATTACTATGTGGGCGTAACCGTTGAAGGCGGTTCAAATGCAGCCTTTGGTGTAAACCATGTTACCGGGCATATTAAAGCCTATGCCGCAAATTCCGGTGGCCCGGTTGGCGGAAAATATGTCAGGGCAGTTCGTGGAAATACTTATGGTATGAATGCTCTTTTTGACAATGGCGATGGAACAATTACAGATAATGCTACTGGATTAATGTGGAAACAAAATGATAACGATGAAGGAATTGACTGGGAAGCAGCACTGTCTTATGCCTACAATAGTGAATTTGCTGGCCATAATGACTGGAGGTTGCCTAATGTTAAAGAACTTCAAAGTATTGTGGATTATTCTTATTCACCAACTGCAACCAACCCGGACAATATTGGACCGGCTATTAATCCCATGTTCAATTGTACACAAATTATTAACGAGGCAGGAAATGATGATTATGCCTATTACTGGACCAACACCTCTGCGCATTTTACATCAGGCGAACCCTATTATTGCGCCTGGTATGTTGCTTTTGGAACAGCAGTAAATGGTGAAGGGCTTGATTTTCACGGAGCAGGAGCAGTTAGGTTCGACACAAAATATGAAGGTGGCCCATTGGGCGAAGGTGGTGAACGGTATTACAATTTTGTAAGGCTTGTAAGGGATGCTTCAGCATCTGGCACGGGAGAGTTAAATAAAACTGAAAACAATTTGGATATTTTCCCAAACCCTGCCTATAATCAGATTACCGTTAATCTTCCAAATGGAATATCAGGAACATCAACAATTCAAATCGATAACTTACCCGGTGATGTAGTTTACATGGAAAATAAAGATTTAGCCCAAAATGCAATTATTGACATCAGTAAGCTTAAGCCGGGAATTTACATCCTCACACTTCAAAATGGAGGAGAGGTTTATTCGAAGAAGTTTGTTAAGCAATGATGGTGTTTATAATCAGATAACTATTCATGCCTGTGTCTTTGCATCGTGTTTTGAAAAGTAATCACTACTGGCCGAGTAAATATAACAGATTCCTCACCGCCAACTGGCGGTTCGGAATGACAAGGCATTGGAGATATAAAATCCGTAGTGGAGGTGGGCGCGGCGAAGCCGCGCCCACCTCCACTACTCAAAATAGTTAATGCCTTGTCATTCCGAACGCAACGGAGTGAAGTGAGGAATCTGTTTTGTCTTGCTATAATTTTGTTGGACCCTAATAAAAAATAATCATTATGAAGTCAATAAGCAATAAGTTTTCAGCATTAAGTATAGTTTTCTTGTTCTCAATATTAGCATTAGGCTTTTCTGCTTGCAATAAAGATAATGATATTGAAGTGGATAATACTGTGGTATTTGACGATATAGATTTTGAGGCTACTGATTGGACAACAGCTACACATAGTAACGATGCAAATCCAAATTTTGACGAGTTATTTGATGACGATGCCGTAAAAAGGATTGATATTGTTGTTACAGCAGCTCGTTGGCAAAATATGTTAGACGACATGACCAATCTTTACGGAACTTTTGGAAGAGGACATGGCACATTTTCTAATGATGATGAAGATCCAATTTTTGTACCTGCAGATGTTTTCTACGAAGGTATCGAATGGTACAGGGTAGGCATCCGGTTTAAAGGCAATTCCAGTTTGGCTTCCGCTTGGAGCAGTGGAATTCTGAAACTATCTTTCAAGTTAGATTTTGATGAGTTTGAAGATGACTACCCGCAAATTGACAATCAACGGTTTTATGGTTTTAAGAAATTAAGCCTTAAAAACAATTATGAAGACAAATCGATGATGCGGGAAAAAGTAGCTGGCGATGTGTTTAGAAATGCCGGCTTGGTAGCATCACGTACAGCTTTTTACACGCTTTATGTAGATTTCGGGGAAGGCCCGGTTTATTTTGGGGTTTATACTTTGGTTGAAGAAGTTGATGATACCGTTTTGGATACACAATTTTCAGATGACGGTGGCAATTTATACAAACCGGATGGTAGTGCAGCGAGTTTTGCAGAAGGTACTTTTGACGCAAATGAATACGTGAAGAAAACCAATGAGGATGAAGCTGATTTCTCAGATGTTGAAAGTTTATTATCGATTTTACATGACGGTACACGAACAACAGACGCGGCAAGCTGGAGAACAAATTTAGAAACTGTTTTTGATACCGATGTGTTTTTGAAATACCTGGCAGCGAATACAGTCATCCAAAATTGGGATACCTATGGAAGAATGACCCATAATTATTTCTTGTATGATAATCCTGAGACCAATAAACTAACTTGGATTCCCTGGGATAACAATGAGGCACTGCAAACCGGGAAACAAGGAGGTTCGCTACCATTGAACTTTTCAGGTTTAACTGCATCCCGGTGGCCATTAATCGGGTACTTGTACCAGGATGCTGCTTATAAAGCCCGGTACGATAGCTATGTGCAGGAAATTGTTGATGGGGCTTTCAGTGTAAGTTCTATTCAATCGCAATATTCTACATATTCAGCGATGATTGAGCCATACGCAACCACTGAAATTTCAGGATACACATTTTTAAATTCAAGTTCAGATTTTCAATCAGCGGTAAACGAACTTAAATCACATGTCGCGCAACGCGCAACAGCAGTAAGTAATTATTTGAATGAACCTTTATGAACCCATTGAAAAAGAAATTTAATAAGTTTGACATTCATGTATTGTAGTAAAAAAAATAGTTACCTTTGTTCGCAAATTTACGAACAGAAATGAATATTAAATCGGTTACAACAGACAAACAAATTAGGACTGCCCGATACGCCAAAGCAATGGGTCACCCGGTGCGGGTGTATGTTTTGGACTTGCTCTCGAAACAAAGCTGCTGCTACAGCGGCGATTTGAGCGACGAATTGCCCATTGCAAAATCAACTTTATCACAACACCTGAAAGAATTAAAAGACGCCGGATTGATTCAGGGAGAAATAGAATCGCCAAAAATTAAGTATTGTATAAACAAAGAAAACTGGAAAGAAGCGCAACAACTTTTTAAACAATTTCTGGGAATCTAAAAATTTTTATAAATATAGTTCGTTGTTTTGCGAATAGCGAACAGAAATAATTAATCAACATAAATTCAAAAATTAAAAACTAACAAACATGGAAATCAAAGTATTAGGAACTGGATGCGCAAAATGCAAATCGCTTGAAAAAGCCACCAACGAGGCCGTTGCGAAAACGGGGGTAAATGCCACCGTTACAAAAGTAGAAGACATTGTTGAAATTATGAATTTTGGCGTAATGACAACCCCTGTTTTAGTTATTGATGGAAAAGTTGTAGTAAAAGGCAAAGTCCCTTCGGTAGATGAACTATCAAAATTATTAACTAAATAATACCTACGAAAATGAAAAGTTTAATTAGCAGTTTAAGTTTTATCCTGTTTATAGGATTATTCGCAGTGAATGCCCAAAACATCAGCAACGCGAAGGCTGATAAGGCAGATAATACCAAAGTAGCTTCCGCTGAAGTGGAAACCCCCGTTGGAGTTCAGGTTTACTATTTTCATGCAACCCGCCGCTGTGCAACTTGTGAAGCAGTTGAATCAGTTTCAAAAGAAGCAATTGAAGAGTATTATGGCGACAAAGTAAGTTTTGAATCGATTAACAGGGAGGAAGAAAAAGACAATCCATTGGTGGCAAAATATAAGATTAGTGGCCAAACACTTATAATTATCAACGGGGATGAAATGAAGGACTTAACCAACGATGCGTTTTTAAATGCCCGCACCAATCCCGACAAATTTAAACGCAAACTGAAATCAACCATTGATTCGATGATATAGGCATGGAAGTATTACAAAATTTTCTGGAAACATCGCAGTTTCCAATATTCACGGCTTTTATACTGGGACTTATGACCGCCATAAGTCCCTGCCCTCTGGCAACTAACATTACGGCAATTGGTTTTATCAGCAAGGACATTGAAAGCCAGCGCAAGGTTTTTATTAACGGTTTGGTTTATACCTTAGGCCGGGCAATTTCATATACCGCAATTGGTTTACTATTCTTTTTTGGGGCGAGCCAGTTCGAATTTGCAGGCTTCTTTCAGGAGTGGGGCGAAAAAATACTGGGGCCGCTTTTAATCATCATCGGCTTGTTTATGCTCGGCGTTTTAAATCTTAAAATCCCCGGTATTGGTTCTTTAACCGAAAAAATGGAGAACAAATCAAATAGCGGATTTTGGGGCGTTCTTTTGTTGGGCATAGTTTTCGCCCTGGCATTTTGCCCTTACAGCGGCGTACTTTATTTCGGTATGCTCATGCCCATGACAATCAGCAGTGCTAGCGGTTTGTGTTTGCCCTTGTTTTTTGCCATTGCCACAGGAATACCAGTAATAATTTTTGCATGGCTCATTGCTTTTAGTGTAGGTTCAATCGGCAATGTTTACAATAAACTAAAAACCTTTGAACTGTGGTTCAGGCGAGTGGTTGCAGTTTTATTTATCGGTGTTGGGGTGTATTATGTTATTACAATATTTTTCTAAAAAAAATGTGATTATTTAGATAGTTGTACGATTTACCAAGCCCTAATGACCCCATCCCCGGCCCTTCCCTTCAAGGGGAAGGGAGACTCGCCGTACAAGCGACTGCAGAAGCCAGTGCGGTGGCATCCTCCCCCTTAAGGGGGAGCCAGCCTTGCCGGCTAGGCAGGTTAGAGGGGGTCTAATGTTTTGGCAATTTGATTTGATAGTGTGTAGCTAAATGATCACAAAAAAATTGTAATGTCCGTTCGTCATTTAACGAACAATAAAATGGATAAGTAATGAATAGATTTAATATATTCACAAAAAGCAAGGACAAAGCAGAAAGTGTTTCTATTGCTCTTGAAAACCCTGATGAAGTAAATCAGGGTGATAAAAACAAAGTACGGTTAGTAGCTTCGATAGCGATTATTTTACCACTTTTGATAGCACTGTACCATTATTTACCTGTTCTGGTTGATGCCTTCACATTTGATTTTATAAAACTCAGGCCTGAATCACATTTAGGGGCTGCAGTCAACTTTTTCTTTTACGATACCATAAAAATCCTAATCCTGCTATTCCTAATCAGCAGTTTGATGGGCGTTATAAATGCATATTTTCCCGTTGACCGATTACGTATTTATCTGACAACAAAAAAAATGTATGGACTGGAGTATTTCTTCGCCTCATTTTTTGGTGCCGTCACCCCATTTTGTTCATGCTCTTCCATACCTTTGTTTATTGGTTTTGTGAAAGGGGGCATTCCCTTGGGCGTAACCTTTTCATATTTAATAACCTCTCCCTTGGTTAACGAAGTAGCGGTAGCCATGTTTTTAGGTTTATTTGGTTTTAAAGCCACTATCATCTATGCCGGAACCGGGATTTTGTTGGGTATGATGGGTGGTTTTATCCTGGGTAAATTTAAGCTTGACAAATACCTGAGTGATTGGGTACGTCAAATACAGGAAAATGCAATACAGGAAAATGAAGAATGGCAAGGGGAAAAAACATCATTTTTAGACCGGCTGCCAACGATTATTAAAGATGGATGGGACATTGTTCGAAAAGTGCTTTTGTACGTGATTATTGGGATTGCAATTGGAGCTGCAATGCATGGTTACGTCCCCGAAAACTTCTTTACAGCGTTTTTGTCTGCCGATAAATGGTATGCCGTACCGGTAGCTGTGATACTTGCTGTGCCCATGTATGCCAATGCCGCAGGTATAGTCCCGGTCATCCAGGTGTTTGTTGCGAAAGGCGTACCGCTCGGAACAGCCATTGCTTTTATGATGGCAGTAGTAGGACTATCATTGCCAGAAGCAACTTTATTGAAGAAAGTAATGAAGTGGAAGCTAATAGGTATTTTCTTTGGCACCATAAGTTTATTCATAATTTTGCTTGGTTATTTGTTCAACCTCGTGCTTTAAAAATGAGAAATTGATTTATCAAAAATGGATTTCAAATTTTAAAATCAAAAATTATGAAAAAATCACTCGGTTTTATTGGTGGCGGAAGAATTACTAAAATTTTTCTGCAAGCCCTGGCAAACAAAAAAATCGAACTATCGTCAGTTTTGTTTTGCGATACCAACATGGAAGTTTTGAACGCACTCAAAAAGCAGTTCCCTAAGATTCTACTGACCGATTCGTGCAAATTGGCAGCAGCACAGGACATTGTTTTTGTTGCCCTTCACCCACCTGCTATTATGGAAACTTTGGAGCAAATAAAAACATCGGTTTCCGACAAAACACAAGTTGTTTCATTCGCCCCAAAAATCAGTATCGAAAAAATAAAATCTAAACTTGGGATAAATAATGTTGCACGCATGATTCCCAACGCCACATCTTATATTAACGAAGGTTATAACCCGGTTTCGTTTTCGGATGAATTTCCAGTTGCTGAAAAACAACATTTATTTGAACTGCTCTTAACCCTGGGCAAAACCTTTGAGGTGGAAGAATCAAAACTCGAAGCCTACGCGATAGTTTCAGCCATGTTGCCCACTTATTTTTGGTTTCAATTTAAAGAAATGCAAAAACTCGGGGTGCAAATGGGCTTGAATGAAACGGAAAGTAAAGAAACGGTTCAACAAACTTTATTGGCTGCCATCGATTTGTTCTACAATTCAGGATTAAGCAACAACGAGGTAATTGACCTGATTCCCGTAAAACCTATCGGCGACCATGAAGCGCAAATTTCAGAAATCTATCAAAACAAATTGATGAGTTTGTTTCAGAAGATAAAAGGGTGAACGACAAAATTCCCTCCGATTGAAATATTTAATAAAAGAAGCCACGAATGCACGAATTTGAGAAAATGTTAATAGACACGAATAAATCAATCCAAGGATTGATTATTTGTGGCCATTTTTTTCATTCGTGCATTCGTGGCTTCTTTCAGATTATAATTAGAAAAGGAATTCTTGTTGTACACCCAGATAAAACCCTAACGCATGATTAAAAAAGTTCTTCCGTGGATAATTTTCATGTTCCTTTTTGCATTTCTGATTTTTGGCTTTTCGTTAAAAGACAGCATGAATAATTATATCTCTAAAATGATGAAAACCCAGGTATCCCCTGAAATAAGACATTCCGGGAATGCATTAGTCGATTCGCTTTACAATTATTCAGAAAATGGCCTAAACTACGAAATTACTTTCCTCGAATTTGGTGCAACGGGTTGTTCGGCTTGTAAACGCATGGAAAGTGTAATGGCAGAAATAAACGCAAAATACGCCAAAGTAAATGTAGTATTTATGAATGTTTTAAAACCCGAAAATCAAAATCTGATGAAGCTTTATGGAATTGCTGCTATTCCAACACAAGTACTTTTAGGTAGAAACGGCAAAGAGTTTTTCAGGCATACAGGTTTCTATTCTTCCGACGAATTAGCGAAAAAAATCGTATTGGAGAATTCCACATCGATAACGTTTGTTCCCGAATGATGTATGGATTACTAAAAATATTGAACTAAAAATTTTTACAAATGATGTAAGCTATTACTTACATTTGAATTCTTTTATTATGCTTTACACAATTGTTTTTTTCATTATCGCTGCCGCCTCTTTCGTTTTTGCCATGTTGGGTTTGGGAGGTGGAATGGTATATGTTCCGGTTTTGAATTGGGCCGGGTTCGATATGGTTTCGGTAGCCATTCCATTGGGATTGTTACTCAATGGCTTGAACACGGGTTTGGTTTTAATCCCTTTTGCCCGAAAGAAAATGGTTGATTGGAAGGGCGGCGCGGTAATGGCTGTTACTGCATTAATAGCATCACCTCTCGGGGCAATGATCAGCGAACATGTTCCGGTTCAAACCTTAAAAATACTGTTTGCCGCTATGGTAGTTGCTGCAGCATTACGAACTTTATGGGCATCAAAACAGGCAGAGCCGGAAGTCATGATGTCATTAAAGAAAAGAAGTATTATCGGCTTCTTTGTTGGTTCTTTTGCCGGGTTTACTGGTGGCATGTTAGGACTTGGAGGCGGATTTATTATTGCGCCCGTACTAATGATGATGGGTTACAAAACCAAGCAGGCAGCGGCTACAACAGCTTTGGTCGTTACTTTTTCTTCATTCTCGGGTTACCTGGGACATGTGTCACAGGGGCATATGAACTGGTGGCTTACCGCTATTGTAGTTGTAGCAGTTATTATTGGTTCGCAATTGGGCGGAAGGTATATGACACAAAAAGCAAAATCGAAACAGGTGAAAATAATTTACGCTGTGGTATTGCTACTGATTGCTTCTAAGTTGGTTTACGGAGTAATTGTTTAGGCTATGAAAAACGGTTTTTTGATACAAGTATTATTGCTTTCCCTTTGTCTGCCTTTCGGTACTTATGCACAGGAGCATAATACGCCAAAAGTGGAATGGAACGGTTATACTCAACTTCGATTTACCAGCAACTTCAATGATGTAAATTCCTTTGCCCTGCGTCGTATGAAACTTTGGATAAATTAAAAATCATGTTCGACAATGGCGTTCAAATTAATAATGGAGCGCTGAAAAATTATTTTGCCACCATTCAGTTACAAATCTTTTTTAATTAAAAAATCATTAATGTTTTAGAAGTATTTGATTACGCAACATTATACATGTGAATAATATGAAAATCTTAATTTTATGTACCGGCAACAGTTGCCGCAGCCAAATGGCACATGGGTTTTTACAATCTTTTAATGCCAACATTACCGTCCGTTCTGCCGGAACCGAAGCATCGGGCAAGCTGAACACCAAAGCGGTAAAAGCAATGGCAGAAGTTGGAATCGACATCAGCCACCATACCTCCGATTCGCTTGAGAAATTTCTTGGCGATGAATGGGATTATGTAATTACTGTTTGTGGTGGTGCAAACGAGGCTTGTCCTGCCTTTCTGGGAAAAGTAAAGCACCGCTTGCACATTGGTTTCGACGACCCGTCGCACGCTACTGGTACAGATGTATTTATTTGGAGTGAGTTTATCCGTGTCCGCAACGAAATCAAAGAAGGTTTTTATAAATTTTATGTTGAACAAATTATACCACAGTTATAATCATGGGCGCAAAAAAACAAATCGGCTTTTTTGAAAAATACCTAACACTATGGGTTGCATTGTGCATTGGTGCAGGAATAATTATTGGAAATTTTGCCGGCGAAAGTGTGGCTGTGTTGAGCAAATTGGAAGTATTTAAAGTGAATATTCCCGTTGCCATTTTGGTTTGGTTAATGATTTACCCCATGATGCTGCAAGTGGATTTTTCGAGCATCAAAAACGTGGGCAAACGCCCAAGAGGTTTAATACTGACCCTTATCGTAAATTGGTTGATAAAACCTTTTACCATGGCATTTTTTGCCTGGATATTTTTCACAAAAATTTATGCCGCTTTTATCACTCCCGAAATGGCAGGAGAATACATTGCAGGGGCAATTTTATTGGGCGCAGCTCCGTGTACAGCAATGGTTTTTGTGTGGAGCTATTTAACCAATGGCGACCCCAATTACACCTTGGTTCAGGTATCGGTAAACGACCTGATTATTTTAGTGGCTTTTGTGCCTATTGTTGGCTTACTTCTCGGTATTACGAATGTCCAGGTTCCCTACGCTACATTGGTTTCGAGTGTTGTAATTTTTGTGATTGTCCCCTTGCTGGCTGGATATTTTACCCACAAAATATTAATCCATAAAAAGGGCGAAGAATGGTTTAAAAAATCATTTTTACCTAAGTTCAAACCCGTTTCTATTTTAGCTTTGTTACTTACCTTGGTTTTGCTTTTCGCATTTCAGGGAAATACCATTACCAAGAATCCATTAATCATCTTGCTTGTTGCTATTCCGCTCATCCTTCAAACCTATTTAATCTTCTTCATTACATGGTTTGGGGGTAGAAAGCTCAAATTGCCCCATGCTATTTGTTCGCCCTCGGCAATGATTGGCGCGAGCAACTTTTTTGAATTAGCCGTTGCCGTTGCTATTGCTTTATTTGGCCTTCAATCTCCTGCGGCACTCGTAACCGTAGTTGGGGTTTTGGTTGAAGTTCCTGTAATGTTGTCGTTGGTAGCACTTGCTAACAGGTGGAAATATTAAATTTCTTCTTGTTGCGGAGTTTCTGTAAATCGTATTTTCGATATGTTTAACATTTAGTTTTACAATGACAGTTTCAAGTTCAAAAAATGGATTTCGAGGACAATCCAAATCTCTTTGAAGTATTTGGTAAGATTAGTTAGGGATGCTGATTCAACCACAGGATTCGGGGAAATGAATTTTGATGCCAGTAAAAGTATAAATGTCTTTCCCAGCCCGGCCACGGATTATATTACCCTTAGTACTACATCATTTCAGTCCCTGGCATAAATGCCAGGGCAAGTCAAAATTTGCTTTTTCACACAGCCAGTGAAGGACTGGCACATGTGTTAAAACATGCCCAACCGATGTTTTCATTACAGGAATTCAATTCGTAGATAAAATCCCCTAATCCGTTGATTCCTTTTTTATTTACATCCATCAGGCAATACTTTTGTTTCATAATAATTAAACAAGCTTGGTACGAGATGTAGTTTCTAATTAAAAAAAACTTTACTGATGAAAAATAAAAAAAGAATATTTTTTCTAATGGTATTTCTCCTTGTAGCAATTAGTGCAGCAGGGTTTTATATTTTCCTGACTTGTCCGCCTTATTAAATTCACAAAAATTCATTATTGATATTCAGTAACTTATTCAAATATTTCTTTATTTTGACCGCACTAACCAGGCCAAAATGCTGCATATAAGAACTGTAAAAACCAAGGGGAATTCTCAATCGGTACAGGTGTATCGGTATCAAAATGGCAAGCGTGTTATCATTAAGCATATCGGTTCAGGAACTTCTGAAGAAGAAATTGCTACCATGATAGGAATGGCAAGGGTATTTATTGCTGATTACACCAGACAACTTTATCTTTTTGAAGAATCCAAGCCCAATGAAGAAGCAGTATTGGTCAATCAATATGAATACATTGGAGTCTACTACACTTTCTTGTACGATATTTTAAGGGCTGTTCAACATCAAATTGGCTATGTTTTGAAACTTGACGCTTTGTTTGTTGAATGATTTAGTGATAATGCGGATTTTTGAACCCACCTCTAAACTTCGTTCTATTGAATTGATGGAAACGTATTTTGGCATCAAACACCGTCGCCAACGATTTTATGAATCAGCAAGCAAGTGGCTGGTATTAAAAGAAAAGATAGAGAAAAAGACGATTGATTTTGCCAAAAAACAGCATGGCTTCGATTTTTCCTTGTTATTTTACGATGTGACCACATTGTACTTTGAAACATTTACAGAAGACGAGCTTCGGAAAAATGGATTTTCCAAAGACAACAAGTCCCAACAGCCGCAAATTGTTGTGGCACTAATGGTAACACCCGAAGGTTTTCCGGTAAGTTATAAGGTTTTTACAGGGAATACATTTGAAGGACATACGCTGATCCCTTTCATTAAGTCTTTTATTAAAAAATATGAGGTGGAGAAATTTACGGTGGTTGCTGATGCAGCCATGATAAGTACCGATAATGTTGAGGCTTTGCAGTCGGAAAAAATCAGCTACATAGTAGGTGCAAGGTTAGGCAACATTCCATCTAGCCTGCTGACAACAATAGATACAAATCTTGCGAGAATAGACGGAAATATACTTCGGCTAAAAACAGACAATGGTTATCTGATTTGCAGCTTCTCAAAAAAGCATTATAATAAAGACAGGTACGAGATGAATAAGCAAATAGACAGGGCTAAGTCGATGTTAAGCCAACCTTCGAAAGTAAAGAGGATAAAATATCTCAAGTCGGGGAATAACAAAATGTTGCTCAATGAAAAACTGATTGAGAAAACAACCAAACTCTTGGGGATTAAAGGATACCTTACTGACATTGAAGAGGCAGTAGTCGATAATGCAACCATAATAAGCCGTTATCATGATCTTTACAAGGTTGAGCAAGCTTTTCGCATATCAAAAAACGATCTACAAACCCGACCTATTTTCCATTTTAAAAAAGAGCCAATACAATTACACATGCTCATTTGTTTTATGGCATTAGCTGTATCAAAGCACATTGAAATAACAACAACATTGTCTATAAGAGCTTTTTTAACCCATTGTAGAAAGATTACAGATGCCAGATTACTGAATAAAATAACCCATAAGGAAATAAAAATGAGAACTCCGGTGTCTAACCATCTGCAAGAAATTATCTCAAAAATTCTTAGACCGCACTAAATCGGACAAGTCAGGATAATAATAAAACAAGCTTGGTACGAGATGTAGTTTCTAATTAAAAAAACTTTAGTGATGAAAAATAAAAAAAGAATAATTTTTCTAATGGTATTTCTCCTTGCGGCAATTAGTGCAGCAGGGTTTTATATTTTCAGAAATGGCACTTCTGAATATGTTTTTGAAACCGTAGAAATTGAAAAAGGGTCTGTAAATATAACAATCACTGCCACGGGTACGCTGGAAGCAACCAATACAGTAATTGTTGGAACCCAGGTGTCAGGCGTTGTTGAAAAAATCTATGTTGATTTTAACGCTGTTGTAAAAAAAGGCCAGCTCATTGCCCAATTGGACAAATCAACATTACAGTCGGGCCTTGAAACAGCCGAAGCTGACCTGGAGCGGGCAATGGCCGAAAATGAATACCATGAGGCAAATCTGGAACGTATTAAAAAGCTTTATGATAATGAAGTTTTGCCAAAAAGCGATTATGACCTTGCCGTTTACAGCTTTAAAATAGGCAAGGCAGGTATGAAATCGGCCGAGGCTAACCTGGACAGGGCGCAGCGAAATTTAAGCTACGCCATGATTTACGCGCCTATTGATGGTATTGTTCTAAACCGTGCCGTTGAAGAAGGGCAGACAGTTACTGCCAGCATGAATACTCCTGAATTGTTTACCATTACAAACGACTTGTCGACCATGCAAGTTGAAGCTGATGTTGATGAAGCAGATATTGGAATGGTTGAAAAGGGGCAGCATGTGGAATTTACTGTTGATGCTTTTCCCGATAAAACATTTAAAGGGGAAGTTTCAGAAGTTCGCCTCCAGCCAAAAGAATCGTCAAATGTAATCACTTATACAGTGATTGTTACAGTTGAAAATCCTGAGCGTAAGTTAAAACCGGGAATGACGGCCAGTATTACCGATTACGTAAAAGAAGCAAATGACGTGCTGACCATGGCCGGCAAGGCTATTCGTTTTCAACCTGAACGCGAAGTAATGATGGATTATATGAGCAGCCTTCCGGAAGGTTCAGCCCGCCCCGTGCCGGGAAATAAAAAGCCTGCAATTTCAGGTGGCGAAAATTCTTCATCTCCTCCATCGAGGCCTCCTTCAGAAGAATTGGATGAAAATCAAAAAAGAGTCTGGATAAAAGATGGAGCCACTATAAAACCTGTGCTTGTAGAAATCGGGATAAATGATGGTTCAAAAATTGAAATCTTATCAGGATTGGAAGAAGGTGACTTAGTGGTTACGTCTATGGAAAAAGTGAGTAGCAGCACCATTAAGAAAACTGATACGGCGGCAGAACCTTCCAGCCCCTTTGTGCAGGAACGCAAA
>Ga0075111_1000286_pt1 | contig 24568 bp, 36 predicted proteins | sample AntAceMetag02UKK_FD_69787 | JGI IMG/M metagenome (GOLD analysis project Ga0075111, IMG submission 69787) | Saline lake microbial communities from Ace Lake, Antarctica - Antarctic Ace Lake Metagenome 02UKK | ecosystem: Environmental > Aquatic > Non-marine Saline and Alkaline > Saline | place... | reverse complement strand
CGCTTGCAACTAGTTCAAATAAAACACCACAGCCAAATATGCCAAATACAGGCATAAACAAATGGAGTGTAGGAAATAACTTTTCTAATGAGGTTTCAAGTATTATGACAAATCCATACACAAGCATGTTGCCGAAATCAAACTTTAATTTTTCGGAGTAATATAATGCCAAAGTTACAGATTTTAAATGATAGTCCATTAAAAGGGCAAGTAACAAAAGCTCAACAGGGTGGTATGGCTTCAGGTGTCACGTTGATGCCTAATATGCCTAATATAGGTACGCCTGACATTACGCCTGTTCAGCGTGGTATGAATAGTATTCAGGCAGCCGTTCAATATGCGGGTAAAATGCAGCTTGCCGAAACTAAAATAAACGCATCGGATTATGAAAATACTGTAGCCACTGCGATTTATGCTTATGATGAAAAGATAAAAATGAATCCTAATGTGGATGATTATACAAAAGAATACGCAAAACTACAGGAACAGGTATCGAAAATAGGGAAGAATTATACTCCGCAAGTTCAGGGATTTGCACGTTCAAGTATTGATAATAAAATGGTACGCTGTTCAGTTCGTACAGAAGTTCATACCAGAGCACAGCGAGTGCAGAATTTACGCAGTACAGCGGATGCACAAAATGCTCAGATAGTAAAAAATGTAACAATGATGACTAAAGATGTAGCTTTTGAGGCTGTTGATAAAAACATTGATTTACAGGCTTCAACTATGATTATACCTAGAAATGCAGCTCCGCTTAAAAAAGCTATAGCATACAAGGATATTGAGCAGCAACTTGTGAATAACATGCTGAATAGTGAATACCTTTTAGACGTTACGAAAATGCGTGATGATATGGATAACGATAAGACATATCCAAATATAGGAAAAGCTGGTAGGCTTAACGCAAAAAATAAGCTGACTAAACGCATTGAAGTACTCAGAAAAGAAGATAATAAAAAGATTATACAATTACTCCCTACAGGTAATTTTGATAAGAACGAAGTGGATGCGTGGGAAAAAAATAATTTAGTATCAAAAAAACTGGCAGACAATCAAAGACGTATAGTGGCTCATGGCCTTCCCACTCCTGAAAACACTAAAGATATGAGTGTCAGAAGAGATGTTGAAAATGACTTGGGAGATTCAAACCTGATAATAGACAAGCTTCTGAATAGCAGAATTAATGCAGAACAAGCTCTTAATGAAATTCATTCTTTATACATACCAGAAAAATGGCGTGACAGCTTATTGGAACAGGTGAAAATTATAGGTTCAAATGCGTGGAAAAAGGGTACACCAGCACTAACGCAGTATTTAGAGATACTAAAAAATGTTCACGAAAATAATCCTAACATTTTTGGAGATACGACAGGAAAAAGAGAAGCGACTTACGGCAGAGCGGTACAAGAGTTGGTTTTATGGGCTAACACGTCTAAAGATATGCCCCCTGAAGAAATGGGTAAGATGTTTGATAGCTGGGTAAATAAGAAATATAACTGGAAATATTTACAGAATAGTATGGCTAATATAGCAATGGGATTGCCTTATAAGCCTGCGGAAAAAGAAAAAGGATTTTGGAGTAATTTTTTTGGTAATAGGGATTGGAGCGGAGACGAACTGGAACGAACATGGTGGGGATGGAAGGAAAAAGAATAAATTATGTATCCTACAAACGAAAAATTAAAAACTTTCTTTGACAGGAATACCATTGACACTAACAAGCAAGGTATTAATCAATACTTTGGTGATAGTGAGAATATGCTTGTGGATATGAGCAAAATAAGTTCTCCTGATATGAGCGATACGCAACATGAACAGCGTGTGGCAAACAGCCTTAAACTTTCAGAAACCTATGGAATAACTTATGGTGATGCTTATAAATCATTTCCACAGTGGGCTAAACATTATTGTGGTTCGGAAAAAGATGAAGACGTATACAGGGCAATTTCATTAAGCTACTTTCCTGAAGAAAAAAGCCCATTACCTGAAGCAAACACACTTTTTAACTTATTTTCTCCGAGTGATGAAGCACCTAAAGAATCGCAAGTTGATGCAACTGCATTTGAAGCAGTCGGGCAGTTCGCCTTTGATTTTATGGAAAGTTCAGTTGGCGGTGCTTATAGATTATTAGGGCAACCTGAAATGGCTAATGAAGCAGTAAAACGTATTGAAGCTTATAGACCTGAACTTTCTTCGCAGACACAGCAAACTTTAACTTCTGATGAATGGGCGGCCGACCCACGTTTTTGGCTGTATCAAGGTACAAGTTTGGGGATGCAAATACTTCCGATTGTTAAAACGGCACAGATAGCAAGTTCAATTCCTTATGCTTTTCAGCTTGGAGCTAAGGCAGCAAAGGGAATGGCTTACGCTAATTCTGTTACAGCAACGGCTTATTATATCGCTAATCAAAACGGAACTCAGGCAGTATCAGAAGCCCAGCAGAAGGGCATAGAAGAAGAAAAACTTAATAACGTATATACAGAAACATTTGTTCCATCCTTATATATAAACCTAGCTGCTAATGCTTTAGGTTTTATGACAGGTCAGTTTGGTGAAGGTGCAAAGGGAATTAAGAAACTTGCAGGAAAAGGGCTTGGTGGATTTTTAGCAGGTGCAGTTGGAACAGAGGGTGAATTAAGAGAGCAGGAAGCTCAGGAAAAAGCTATTGCAAATAATCTTGACGTAATGATAAAAACCTTGCCTTGGTGGAGGCCGAGAACTTATGAAGCCCTTATGGGTGATGATCCTGAAAAGTTCAAACTTGCGACTATTGCATTTATTGGTGAATCTGTTGGTGATTCTGTTGTAGGCCATATTATAAGTACTTCTCGTTCACAAGGCGACAGAGTATTACAGCGTATGTACGACACCGCAAAACAACAGTATGGCAGTAAATATATAAATAGCTTTGAAACACCTATGGAGTTTGTTACTGACTTTCAGAAGCGTAGTGAGGCAGATTCATTAAAGGCAGCAACTACAATCAAAGCACACTTAGAATCCAAAGAGCAACTTAATACAATTTTCACTCAGGCCAGTCGTGAACTGTACGAATTTGAAGTTATGGAAAAAGAAGGAAAAACCCTGACTACTGAACAGTCAAGAGCGAAGGAAGTAAATAAGGCTATTGATTTTTACAGAAAAAATCCTAAGAAATTACTACAGGATGCAGGGATGGATACACCTACGAGTTATTTGGACTTTGTTAAAAAACATTCAGCACTCTTAAAAGAACATGTTTCAAAAATCAGTATGACTAAAATGCGTTCCGTAGGCAGTGCAATAGGTGAGGGATTAGAAGTTGTCAGCAAGCGTATTCAGTTGTCGGCAAAGAAATTTGTTGATGCAAAGGGTGATTATAATAAATTTAAAGAATCTATGCGAAAAAGTCTCGGTGTTGCGATTGACCCACACTTGTCAGAGCTTTATTCCAATGCTGAGAAGCTTGTAAATAGCGAAGCATTTAAACAGGAAATTAAAGCAAAAGCTCTTTATGAGGTAATGAAAAAGCGTTTCCCTGATTCCTATAAACCCGAGTTGAAAAAGATTTCCGATGCTTATACAAAGCGTACATCAACAAATAACCTGATAGCTTTACAACAGGAAATGCAGGGTGCTGACACAACTAATGAAGCAGGAGTAATTTCAGAACAAGCACAGCCTGAATATAATAAAATGGTTGTTGATGAGTTAAGCTCTTTAGCAAAAACAAACCTATCTGCCAAGGAATCCAAAAGCTATATTGAGAATATTATTGAGCCTATGGCCACAAAAAATATAACTCCTAAAATGATTGGAGAGCAACTTAATTATTTTAATACTACGCAGTTTGAGAAGACCAAGACAACAGCCAAAAAAGCTACCCCATTTTCGGTTGGCAGAAAACAGGGCGTTGTCTCACAGCAATCTAAAATTAAAAACCTACAGGCTGAAGTTGCTTCTTTTATTCGTAGAAATACCGACCTAAATAAAAACTTAGATGCCCTGCGTAAAAAAGCTAACTTCACTAAAAACAAAGAGCAGACCATAGGTGATTTAACTAAACAGGCGAGAGAAGCGTTTAAGGGTATAAAGCTGCCAGCTTCCATCTTAACCAAAATTAAAGACGTAAGTATTGCTACAGAAAAAACCTTTGATAATAAATTAGGTGCGGCCATTAATGCCATTGAATCAGCAAGCAGAGATAAGCGTAATTCTCTAGCCTATAAATCTATTATCAGCTCATTAAAGAAAATAAAAAAAGCTAAATCTACACCACAGGTAATAAAGAATTTAGACGTACCTTCACAGAAAGCTTTAATGGACACTGATTTTACAAATGAAATAATGGATGCTATTGATGAGGGAATTAAAATTTCAGTTGACGAAGCCGATATCCCTAAATGGGTAACAACTGCGATCGACAATCTTTATGGATATTCAGGAAAGAAAAATACAGTTGGTGCAATGTCAGACAGTAAACTTAGGGTATTTGTCGAAGTAATGGACTTTTATCGACAGGTTCGGAATAATCCGCAGAAAGAGTTAAAAGCGAAATTTGAAAAGCTAGTTAATAATGCCGCTTCAAAAATCCACAAGGAACAACATTCATTTTTCAGCAAGCGTAATAAGCTACAAGAACATATTTTTGAACTGCCTGACGGGAAAATTATTAATACTTGGTATCAGGATTATTGGAAAAATTATAATAACTGGATGCTTACACCTGAAGTTCTAATGTGGAAGCTTGATGGTAATAAATATGGTACACTTTCAAAAGTGTTTTCTGAAAATATGCAACATTCAGAATCGCTAAAAGATAGCGTGCAACGTGCTTTCTACGAATTAGATGAAGCCGTATTCGGCAGAAAACGTGAGAAGATTAATGATTTGAAATGGGGGCAGTCCGAACACGAATTTACAGATGCTAATGGTAAGAAGTTTATGCTTAGTAAATACGAAGTAATTAGTATGTATCTTACCGCAGAACAGGAATTGGGGCTTAATCATTTACTTAAAGGTGGAGTAAGACAACAATCTAAAAAAGGTGGGATTTCACATCACAAGATAAACGATGCAACTTTACAGACCATGTATAAGATAATGAACTCTAATACCGATTTAATGACAGTGGCGAGCCACACTAGAGATTCGTACAATATGCTTTCAGCTTACTTGAACGAACGTTCTCGTGGCCTTGTAGGATATGATATAGCAACTGTTCCAGATTACTTTCCGTTATTTGTTTCAAAGGGTGACACTAACGCCTATAACGAAATTTATAAACCCACTACATCTATAAACGACATTAAAGAATTTATGGCAACTACCGCAGCAACTATGAATCCGTACAAACAGCGTGACCAGAAATCTAACAGCCCAATTATGATAGGAAATGCTAGGAATATTTTAATGGGGTCACTGAAAAAGGATTCACAGTATTACGGATTTGCTGAAGCCTATCGTTTAGGGGATGCAGTTTTAAGAAACAAAACTCATGGATTAGAAAAAGCACTTACTAATACATACGGAAGTCAGTCATGGAAAGCTTTAAATCAATTAATGACAGACCTAAAAACAAACAAATATCAACAGACAATGGATTCATGGGTAGGTTCATGTATTAATACGCTAACAAAAGGTGCACTGTCGTTTAATGTTCCTGTTATGTTTATGCAACCAGTTTCCTATAACATTGCTCGTGGAGAAATTGAAACTAAATATTGGAGTAAAGGGCTAGTTAATCTGCCGAAATATATAAAATCAAACCTCGCAACTAAATTTGATTTTATGGGTAAATATTCATCCAACCTGTTTATGAGATATAGAGGGCAGATTGGGTGGAGTGCAGGGGAAGCTTTAGGTAAGATTGCTGATGTGAAAACTAAAGTTGGCAAGGTGGCACAAACAGGTATGAAGGGAATACAGCATAATGACAATGCTACTATATCGGCAATATGGGATGCTGTAACAGCAGAAGTAGAAGCCACACAGCCGACATTAACAGGTGACAATAAATGGGATGCTGTTGCTCGTAGGACAGAGCAAGTCGTACATAGGACACAGCCTACGTTTTACAGAACTGACAGACCTGCCTTGGCTAGAAGTGGAAGTTTTCTAGCTATTTTGACTATGCGTTTCAGTTCACAGTTAATAAAGAATTACGCACTTGAAGTGCAGTCGTTTACTAATCTTGTCCAGAAGCAGAATACAGACATGGCCATGCGGACATTAACATCACTTGGAATAAGCATGGTACAAATAATGTTGATAAAAGCATTAGTAAGTGCTGCTCGCAGGGAAGCTACAGAAGAAATTTTTAATAGTAGGGAAAACAAGGATTTCGCAGAAAATCTTATATCGCAAATGAAAAGTCAATCTCTTGGTGTAGCTACTGCGGCAACAGGTCAGCTTGGCAGTTTATTGCTAGGTATTATTGCACAGACAGGCTATAAAAAAAGTGGAATATCAGAACCGATTTCCTCCGCAGGAGCACAGTTAGTTCGTGGTATACTTGGGATAGGTGAGCTTGGGCTTGATTTCATAACAGAAAAAAGAGATAATCGTGGAAGGTTATTATGGAAAAAGAATTTACCACGAGAGATATATCAGCTTGGCAGGGCTTCATCCTTAGCAAGCGGTGTAGGTGGCGGTGATTTTTGGACACTTGGAAGTTATATGTTATCACAAAATATAAATAAGAGGTAAAGCATGGCTATATCAAAAACAATTTTTTACGACACATTTATTTGTGACGGTGTAACTACGGATTGGAATTTCAACTTTCGTATAAACTCAGAAAAAGAAATGCACTTGTTTCAGGTCTTAGATAATGTTTATACACCATTGGTGTACGGAACTGATTACGAGGTTGTGCGAAATGCCCCTAGCTTGTTAAATGGTGGCATTATAAGAACAAAATTGGCCTATGAAGCACCTTATAAATTATACGCAATTCGTTACACTGACATTACTCAGTTGGAGGATTTTATAGGAAGCGGTGCTTTACCTCCCCAGCAAGTAGAACATGCGTTGGATAAACTCACAGAAATTTGTCAGGAAATATCTAAGATTGCTCGTGAAACAGGAGGTAGCGGGGCTAAAACATTAATTGTTGAATCAGATGATAGCACCGTTCGTCAAAACTCACCATCTGAATATAATGAAGAAACAAAAGCTATAACAATAAATCTTTCAGCAGAAGGTGGAAGCCCATCTCCTAACGTTAAAAAATATGTTATAACTTTTGACAATGATGATTTGGTTGATGGAAAGCTACATTTTAATCATGGCTTGCCAACTTTGAATATGGTTCAAACGCTGTTTGACGGCAATAGAAATGAACAGCACATGGACATTTACATGGGAACAGTTGAAGGTGTAATTGACTGTTCTAATGTTACTCCGATAGCAGGAGTATGGAGCTTCACAGCCTTTGCCTCAATGAATGAAGTTTCAAGTGATGACAAAAATCCATTCATCTTTTTCTTTGAAGATAAAGACTTGGATGAAGAGGGAGTAATTACAAAAACACATGAGCTTAACTCAACTAATATATGGTTCAATATTACAAATGAAAAAGGTGAGAGGATTCGTGTAGGCGACAAAATAATTGATGATAGTACAATTTCATTGAATCTTAATAATTTAAGGCCGATAGAAGGAACATATAAAGCAATCGTTGATAGAACAGACCCATAAATAACAATAATAAAAGGAGAAAGTAAAATGTCTAATACAGTACACAATTCAGTTGAAAGCCCAGTATTCGTTCTTAAAGGTGCAGAAGGAAACAAATCACTCGCAACAGATAATAAAGGTCAGTTTGTTGAAACAGATAGCGGAGCTCCGCCTTATGAAGCTAGTTTTTCGGATGAGAGCTTAATTGACGGAAAATTTACAGCAAACCATAAGCAAGGGGTAAAGCTTGTTAATGTTGTTGTGGCAGATGCAGAGGGCAATCTTGTTATAACAGATAATAGCTATACAGATAAGGACAATGCTGTAATTAGTTTAGCCAATCTTCAACCCATAACAGGTGAATACTCAATTAAGTGTTCTATATAAGGGGGAATTATGAATAGTCTTGACCTAGGAGGTAAGGGCGAAAACCCAGTCAGAAAATTTATAGGGTACGATGATGAATATGTAAATCCCGAACCCAATAGACTTGTTTCAGGTAAATCAGTTAAAGATTTATATGATTATGCTGAAGAAACTTATTCAAAATCAGATGACGGTGGCATAAAAACTATAGATGGCATTAGTGGTACTGCTGGTGATATAAGCTTAGAGAACAATATTTGGGTTAAGCAAAACAGGGATAATATTAAAAAATTTAATTTTTTAAGAACAATAGGAACAGAAGCATCAGGAGTAGAATATACTGCAACAGAGGATTTCTTCTTATATGCAAAAAGCATCTTCGGCGGGGGGGAATTAGAGTGTGGTATTTACATTAATGGAAACTATGGAATCGATCAGGCTGTAATGAATAATTACACAGGTGAGGATACCCCGCCATCATCTTGCTTTTATATATTAAAAGGTGAAAAATATATAATAAAATACGGTCCAGATACTACATATAGAGGGACGTATCACGTAAAAAACCTTATTTCAACGAATGTTATGGAAGGTGAAACAGTTTACCTATTTGACCCATCGAACAATAACATATCACAAGGTTCTCAAGTTGTTGGTTCTGATTGTATACCTAATAATTACACAGAAGTTCCACTTAGCAAACCAATAAAAAATAAAGTCCAAGTCTGGACAGGTTCAGCTTGGGAATATCGTAATAACCTTTATCCAAATCATCTTGAATACTGCAAATGGGTTGAGGATACTGGATACACTCTCGATGAATCCAAAAAGAGTAAATTGATTCAAGTTATTTCAAACAATAAAAAATCAAATGCTGATATAGAAATAGAGAAGGCTATGTGGGAGAGGGATAACGCAGATTTCCAAAAAGCTAGAGAAGAAATAGTACATGTAGTTAAGCAGGAGATTCTTGAATTAAATACTAAGCCTATGGAAGAACTTATAGGTATATTGAACAACTAAATTAATTAATAGCTAAAAATAAAACGTTTTAAGAAAGGAAATCATGATGAAAAGTTTTATGAGATTGATGAACCTCTTTAGTGGTTCGGACAAAAAAATCCCTATCGCCTATGTGGTTGATAGTGATACAGTAAAAGCGGAACAAGTCAACTACAGAGTAGTAAAACTCCATTCAGAGGGTGCTGCTGCTCCAGACCTGTCAGCAAGAACACAAGTGGCAAAGATAAAAGGTACTGCAACCTTTGATGCTCCTACGCCTATTAATCTTTCTGATATAAAAACAGAACTGGCTAAAATAATTGTTGATGCTCCTTCGGACAGCAAGATATATGGCCGTAAAAATGGCAAGTGGGAAGAGGTAAAAGGTGGAGGCTCTAGTAGCTGGGGAAATATATCTGGCAACATTAATGACCAGACAGACTTGACAGAAAAACTAGCTACAAAAGAGGCAACTATTAAAGGTAATGACGATGAAGGTTTTTACTATTCAGGAAAGAAGACCTTTAAAAAATTGCCAAGTGGCAACTATAACGTACAAGACCATATAAAAAGTGCTGATGGTTCTGTTAAAATAACTAAGGTTGGTGATGGTGACTTAAACTTAAAAGTTGAATCCGCACCTGCTCCTGATGAATCTGCAAGAAAAGGCGTAGCGAAACTTACTAACGGAACTGAAATATTTGACATATCAAAATGCAAAGAGAAACTTGATAAAGATGCTAAGGCAGTTGATTCAGCAAAACTAAACGGCAAAGAAGCGAGTGCATACGAAGCCTCTTTAGGTTCACCTGCAAAAGATAGTCAGGTCAAAGTTTATGCCAAAAATGGAAGTGCGAAGTATGAGGACAAGGCAAGCGGAGGCGGTGGAATAGAGAGCATTACATCCAAAGACGGCTCTCTGGAAATAGATAAAGCTGACCCTAAAAATCCAGACGTAAAAATAAAAGCGGATTCTTTCAAGGGGTTTGGCTGCATAACAGTGCCAGGTGGTGTTTTTGTTGAGGCTACAAAGGGTAATGATACGGTTGAATTTAAAACCAATGACCCTGCACATCTTGCCATTAATGGAACTGCAACACCTAAGAAGACTGTATCGTTTACTATTAAACTGGATGATGTATTTAGTCGATTGAATGACTTAGAAAAAACAGTTAAGAAATTTCACAAAAAAAGGTTATTCAGATGAGTATGTATCTAGTATGGATGCACTTAATTTTGGCTGGTTGAAATCTACCAACAAATAAAAAATTATAACCAATAACTAAAGGACAATATTATGAAAAAAATATTAACGTGTTTGTTGTTTATAGTAGCGTTTGCCATAATAGGTGCAGACGTAAAAACTGTAAACAAAATTGTTCCTGATGCAGATGGAAATATTACCATTACCTCGGATGAGAGAGCAGATAAAGACAAAGAAAATATGTCTGTATCGTGTAAAAAGTTTTACCAAACTGTAAACAATATGCAGACAGAGCTTTCCTCAAAAGAAAACAATTTGGGTACTCCCCACAGCGATAATCAAGTCAAGGTTTACGCTAAGGATGGAATAGCCAAATATGAGGACAAAGAAGGTGGTGGCGTAACATCAATAAGCGTTAATGGAAAAGACCCAATCAAAGGGGATATTGACATTAAGCAAGGTGAAAATATTACATTAATAAAAGAAGGTAACGCAATTACAATATCCAGTATAGGAGGTGGTGATTCTCATTGGGAAGAAAACAAAGAATTGAATTATATAAAACCTGATAATGATAGAGCTGTCATTTTATCCCCTATTGGAATACCAAGTGAATATCTATACCACAAGATAAATAATGATGATATGACTGGGGTATGGGTCTCAACTGTTCCTAGTGGTTGGATTGTTACTCGTAGTGAAAAATCAGAGATATATAAAGACGAAAAACGAAAGTGCGAAGGACGAGCAACACTGGCATATAAAGATAATGATGGTGGCTACGCCAGAAAAAAGGTATTAATTCAAACCATCAATCCAGACCAAACATATTTTGTCTTTAAAAAAGGAAGAAAGTACAAAATAGAATTTGCTATAAGGAGCACTCTTACTGGATTACAGGCTACGCTTGAAGATAAAGGGGCTTATTCCAAGTTTCTTGGTGGAATACCACAATCGTATGCCACATTTAAAAAAACCAGTTTTGAGTTTGAAAATGATGCACCTACTATTGGGGCTAAAATATGTATATCACCAGCAAATCCACAAGGTTCAGTTGACATAAATGTAGCTGAAATAAAGGTGTATGAATACTTACCTGTTGCTGTTGAACCTGAGACCCTCTCTACAAAAAACTTTTATTTGGATGGGTACGAGTGGGAAATAGACCCTAATTCTGACCAGCCATTTAAAATTAATGATTATTCAAATAAGATAACAAACAAATCTTCAAGTATGCTTGGCACTAAAATTGGAGAAGATGACGTTCCTTTTTCTGATACATTAGCTATTATTATAACAGCCCTCATTGTTGCAGGGATAGGCGTATATGTATACATACAAAAAAGAAACAAAAAGAACGATGACTAAAAGGCTTATAATTAAATGCTGTGAAACGTGTGATTATTATGTATACGATGATAATTATAAAAATGGTTCGGCTAATAGATGTCGATACAGAGAAACGTTTTACAGTACTTTAATTTTAAGTCCTTCATGTGAAGAAACACTCAAACATGTCTGTATAGATTATAAATATTGGGAGCAGAAAACATCCAAACTAAAGCTTTTGTTTTATTGGTTATTAGATAGATACAGAGAATGGGAAAAGTGTTGTAAAAAATCATTTGAACAGACGGATATGGATGATGAGAACGAATAAAAATAGACAAGTGTTTTATCAAGCAAGAAAAGAGATACACAAGTGTAAAAAAGTTGTGTATTGGAGAATTGCTTTAACTATAATTTTTCTTATTATTTTTTTAACTGGAATGTCTCACTGCATTTAAAGGAAAAACAAATGAAAGACCTTTGGAAAATATTACAGAAAGCATACACATTTATAGTCGGACTATTTAAATGGGTAATTGCAAAGGTATTGAAGTCTGAATATCTAGCTAAGAATATATGGATTGCACTTGTGGTTTCTATTTTTTCAGTCTTGCTTTCAGTGAGCATTATAATTTTCTCTTATTCAAAAGACTTAAATACTTTTTCAAAAACCACTAATAATATTGTTAAATCAGAATTTAGGCAAGAATTTTTAGAGCTTGATGTTTTTATAAAAACTATAGGACTGAAAGAAATTACTCAAAATCGACTTAACAAGGTGTGGATTGATGACAGAGTAAGTTCTTATATGTATATTGATTATTTAAAGTCGGGAAATACATTCTTTGCTCCAAAAATAGAACGCCTTAATGATTTTATGAAACACAGATTGTTATTATACAAAAGTACTTTGACAGATGAACATACTTTTAAAATTACCTCTAATCTTATTTCTCATTTATGGCCAGAAAAAATAATCGAATATATCTCAATTAACAAAAAATCCAAAGAGCCTTATATTTTTGTGATGGGGGTAGATTATGGATTTTTTTTATATTTAACTCATAGCATTATGGGATATGACGAAAATCCGTTTACTTTTTACATGTATCTAAAGTACAAAGACCACTATGTTGATGCCACAAGCTATTCTTTCGATTCAATAAAAACTATTATTAAAGACCCGCATAGAGGCTTTAAAGTTCCTTTCTCAAACTGCCGAATAGTATATATAAGAAATAAACTCTTTCTAGTTCAATCAGAGATAATTAATGTAAAGATAATAGAAATAATGTGTGTCTCGTTTCTTGATTTATATAATGTAATTGAGATAGCAATAATACTACTCATATCAATCGCCTTCTTTGTCACTATGGCACTCAATATAATTGTCAATCTAAATCTAATTAAATATAAATTTCCAATTATCCCAATAAACAACACACAACAAAAGGAGGAAGAAGATGAAAAAACTACTAGTTAAAGGAATCGCACTAGGAATGATATTGGTATTGTGCTCCTGTACAAACATCCTTCAGAAGCCTTGTGAGACAATGTTAGCACCGTACGGAACACGAGACCAGTTTAATGAGTATGTCGATGCTCAGGCTTCAGGAAGCATACGCAATATGCCTCAGCTTACAGAAAGAGAAGTTAAAACCAGAAAACAACCGTTTGAAGTTATGGAGCTGGTAATTAAAGAAATGAGAGATAACTAGGAGGATAACTTATGTCTACCCTAAAGCAATTAAAAAAAGTGGTTGATGTCGTCTTAGGTGAAAATAAAATGGAAGACGAATTAACCTATGATGAAATGCAAACTCTCAAACAAATCAATTATGATTTGGCTTACTATTATTCACAAGCAGCAACGTCCAAGACAGAGCTAGACAGAAAAAGGTTAAAGCAGAATATAGCAAGCTGTAAGAGTTCTATTTCATTTTTTGAATCGGCCGCAAAACAAAGATTAGCTAGAGAAATGATACAGCTATGTGAAGATGCAATAGCTCTGGCAATCAAAACAGCTATTTCGCTAACGCCATGAAAACTCTAAAAACAATAATTAATGTGGTTTTATATGTAATTAATTTGTTTTTGCCTACCGAAAGCAAACAGTCTCGAATCCTTAACGAAATCAAAAAAATAGTTGATATTGTTTTTGAAGAGAATAAGGAAATGCTGACTTGTTTTACGGATAAAGAGAAGGATCAGCTAAAACAAATTAATTACGATATAGCTTTTTATACTAAGCGGTTAAATAGGGCAATCTCAGAAGGAGATAAAAAGAGATACAAACAACATATTGCCTCAACTAAAAGCTCATTAGCCTTTTTTAAAGCCCTTGATAAACAGCGTATTGCAAAACGTGTAACTAATATTTGCGAAGAAAAACTATAAAACATACAAATGGGAATGAACTATGACTGTTTTTGGAAAACCGCTAAATAAAACGAGTTCTATTGTTATTGAAATACTCTCTGTCAGCATAACAGGCATGGTGATATTATGGTTCATTGGAACAATTAAAACAACAAATGAACTGGTTGAATCCTTTAAAAAAACGCAGATAGAAATTCTATATTTGCAAAGAGAAATGAAGATTATAAATCAGACAATAAAATTAATAGAAAGCTCCGTACAGTTATCTAAGGAAAAACATTGATGATGAGTAAGGATGACAAAAAAATCTTAGAGCAAATAATTCTTAATAGCCCGCCATCTCTAAATACCCCAAAAATAAGGAATCTATTACATCAGATGATTAATCTTACTGATATGCTGGACGAGGTAAGGGATGGTATTTTACAAGAGCTAAAAAAATGAAAAAACAAAAACTATATTTAATTGTAGATACGAAATCCAAGTGCACTAAAATAGGAATTGCCAAACATCCTGAGACACGATTGCGACAACTCCGTACTGGGAATCCGAATCTGGAATTATATAAAGTATATTCATTTTCTAATGCTCGAAAAAAGGAGAAAGAGCTTCATCGAAAATTCAGGAATAAGAGGGTAGGGGGGGAGTTTTTTAAGGTTTCCCCCTCTACTATTGATAATTATATTCGTGGTAAAAGCAAAAAAATAATAACAGTTTTTTACACTTTGGTTTTATTGGGGTTACTGTTAGCTTTTTTTTATATTTTACTTTCTTGATCCCCTGCCTCCTTTGTCAGTTCTTTTTTGGCTTGGTTTGGGTTGTCTTACAGTGTTTCTGTTCCCGATTCCTCTACCGCTTCCATCTCTCTTTGGCGTTCCGCCACAATCCCCTTGCTTTCTAATCATTTTATTTCCTCAATTTTAAGCTTGCTTTCTTTGAGGTATTCCTCAAATGTCTTAGTGTTTTCAAGTGGACAATCTTCGCATTCTGTATTATTACAAAATTCTGATTCGTTGGCTATATTACACAGATCATAAACGAACTCTCGCAGGTTTTTGGTCATGATAATAGTTTCCTCCCGATTAGTTCAACAACTTCAGTAGTTATAGCATTTCCACACATCTTATATCTTTGCGTATCTGATATTTCTATTTCTTGGCCGGTCCCATTAATGCCCTTTGCAGTCCATCCATTGGGGAACCCCTGAAGCCGTTCGCATTCTGTTGGAGTTAATCTTCTTATTCTGGATTGAGAAGCAATATAATTATCTTTCTGCACGCTTGTTAAACTATTAGTACAGTTATCCTTGCGAGGCTCTAATTCCTGCCCGCTTTCTCTGCCTCTTTGTGCTACACAATATAGTCCTGTCTTTGCACCTCTGCCTCCTGCTTCGCCTGCAAGTGTTGTAGAAATACCATCGGAAGAATAAACTCTATTTGCTTGACCTCCTTTGCCTATTGTACCAAGTTGGTACAGTAATATCGGTTTTGGTTGTTTATAGTCGGTAGAAGTTAAACAAGTGCTAATCCCATCTGGCCCTAATATTGCTCCCCTTTGTTCGCCTTTTTTTGTGTTTCCTACAATATTTATTGATTTAGTGTAATCCCTTCTATGGCTTTCTCCGATAGGAAATACTTTTCCGAAACTTGATCCTCTAAGATGTCCGACAAGGTATATCCGCTCTCTATTTTGGGGTAGAACCCACCGAGTATTAAGCAGTTGCCATTCGCACTCATAATCCCCAAGGTTGGCAAACTGTCGCAGGACTTCCATAAAATCTCGTCCATCGTTGCTGCTGTATGCTCCTTTAACATTTTCCCAGATAAATATCTGAGGTCTGATTTCTCGAATGATACGAATTGCCTCAAGAAACAACCCGCTTCGAGAACCTGCCAATCCTTTTCGTTTTCCAGCGATCGATAAATCCTGACAAGGACTTCCGAAGGTAATAATGTCGATTTTGTCTTTAATTCTTTCTCTGATGACCCCTGTAACTGATCCGAGTTGAACAGCATCGGGGTAGTTGTATTTTGTGACGTATCCTGCATATTTATCGATCTCCGAATAAAATTGTTTATTTATTTCAAATCCAGCTTGCTCTAATCCTTTACTGAATCCGCAAATACCACCGAACAATTCTAATATGTTTATTTTCATGCTCCCTTCCATATAACCGCAACCGCTATTGTTTGTGTTTTCATGCTGTCACTCATCCCCCCACTCCAAAGTTTAACTCAAATTCATCCGCAGCTGCTCCATTACATTCAGAATCAGACATCAAGTCTTCGTCTGGTTCATCATCAAAATCATCAAAATCTATTTCATTCACACAGTCGGGGCATAGAAAATCATATTCATAATGACCTTTAAATCCACATCCGCACTCTTCACATATATGCTCTTTCATTTTAGTTTCCTTTTTTGTTTCAATGCGTTCGATTTAAGGCGTTTTAACAGCTTGCCCTGTTCTCGGTACGCCTTTTGCTTAAATAATGTTTTATCGTACTTCAAATGCGTTTATTTCGCCTTTTAAACATCGAGTGGTACACCGCTTGGTTCATCTTCACTAAAAAAATCCAACTCTTGTCCTAAGCAGTATGTTGTATTGATAGTTGCTCTCCCTGCCAATACAGAAAGTCCAAGAAATATTGCAAGGTAGCGTTCGTTGTTATCAAGCTCTCTCAGTCTTCTAATGCTTGGATGAAACTCTTTCAATGTAGCTTTTTTCATTTTTTACCCTCGCTTGTTAAAGTTTTTAATAATTTTAAAAGTTCACGCTCTAAAGTTCTTACACGTCCTTTAAGCAACGCTATCTGATGTTGGTTTTCTTCACAATTAGCCATATATATCTCTTCTTTCTCTTTTTGGGTTATACCCTTCTCTAAATTTCTTTTCGTAGTCAATAGCGTACATTCCCACGAAATGTGCAGACTTAGGTTTAAAGGCAAGCCTACTAAAAATTTTACCTTGTACTCTAGTTTTTTCAGAGTACCATTCTGTAGGTATTACTTCTGCGGTATGTACCTCATCATGCTTCTCTTTGCGATATAGAAAGGTTATTACATGAGCCTCATTTTCTATGTCTGATGAGTACTTTAAATGACATAGACGTGGCCGTTCTGACTGCTCTGCCCCTCTGTTAAGCTGGCACATTACTGTAGAGGCCACATCACAATCACCTGTAGTCTGATTTAAAGCCCAAATGTTATAGCCTACCTGTTCATGTTTTGAAGCTTTGAATAAGTGTTTTGGAGAGTGCATATTCTGAAGATTGTCTACATACATCATGTCCAGAGGTCTTTTTCTGGTAATAGTACTTGTGAGAAAGTCGATAGTTGCTGCATCATGCCTATAAGTACCCTTGCCGTAAATGTAGAAATTATGGGCGTACTTTTTAAACACTTCCAGCGAGAAAAAAAAATTTTCAATAGCTTTTGGACTGCTATTCTTAAACCCTCTTACTATCTCCATAAACTCAACATCCATAGCAATAGCGATCAAACGCATTAGCACTTCTTCTTTTGACGATTCACCGCAGAAGTATATAATACGCATATCTTTTTGAATTTGCTGGTAAAGAGCAGACAAGCCTAATGCTGTCTTTCCTACTCTCGAATCCGCAGCTAAAACGTGCATTTGTTTACGCAATAGGCTCAATAAGCTGTCCATTGCAGGAATACAGTAAGGAACAAACATTGTGCTTGTATCGCTTTCTCTCGCACTTTTTACCATGTCAACTACATTTTTAATAGTTTCTTTTGTGTCTATAAATTCAAAAGACTGATTGTCAAGCAAAACCGCCTCATTCTGATTATTGAAATCAGTTATCATTTCGAGGGGATTGTCGGCCGTTGATAAATCTCTAGCAAGCTCTTCGCAATTCAAAAGAACTTTGTGTTTAATAGAGTTCTCTTTTAGTTTTTCGATATGCACATCTATATTTGCGTTGGTGGCATAGTGTGTTGCAATTTCGAGAATATACCCCTCATTGTCAGGAAACTTATCCTGTAGAATAAACATATCGAGAGGTTTGTTTTCAGCTATAAGCCCCCTGATAGCATTGAATATTCTCATATTTAGTGGGTCAACAAAGTCTTCCTCTTTAATTTGCAGTACTTTTCCTTTGATAAATTCAATATCATCGGGAAGTAACAGATCGCCAAGCACTATGTGTTCAATGTCAGCGTACATTTGGTTTACTCCTATAGTTTTCCTGTTGTATTCTTATCTGCTCTAATTCCCAAGGCGTATGTTTGAAGGAAGTTGCATTTTTAGGCAAGGCTTTTAAAATTGCAGCAGGATAGGGGAAGTAATTGAACTCACGTTTACAAATGCCAAGTATTTTTTCTACAGACATCTCTATCTCTAGCAAGGGAGAGCACCAATTCTCAATAAATTGCTCTCGATTTTCAACAATAGGAGCGGGTATATTATAAAATTTTCCCACTGTTGTATATAATTCTTTTATTTCTTTTTTTGTCATTAGAACGTTATTCCTTTATTTTTTTTGTTGAAGCTTCTGCTTTTCCACTGTCCAAGCCTTTTACCAACTTCCCAAGTAGTCTGTAATTGAAACCTCATTTTACCTTTATCATTTTTCTCAGACCAATAAGTAATAAATTCTTTATGATATTCTTTATAATCTATATAACTTTCTACTTCTTTAATAAACATATCTAAAGAATACTTATTAAAGGATATAGTATTACTTTCTTTTATAGTATTACTTACAAGTGGAAATTTTCCACAGAGGCTTTTTTCCTCATAGGGTTTTTTCCTCATAGGCTTATTACCTATGTGGGTTTTTTCCACTTTGGAGTACGAATAAGGAGGATAGTATAAATAATAATCCATCTTACCTGTTGTTTTTCGCTTACGAGTTAGGTATTTCTTTTCACAAAGCTTTTTTACATACTTATCAACTGTATCTTTTGTGGAATTTATTCCCTGTGCAATTCGTGTAGTACTAAATTCCCAACCAGTAGGCTTGGAGGCTATAAAGGCAATAATAGCTATTTCAGTTGGGTATAAATTAGAGTTAAAAATTCCATTAGGAATGATTGAGAAGTCCTTTTTTATTTCATTAAAAAATGCCATGATTATTTCATCCCTTCTAATAAAAGTTTTACTTCATCGACAAATATATAAGGGTCTTCCCATAGTTCTAAGGATTCCTTGATAGCAGGATATTTTTCAGAATTTTCCATATACTCTATCAACATTTTTATAAATTCTTTTTCAAACATTATTTCCTCCTGTTGACCTTCTTTTTTTTCTCGGTAGGCATGAATAGTTTTAATAAGTCGTTTGCTTTATAAAGTAATTTTTGGCTTGTTTTTGCGTGATTCTCTAGGTATTAATTACGCTGTTTTAAGGTTTGATTTGACATTATATTTTTTCCTTAATTAATTTACTAAACTGGGATAGCTGCTGATATGCAGTCCTAAGTACAGCTTGGCATAAATAACTTGCTCGTTGCGGATTATCAGCAAACCAAAAGGCAATATTGTATCTATTCTGCCATGAACATATAGAGCCTATTACCTGTGCTGGTTTAATTTGTCCACGCCATCCACCTGCTTGCACCTGAGCTAAACTTCCCTCAATAATTACGCACCTATAACGGTACGCTTGAAGTCTTTTTAACTCACGTTTAAAGCGGTTTCTGTTACATTTTGGTTTTTTGTTACTACAGCAACCAACAAGGTCAGGAATAGACTTTCTTTCAACTGCAATGTACTCTTCAAGATTTTTGATTGAATAGTCGCCCGTAGACAACGTACCGATCTCAACCGATACGCTATCAGGGAAAATAAAGGGATTTTGCTCCCTAGAATCTATTATAATAATTGGATTCATTTAGAATGTGTCTACATTGAAGTCAGTAGGATCTTCTTCTATTGTCTCAACATCTATTGGGTCAACATCGCCAAAATTCTCACCTTCAAGTGCATTGTCCGTAGTATTTTCTTCTGGTGGTAATTCAGGTTCGGAAGACTTTTCGGCTTTAAGCACTTTAAAATAAGATATTTTATTAGTAGGTTTACCCTTAAAAGTATCGTGTTGAATATGAGCTAGGCCAATTTTTCCAAGAAACATTTTTGGTGTTACATTTGAAATATCGTTAGGGTCAAATCCGCAAGATGCAAGCATATTGCCTATTGTTCTGTTGGTATATTGATTTATAACAACATAGTAAAAAAGGGTACGTTTGGCGTATTTGCCTCCTATAATTTCAAACTTAAACTTGAACATTTCAATATTTTTTTTGCTCATTGTTTCTTCTGCTTCGATACATTTGAGCGAATAATCCCCTACTGGAATTGGCTTGAAAGTGTTTTCTTCTTTAAACTTACTTGGATTGAAACTGTAACTTGACATTATTTAACCTCTTTCTTGGCTTGTGGTTTAGATTGTAGTTTGGCTTGTGGTTTGGGGTTTTCGTTGAATAGAAATACATTTCCGTTTGCTTGGCAATATTGGCGATTATATAATCTGTCGCCTGCTAAATATTTATCCGTAGGGCTAAGATAAATAATTCTTTTTGTTCTTTTGTTTTTATCGAGACCTTTTACCAGATACCCGATAATATCGTAAATTCCGCAAATTTCATAAACCACCTTTTCACTCATTTGCGGAGTAAACTGACAGATATAAACACCCTCGGATTTTTCTACATCAGCTTTTTGTTTCCACGCCATGAGAATAATGTTTTTACCCTGATGCTTTAAATCACGCATAGCTCTAGTGAACCGTCTTAGAGCAAACTGTGCATAGTGATATGCCTGCTGGGACGGCGTACCTAAAACTTCTCCTTCTTTTGTTCTAGTGTTGTAAGACCTATGAATCAATATCAATTTTTCTAGTTCCGAAATATTGTCGATTACAATGTTATCAAACTTGGAAACATCAGTTTGTAAGTCCTGTAAAATTTCTTCAAAATTAGAAAGGTCGCTTTTTATTTCAATTACTTCAACATTAGGACAGTCGTTAATAACACAAGCTCCACCGTCTATATCAACTAACAGGGTTTTCCCTTTTAAAGTATGAAGCATGTGTGTTTTTCCACATTTCGGGTCGCTGTATAGAATGGCTGTTACACCTTCGGATTTTAAATCTGTTGCTTTTTTAGTTTTCATTTTTTTACCTCTGCAAGTTCCTCATGGGTTTGAATTTTCTTAGTAAAATTTGGGTTGTGTTCTGCCATTTCAGGCGTGTAGTCAAGGCAAAGAGATTCAGCCCAACATCCGAGAATATTACAAGCCTGTGGATTTGGATAGAAAGAGTCATTTACCTCTGCAAGTCTCATGTCTTTCATTACTGAAACAAATTGAGTTTTTGCATTGTTGATTTGCTCTCTAGTCCGATAGACAAAATGTTGAGTAAATCTACTTTCTTTTAGATACCATTCTTGAAGTCGTATAAAATATTCAGAAGGCCGTTCATCCTTATCCCTCATATTGGCATAAAGACTACCATCTTTTTTGTATTTTCTGTTTTCTTGTGAAGTTGCTAGTGCGGGTTTAGGAGTAGGTTTTTGAATTATATTGTAGAACATTCCTGAAATTTCAAAGCCTAATTCATCCATAGCGTAGAGATATGCCGAGGCTTGTTCATCCCACAAAAGATTATGGAGATATTTTTCTCCTATTTGGGAGGCCGTTTTGTGTTCTAGGATATAAATTTTATTGTTAATGTCTACAAGTGCATCAATCTTACCCCTGAAATATTTTCCATAACCGAGAGAAACTTTAAACTCCTTTTCAAGTTCGATAACTTTCCAGTTGCTATAATCACATTCTCGATTAAATGCTTCGAGACAGGCTTTGACCTTAGATTGCTCATATTGCAATTCTAAATGGTCTATTACGCCATTTTCGTCATTAAACGCCAATAAGGTGGCAGTAATAGCTTCTTCAATTTTAGAGCCACTTAATAGCTTCTCTATACCTGTATGAATAGCTCTCCCAAAACTTAAAGGCTTTGGCGTACTTACTGGCTTTAGATTTTCGATATACGAAAAGAAAAACCTTCTCCTGCATTGCTTAAAGCATTTCATAGCAGAAATTGTTGTGTTAATAGTTCTTTTATTTTTCAATATATATTCCTTCCTCACTGCCATTGCATAGACGTTCAAAAACGGCTTGCTCTTCCAGTGTTAATTTTATATTGTCAATTAAATCAGGTAATTGTGCAGGGTTGAAATGCTTGTGAATATCAGTAAGATGTTCTTCCGTTAAAATCATTGTATCTCCTTATAGTTTTTTAAGACATATTCTTTTTCTTCATCTGTCAATAAGTATGCTTTATGTAAGAATCCGATTGCAATTTCTTCATTATCTTGTGCAAGTTGGAGGTAGTCGATAAACAGGCTTTTATACCGTTCAAGTTTAGCATACTTTTCGTTTATCTCATTGATTTTATCCCAAATTTCATCTTGTATAAACTGAGATTCTTTTATGTTCTCGTTATACTCATCTAATAATGTTTGATAGTTCTTTATTAACTTTGCATTATGTTTAAACTTGTCTGTAAGTTCGATTATTTCTTCAGCAGTATAAACTAGCGTTGATTCAATAGTAATTGTTTCATTAATTCCCTCAATAAATTGAACCCTTGTGCTATAATTGTCATTGAAATCTTTATCTGAAATTTTTCTTAAATTATTAATATCATTAAAATAATTTATAAATTTCTCAAGTTCTATTAAGTCGGCACAACAGTATTTTTCCCAACCAAATTTAACGTAATAAACTTTGTGTGTTGGTTTTGGAATATCTAAATATTCAGGCTTTTCTGGCTGTCTGACAATTTTAATGCCTTCCTCTGCTTTGTATAGTTTTATTATTGATTCAATATTTTTATCTGATAACGCTAAGACTTCTTTATCAGTTAAGTTGTCTATGTATTTCATAATTTTCTTTCTACAGGCCAAGCCCATACTGTTTATAATTTTCTTCCTGTTGATTGCGAAATTTCCTTGTATTAGATGAGGGTGGATAAAGTCCACTTTCCTGAATCTTACGAGAAGCCCTTGTAATGCTTTCACTGGAAGGAATGTTTTGGTTAAACATAAATTCCTTTAGCGTGGAAATGTTGTGGTGAATTGTGTAGTAGCGATAAAGTAGGGCTTTGTAACTATCTCTAGTCTCAGGATAATGTTTAAGTATACATCCTACTTTCTGCTCAATAGTCTTTAGGTCGTGCATTATTTTCCTGTGGATATGGGTTAAGTGATTTTAATAAATCTCGAATGGCATTTTTGCCTTTGACGATTGAAGTATCGTTCCCATTACGAACAATCATTTTACGATCTTTTGATAATGGCCTTAGTGTCTTACGCATTTGCTTTTGTGTCTCCATAGCAGTAGGGTGAGAAGTAAAGAGTTATATTTGATTCTTGGATTAATTCCTGACTTACTTTGGCGAGCGAGCAGGAATTTTTTTTGGTCTATAACCTTGTATAGATTCATCTAGTGGTTTCCTTTTTTAAGACTAAGTAATATTGCATAACTTTTTTTCTAAAACTTTTAGCCCTATTTCCATGCAATCATTGGCTATTTTTTGTTTTTTTAGGTCATGTTTTGTGGCGAGTTCATCTACTTTTAAATAGATATTTTTATTGATTGTCATAACTCTTTGTCTCTCTCTCATGCGTACCTCCTTCCTGTAAGATTTTGTTTATGAATGTAATATTGTATAATATAACATAATATCAAATTATTTTTTAACTTTTTTAACAAAAATTTGTTTTTTTTTATAAAAAGTGAGTTAAATTTGTTATTCTTTCGCACATTTTCCTGTCTCCATTTCTTTTTTTGTCTTTCTTTTTGCTTTTGCTCTCTCTAAATATCCCTTGCGGATGAAGTAATCAATGTTATCCATGATTAGTTCTAGCCAGTAGGGTATTTTTTGTACGCCTCTTTCCCACTGTTCGACTGATTGCCTTGATACCTGCACGAATCTTGCTAATTGTGATCCGCCAATATTTTTTGCCAGTCTCTTTTCTTTTAGTTCTTTGCCGTTCATTAATTTACCTTTCTCTTATCTGTTTTTTTGAGGTTAATATTGAGCAAGTCCACTGATAATGGAGGTTTAGCGATTTAAAATTGCTAAACTCAAGTTTTTAATTTATGCCTCCTGTTTAGTTGTAATATAAATCAGGGAATGAGCTAGGGTTAAAGGTTTAAGATATAGATATAAAGCTTTTCCTAAAATTTATCTTATTACTTTTTATTTTTATTTTTAGCTTGTTACTCATCTCTCTAAGGTCTAATGAGTTTTGTAGACTACATTCCGATGAGCAGTATTTTTTATTGTTATGACGTGTACTAAATGTGGTTTTACAATAAGGACAAACCTTATTAAATATATACTGTTCGTGTTTATGTTCTCTGAATACAACATGATAAGGTAGCCCTAAAATCTTAGCGTACTCTTCCATTGTAATTACATTTCCGTTATATTTTATCATAATTCCCCCTAGTTATTGTTTATCTATTTCAATTTTAGCCTTCTTTTTAGTTTTTGCATTATTTTTAATTAAATAGTCCTCCCAGTTGTGATAAAAAAAATCAGGAAAACTGCATGGTTCGTCTTCAAATCCACAATGTGGACAAGTTA
>Ga0075111_1000284_pt1 | contig 24683 bp, 25 predicted proteins | sample AntAceMetag02UKK_FD_69787 | JGI IMG/M metagenome (GOLD analysis project Ga0075111, IMG submission 69787) | Saline lake microbial communities from Ace Lake, Antarctica - Antarctic Ace Lake Metagenome 02UKK | ecosystem: Environmental > Aquatic > Non-marine Saline and Alkaline > Saline | place... | reverse complement strand
ACTTTTTTGAATACAGGTGATAGAATATCAGTAGTTTAAAAAAAAGGAGTGATATATATGTTTACGGGCACTGAGCTTGTCGCGATGACTATCGGACTAGCATTAGGGTTTGGTGTAATTGTAGCCTTGATAGTGAAAAGAAAATTTCCTATTTTTAGTCGTGATATTGGCTTTGGCATAGGAATAATAGCGTGCGTTCTTTTTACCATTATGTTTGCTTTCATAATTTCTGGCCCAATGAGTGATGGTTTCTCAGGACATAAAGCTTTTTTGGACTTGGATGGCAACGTGGTTAAAATCCACAACATGCAAGCTGGTATCAATTTTTGGGCTTGGAGTCCATTCTTAGAAAAAATAAAAAATGGAGAAATTGTTATTTTAGACATAGAACCTCAAAGAACATTCTTTACAAGCTATTATAGGAGTGAAACGCTTGGATATCTTGTTGATTATGTTCCACATCAAGACTCATCTTCCTTAAATCAGCAACACAAGATTTTGTCTGAGAGCGAACAAACGCTCTACGAATATGTTATGAGCTGTATTCAGGAGCATATTGTGTACTCTGAGGATCCAAAAAGTGTTGAATCTTTCAAGGTCTTTATGGAGAATGAGTTGAGGAAGGTGGGTGTGTCGGTTGATTACATAAACATTGAAGAAGTTAAGATAAGCCACTAGAATAGTGGCTTTTTTTGTATAGATTTGTTTTTTCTCTATGTTTACGCGGCTAGACACCTTTAAAAGAAAATTATATAAATATTCTAAAATGCAAATAGGTTGATGTGTGCGAGTGTGAAATATAAGTTTCGGGTTTTTAACGAAACGATCACGCCAATTGCTTGATATGAACATATTGATCGATAAGAGAGGAATTGTTGAATTATGGGAGATGAAAAAATCGCCTCCATTCTATGTTGACAACAGTAAGTTTATAAATTAAATTAAGAATAGCACAAATTTTAATTAAGGGAGGGTAATGTGACTGAGCAAGAATCAAAAATAGATTGCTTGGCTGTTTTAGCAGTAGAGGCAGTAGAGGAAGCGAACTTAAAGCTCACATGTGGTATTGGGACAATACTTAGAGATATAGTCGAAAATTGTACTTATACAACAAGCAGAAGTCAGATTGAAGAATATCGAAAAAGAATTGTCGAATCAGCCCAGAAGAAAAAAAGAAGAAGGAGACGATGAAGAATCGTCTCCCTTTTTATTATGATAATGTTTGAAGATTTTAGATATACAGGTGTTCAGTCTAAGTACGTAGTTAATGAATCATTACATAAATAAAAATGTTTTTCCACTTGGTGGTTTGCGTAATTTAGGATATAATTAATTGTGGAGGATCTGAACTCTCATATTTTTATTATTTATTAATATTATTGAGGATAGTTCTCCAACTATTAATTACAGACTTTTATGGCAAAAAAGAAAAAGAAAAAAAATATAAAAGAAAAAAACGTAGAAGAGAAGAAAAAGAAAAAACCTTTAGGGAGAAAGGCCAAAAACGCAATATATATTGTTGTCTTATTTTCACTAACTCTTTTAAGTCTTGTAGCTTTTTTTGGTGGAGCTGGAGTTGTGGGAGAATATTTTATTGATGGGATTGATTGGTTTTTCGGAGGAGCGATGTATCTGGTGCCAGCATTTTTCTTTGTAGCGGCAATTTCAATTCTTAGAAGAATAAAAAAACCTGTTTGGGTTACATTGTCTGGTGCTTTTCTCTTTATTTTCACTTTCTCAATATTTATAGGAATTCTTTTTAATAATGGTGGCATTCTTGGTAACGGCTTTGCTAATATTACAATTCAGTACCTAGATCAGGCTGGTGCGCTTATTGTTGTTAGCGCTCTTTTTTTGATATCCTTAATCCTTGCCTTTAATCTTTCATTGGGATTTCTTTTCAAGAAAGTTTCTTCTGACAAATTTTCTACGATCAAAGAAAAAGATAGTGATCATGAAGAAGAGAAGAGAAATGAATCTTCTCAACAACATCTTGATTTAGATCAAAAAAAGGAATCTATTTTTGACAAATTTTCTTCAAAAAAACAAGAAACAAAAGTTTTACATAGACCAATTTTTCGCCTCAAAAAGCTTGGTTCTCAAGACAAAAAAGAAATAAATAAAAATAACGAAGTGAAGACAGTGGCAATTGATTTGAAAGAAGATGGGTATGCTTTCCCCCCTCTTGATATTTTGAGTCGTGAACTTGATGATAAACAAAGTGTTAAAAAACCAGAAATTGATAGTAATAATGAAATTATTAAGAGTACTTTAGAAAATTTTGACATCCCAGTATCAATGGGTGAAGTAAGTATTGGTCCGACTGTTACTCAATACACCCTTAAGCCGTCCAAAGGAGTTAAGCTTTCTCAGATAGTTGCACTTCAGAATGACCTATCCTTGGCTTTAGCTGCTTACCCTCTAAGACTTGAAGCGCCTATTCCCGGAAAATCATGGGCGGGAGTTGAGGTTCCAAATAAAATAAAACACATTGTTAAGTTAAGAAATCTTTTAGAGGAAAAAACATATCAGAAAGAAAAAAATTACTTAACTATTCCTTTGGGACGAAATGTTGCAGGAGTTCCTGTTTATGCCAATCTAGCCAAGATGCCACATCTTTTACTTGCTGGAGCGACAGGTACAGGTAAAAGTGTTGGTATTCACAATATTCTTACATCGTTTTTGTATCAAAATAGTCCAAAAACACTAAAGCTCATATTAGTTGATCCAAAAAGGGTAGAATTGACTGCTTATAATGGAATTCCTCATCTTTTAACTCCAGTTATTGTTGATGCCCAAAAAGCTATAAACTCTCTTAAGTGGGCGATATCTGAAATGGAAAGAAGATATGAGTATCTCTCTGAACTTGGAGCGCGTGATTTATTGTCCTATAATGAAAAAGTCTCAAAGATACCGCAGAAAGAAAAAGAGATACTAGCTAAACACAAAAGTCTTCCCTATATAGTTATAGTGATTGATGAGTTAGCTGATATTATGATGACTTTTGGTCGCGAGACTGAAGCAGCGGTTGTGAGACTCGCTCAAATGGCGAGAGCAGTTGGAATTCACTTAATTCTTTCAACACAACGTCCTTCAGTTGAAGTTATTACAGGTCTTATTAAGGCAAATATTACTAATCGAGTTGCCTTTCAAGTGGCCTCTCAGATTGATTCAAGAACAATCTTAGATATGGCAGGAGCTGAAAAACTTTTAGGAAATGGGGATATGCTTTTCTTGACAGGTGATACTTCTAAGCCAAAGAGAATTCAAGGAGCATTTATTTTAGAAAGAGAAGTTAAGAAGGTCGTTGAGTTTATTAAAAATCAAAACTATGAAGACGAACAACAAGACTTTAGTCTGCCTGGAGAAACAACCAACCAATCCAGTATGGGTGATTTAACTGATTATAAATATGAAGATGAGCTTTACGAAGATGCCAAGAAAATTGTTATTGAATCAAAGAAAGCTTCTGCTTCACTTCTTCAAAGAAGACTTAGGATTGGTTATGCTAGAGCTGCCAGAATGTTAGACATGCTTGAAGGAGGAGGAATAATTGGTCCGTCACGAGGCTCAAAGCCCAGAGAGATTATTGTAAAGAAGGAAGAAAATGAGCTTTAGAAGACTGTACCTGAGCCATGCTCTAGGCGTCACAGTTTCGATAGTAATAGTTGTGTTTTTTCTGGTTCACTTATTTAGTATAATTTTACCACCAAAGATCATTGTTACTGAACCAGAAAGTGCTGAATTTAGAACTGACCTTGAAGAGGTAATCATTAGAGGAATGATTAAGCGTTCGTATTTTTTAAGGATTAACTCTATCTTGGTTCCGTTTAGTGATGATGGAAGTTTTGAAAAAAAGATACTCTTAACAAGAGATCTTAATCTAATAAAGATTGAGGCAGAATCACGGTTTGATAAGAAAAGCGAGAAAATAATAAAAGTTTTTCACGAAACAAATTAGAATATTAATCAATTAGTTGAGTAATTACCTTGAGAAGCTTTATTGTCTTAACTTTAAATATAGAACAATACTTAGTTTTAATTAAAAAATCAAATTTATGCCAGCAAAACCAACAGCAAAAACGCCAAAAATTGTTAATAAAAAGAAGGTGGCATCAGCAGAGAGGGATAAGACAATCAATGGTATTTTAGATGAAATTAAAGAAAAATATGGCGAGGGTTCAATAATGAAGCTGAATGAAGCGAGGAAAGTTGATATTGATAGTATTCCAACTGGATCAATTTCTTTAGATTTGGCTTTGGGTATTGGCGGAATTCCCAGAGGAAGAGTTGTCGAATTGTATGGACCAGAATCGTCTGGAAAAACAACTCTAGCACTTCATATCGTTGCTGAATCTCAAAAGAAAGATGGCGTAGTGGCATTCATTGATGCAGAGCATGCCCTTGACCCTGATTATGCTCAGAAAATTGGTGTAAATGTGGGAGATTTGCTTATTTCTCAACCAGATACGGGAGAACAAGCCTTAAATATCGTAGAAACTATGGTCAGGTCAGGATCGGTCGATTTGATTATAATTGACTCAGTTGCTGCTCTTACGCCAAGAGCAGAAATTGAGGGAAGAATGGAAGATCAACAAATGGGACTTCAGGCCAGGTTGATGTCTCACGCGCTTAGAAAATTGACAGCGATTACAGCTAAGAGCAATACAACTGTTATATTTCTTAACCAGATTAGAATGAAGATTGGTATTGTTTTTGGGAATCCAGAAACGACTCCCGGAGGGAAGGCACTTAAATTTTATTCATCTGTCAGAATTGAAGTAAGAAAAGCGGCACAATTAAAAAAGAACGAAGAGGTTATAGGTATCAGAGTTAAAGCAAAAATTGTAAAAAATAAAGTTGCGCCACCATTTAGAATCGCAGAATTTGACATTCTTTACAATGAGGGCATATCTAAATTGGGTGATCTTATTTATACTGGCGTTAAGTTTGATGTGGTCAAAAAAGCGGGTTCGTGGCTTAGCTTTGATGGTAAGAAATTGGGGCAAGGAGTGGAAGTTTCGAGAGAGCATCTTCGAGAGAATCCAAAAATAGCCAAAGAAATTGAAAAAAGAATATATCAAGCGATTAAGGAGTAGTGAGTGGTAAGTATTAATTCGTAAAGAGTGGCAATATCATGGGTACAGATATGTTCGATACTCTTGCGGCATGGTTTTTTTTGGATATTTGTATTTCCTATTCTAGCTCTAGTATGTCTTGGTATTCTTAATTCTAAATTGAACAAATATTCAAGTGGTACGAAATATAAAAATACAAAACTTGCATTACAATTATTTATAAACTTTATTGTCATAGTTATTGTTTTCGGTGCATTATGGATTATATTAAGCATTTTCCTTTTGTAGGTCTATTAACATTCATCCCATCAGTGAGTGTGATATACGCAATAATGCAATATAGAGCTAAAAAATATTTAAAAAAGGACCCGAAAGGGTTCTTTTCTGAGAGAGGGCGCGCAAAGCCATATAAGGTGTGGATATGTGGGCACTAAGTGCCCACATGACGGGAATAAAAAAAAGAATTTGAGAAAGTTTTATTGAATATGTAGAGAAATTATATTTTGGGCAAAGAAGTGAAAAAAAAGAAATGTGGAGAATGAGATAGTTTAGCTAAACAACTCAATAGAGGAGTGAGTTGTTTGATTTTTGACTGTAAATAAAAAAGGACTCGTGAGAGTTCTTTTTTTTATCCAATAATTAGAACCAAAATCGGTAGCTGGAGCTATCGTCTTGTGAAAGGAATTAGTCCTAAAATGCGAGCTCTTTTTATGGATCTAGCCATTTGTCTTTGATGTTTTGCACAAAGACCACTTCTTTTACGTGCTAAAATTTTCCCAAGCGGAGTTAGGTAGCGCTTGATTGCATCGACTTCAGTATGGTGTATTTCTTTAATACTTTTTTGGCAGAAAAAACAATTTCTCATAATAATAATAATTTCAAATGATAAAGTTCAAAGTACAAATCAAAATCAAATAACTAATATATGACATTTGAACTTTGTAATTTAATTTTCTTAGAATGGTATATCCTCAACATCAACCTCTCCTTCGTCTTCTGCTTCAATCTTCTTTTGAGGAGCAGTTTTTGCTGGAGAGCTTTTGCTATTATATGAATTACCTTCTCCGCCTCCGCTAGACTCATTCTTTGGTCCAAGCTGGATTTCTTCTCCAACAATTTCAGTGCGATAACGTTTTTGTCCATCCTTGCCGTCCCAGCTTCTGGTCTGAATACGACCAATGACTAGACAGGTTTTTCCCTTACCAAGATATTGATTAGCAACTTCAGCTAGTCTACCGAAGAGAACGATATTGTGAAAATCACCACTTTCTTGGCGATTTCCTTCCTTATCTTTCCAAACACGGTTAGTCGCTAAGCTGAAATTTGAAACAGCTTGACCAGATGGTAGTGATCGTGATTCTGGGTCAGCTGTGAGGCGTCCTAAAATGAAAGCTTTATTGAGATTCATAAATTAAGGTTCACAAAAGTAAACTATAACTCATTTTCGAGTAATTTTTCTAAAGATTTATCAATGTCTTCAAGTTTTATTTTTGGTTCTTTTTTTTGTTTTTTCCTAACTTTAATTTCGTCTGTTTTTTTAACAGTTTCAACTTTTTTAATATCAGTTTTTTGTTCAGCTTTTATTTCTTTGACTTCTGATTTTGATTCTTCTTTTGAGCCTTTTACTGAAGCTATCTTTTTCTCTGAATCAGACTTATCTTTCTGCTCAGCAATTTCATCCTTTTTGAGAGTTGATTTTTGCTTTCTGTCTGGGCGTTTTCTTGGTACATATTTTTTTGGAACCTCTCTATGAATAACAATCATATATCTAAGGACTTTTTGCTCATGATCAAGATATTCTTTCAATTCGAGGACTCCTTCAGGAAGAGCTTTGAAATAAAGACTTGCGAAGAAAGTGTGACTTTCTTTTTTTATTGGGTATGCTAATTCTAATTGCTTAAAGGCAACTTCTTCGGCAATTTCTGAATTGCTTTTTTTAAGCAAATCTTTAGTTTTGTTCCAAATAGCATTTTTGTCACTTTCGGCAATGCTAGTTGGAAGGTGAAGATTAAGTTCGTAGATTTTCATATTCTTTCGTCAAGGTTCTCCTGAGAATCGGGAGGTTCTTATAAAACAATAAAAAACTTCTATATATACTTTAAGTAAATTTAAGTTTAATCAATATTAACAAAAAAACGAGAGAGAGTCAAGAGTTCCAGAGAGGAGTAGTCTTGTTGTCATTAAAAAAAACAATAAGATTTTAATAAAATATTATTTCACTAATTGATTTTTTATCCATGGGATATACAGCACTGCACATTTAGTATAAGAACCTGCATTAGCAGAACCTTGACGAAAGAATATGAACCTGCATTAACAGAACCTTGGGTTCGGATATTGCAAGCAATACCCTCTCATTTAATCAATTTATCATTATTTGTTATTTATGGGATATACAGCACTGCATATTTAGTATAAAATGGATAATAATGAGATAAATCTATTAAATACTTATACTTATGAAGAATTTTGATTTTTCCATCTTTAAAGCTTACGATATTCGCGGAGTTTATCCTGAGCAAATCAACAAAGAATTCGTTTATAATATTGGGCGTGCTTATTTGGACTATATTCGCGAACTTGAAAAGGTTGACGAGCCTCAAATTGTTGTCGGAAGAGATGCTCGAGAGTCATCAGATGAGTTTTTTGAGGCATTCTCTAGAGGAATAACCGATCAAGGTGGCGATGTTTTTGATATTGACCTTGTAACGACACCTATGCTTTATTGGGCAGTTAATTTTTTAACAGCTCAAGGTGGTGCTATGATTACTGCCTCGCATAATCCTGGAGAATACAATGGGTTGAAGTTGACTAGATCCAAGGCTGTCGTTCTGGGAGGCGAGACAGGACTTGATAAGATAAAAGATAAAATTATTAAAGATAACTTTAAGGAAGGAGAAACAAAAGAGCTCATAGCTAAAAAAGAAGTCATTCCTTATTACATCGATTTTTTAGTTAAAGATTTTAAAGATCTAGGGTTTGATGGCAAACTAGTAATAGATACGGGCAATGGGATGGCTGGTTATATTTTACCAAAACTTTTAGACAGGATGGGAATTAATTATGTTCCACTTTTTTTTGATATAGATTGTAATTTTCCTAATCATGAAGCGAATCCTCTTAAAGAAGAGACGCTTGATAAGCTTAAGGAAACTATAAAAAAAGAAAAGGCTGACTTGGGAGTTGCTTTTGATGGAGATGGTGACAGAGTTGTTTTTGTGACTGAAAAAGGTGAAGTAATCAGAGGCGACTTTATAACTGCTATTCTCTCTGAACAATACTTAACGGAATATAATGGTGCCAGTATTGTTTATGATATTCGTTGCAGTAAGGTGGTTAACGAGAAAATCGAAAAATTTGGTGGAAAAAGTTTTGTATCTAAAGTGGGTCATCCAAATATGAAGTCAAAAATGATGGAAAGCGGAGCAATCTTTGGAGGAGAGCTTTCCTCTCATATATATTTTGCTTTTGATTTTCCTATGAATAAATCCTATTTTGAGTCAGGTTTGTATACAATGCTAAAATTTATTAAACTATTAGTAGACAAAAGTAAGAAAGCTTCAGAAATTTTAAAACCTCTTAATAAATATGCTTATTCTGGAGAGATTAATTTTGAGGTAAAAAACAAGAAGAAGGTGATGGAGAAGATTGAAAAAGAATATAAAAAACGAGGGGAAATTAACAAAATCGATGGAATAAGGATAGATATCAACACAAAAAATGGTTGGTTTTGGTTTATTGTTAGACCATCGAATACTGAGCCAGTTTTGAGGATGATTATGGAGGCGAAAAATAAAAAAATTTTGGAGGAGAAGTTACTAGAACTTCAAAATATAATAATTAAAGAGGGAGGAAAAATAAAATGAATATAAAATTTTGTGGTGCTGCTAGAATGGTTACAGGATCAAATCATTTACTTGAGGTAGCCAATAAAAAATATTTGATTGACTGTGGCTTAACTCAAGGTAGTCAATTCGTAGAAGAACAAAACTACCAAAAACTTCCTTATGATGCGAAAGAAATTGAGGCAGTTTTTGTCACACATGCCCATATTGATCATATTGGACTTTTGCCAAGATTGGTTAACGAAGGTTTTGCTGGCAAAATATACTCAACTATTCCAACTGCAGATTTGGTTATTCCTATGCTTGAAGATGCTTGTCATATTTTAAAGCGTGAAGCACAAGAAAACAGAAAGGCGATGATCTACCAAGAAAGAGATGTCAGGGATTGTTTCGAACTCTTTGAGGGAACTGAATATGGCGTTGAAACAAAAGTGAACAAGAATATAAAAGTTCGCTTCAGAGATGCAGGACATGTTCTTGGCTCAGCTATTATAGAAATTTGGGCCGAAGAAAATGATGAAAAAATTAAAATTGTTTTTTCGGGTGATTTAGGTAATCCTCCTACACCGCTCTTAATGCCAACAGAAATAATTAAGGATGCTGATTATATTTTAATTGAATCAACTTACGGCAATAGGGTTCACGAAGATAAAGATCTTAGAAAGGGGCTTTTAAGGGCAGCTATCGAAGAAACAATTAAAGCTGGTGGAGTTATGATGTTGCCAGCCTTTGCACTTGAAAGAACGCAAGAACTGCTTTTTGAGTTAAATGAACTTGTGGAAAATAAAAAAATTCCACCAATTCCTATTTTTATTGATAGTCCTTTGGCGATTCGTTTGACTGATATTTATAAAAAATATCAACGTTATTATAATCAAAAAGCTAAATATTTAATTTCTCAAGGTGATCAAATCTTTGATTTTCCTGGATTGAGATTTACAGAAAGAACGCCTGAATCAAAAAAAATCAATGATGTTCCTCCTCCAAAGTTAATAATTGCAGGATCGGGAATGTCAAATGGTGGGAGAATTCTACATCATGAGAGACGTTATTTATCTGATCCCAAGAACCTTCTTTTAATTATTGCTTATCAATCTGCTGGATCATTGGGACGAAGACTTTTTGAGGGAGAAAAAACAGTTAGGATGTTTGGCGGACAAGTTCAGGTTAGGTGTAAAGTCAAAGCAATCGGTGGTTATTCAGCACATGCTGACAAAAAAGGATTAGTAAAATGGCTTTCGGGTTTTGATACAAAAAATATAAAGAAGGTTTTTGTTGTTCATGGAGAAGAAAAAGCTGCCTTATCTCTTGTTGACGAAATTAAAAACAAACTTAGCGTAGATGCAATTGCTCCTTCAAAGGGTGATGTTGAAGAGTTAAATTAAGAATTAAACTTAGTCTCGATAGATTCAAGAATGAGTCAATCTCCCAAGTTAAAATATGGCAATTCCACTAGACACAGTAAATAAAATAAAAGAAAACAGACTTTTTAAAGTAATTTTTCTTTATACTCTAGGAGCATTTTTATCTTTTATCTTTTGGCTTTTAGTAAAGATTAATTTTGATACGGTTTTTCTAACAAGCGAGGGAGCACAAAGTCTGTTCTTGACGGGGATGGCTCTTTTATCTTTTTGTTTATTTTTAGCAGTCTTTGCTAATGGAGTTTATTTTTTAAGGAAAATTAAGCTAATTTTGGGATTTATCTTGCTTGTTAATTTTCCATATATTTTAATTTTTGGCTTGACTCTTTTCGCTGTTGAAGGTTTTCTGGTGTTAACCATAGGATTGTATTTTTGGTCAAGCAGAATACGAGCTCACGTTAAAAATAACCCACTCGCAAGTCCTATGATTAGTGGGAGGTTTGGACTTAGGTTGCTTATAACTATATTTTTGTTTGTCATTGCTTTCTCTTTTTATATTAATATTGCCTACGAGGGACAGATTAATTATTTCATTCCCAGACTTGAGCAATATGTTATTAAACTAAGTCACCAAAGCGCTAAATTTGTACTTCCCGGATATAACAAGGATATGAGTGTTGATGATTTTTTGATTTTAGTTACAGAAAATAATTTTTGGAAACGATTTTTAATTTCAGACATAGAAACCAACTTTTCAAGTCCTCAGGCAATTAGTTCTATGAGGCAAGGGCTTGAACAAAAATTTTCAATAGACCTTCAAGGTAAAAGCATAGAAGTTCTTGTTGACAATCTAGTTAATGATTACGTGACTAATAATCTGCTCAAGTCTCAAAAAATATTTTCTGGAGCTGCAGCAATTGCCTTTTTCCTTTTTCTTAAAATTTTTTCAATTGTTTATTACCTGTTAACGCGTTTGTTTATTTGGCTGTGGTTGAAAATTTTCTTTTTGTTTAAGATTGTTCAGAGATCTAGAGAAACAGTTGAAATAGAAAAGATGACATTATAGGTGTAGGTTATTATATTCTGTAAAAAAGAAGATTAAAATCTTCTTTTTTCGTAATCATTGCATCGACAGTATCTATGAATATTCATTCTATAATTCAAGGAATAGAGCAAGTGAGGGGTCGTGTTTGACGTGAGTATGGGAAGTGGTAAGCTAAAGACAGTGCTCGTATCTGACGAATAAAGGAGGTAGTACTTTGAAAAAATATATACCAAACATTCTAAGTTGGTCGCGAATCGTAACCCTACCAGTTATCATGTGGCTGATTGTCTGTTCGACATTGTCAGTGAGTATTAGTAATCTGGTTCTAAATAATTTTCAGATTATTGCAATTTTGCTTTTAGTAGGATTCCTGACAGATATTGCTGATGGGTTTTTAGCAAGATTGTGGAAGGTTGAGAGTAAATTTGGTAATATTCTTGACCATGTGGCAGACAGATTGATGATTTTACCGATAGTGTATCTCTTGGTGATTCATATGTGGGGATGGCCATTGGTTGTTTGGCTTGGCTTTGAGCTAGCTGTGATTGCGGTGTCTGGCTATTTGTTTTTTACTGGCGAAGTTAAGGCAGGAATTGACAATTGGCCAAATTGGTTTGGTAAAATTAGCTATGTTACAACGGCAATTGCTATGATGGTAATGTTGATGACGATAAGATCATTAATTTGGGAGAGTATGTATTTGATCGTGAATTTATTGCTTACAATCTCAATCCTTCTAAGAGCAGTTAGCCTGCAAACATGGTTTAAAAACCATTAAACCCGAGAAAGAAAATCTCGGGTTTTTTAATATAATAATTAAATTTTACAAATTGCCAAGAACAATCTATTGAGCAAGTTCTTGTCTAGTATATTTCTTGATAAAAAGAAAGAATATAGTATCATATTATTAGTTCTCATAAAGGGGAGGAAGAATGATCAGAGAAACTGAAGTTTATGTGATTAGGGGAGTAGAGATCTCTGGCGCGGATGGCGAATATTTTGCCTCCTGCAAAATCGAAGATAAAGAAATCTCGGGATCTGGGGGCAATAAAATAGATGCCTTAGCAGATCTTCAGGCTTCAGTTGAGTTTTATATTCATCATATGAGAGATGCAGGAGAATCATTACCTTCGTGCGTAGAAGTTGTGAATGGGATTGCTCTAACAGTTATATATTCTATCGAAGATACGACCATTAAGGATGAGTCGTGACACGGGATGATGTGATATCATCCCTTTTTTTTGTATATTTTGTTATCCCCAATCTTTTTTCTATTTTTTTTGATATAATGTAAATGCACAGCCCTAAAAAGGGTAGTTTTGAATTTGTTTAAAAAGCCCATTTTTCCTAAACAATCGAGTGGGTTTGTAAAGTAAATTTATGGAAGATAAAAAAATCCATCTTTTAGTAGTCGAAGACGATGAGTTTTTGGTTAAAATGTATGAATCGGGCCTAATTAGAGAGGGTTTTCAAGTTACCACTGCTCAAGATGGAGAAGCGGGCGTGAAAGCAGCTCATGAAGCAAGACCGGACCTTGTTTTGCTTGATTTGATTTTACCAAAAATGGACGGTTTTGCATGTCTAGAAACTTTAAAGGCAGATGCTTCGACAAAAAGAATTCCTGTTATTATACTTTCAAACTTAGGACAAGACTCTGATATTAAAAGAGGATTAGAATTGGGCGCAGAAGACTATTTAATCAAGACAGATTTTACAGTTAAGCAAGTCGGTGAAAAGGTTAAGAAAATTTTAGGAATTAATTTACACTAATATATGGAATTAGGAGAAGCAAAATTAAAAAAACTTTTGATTGAGCCTGGTATTTTAACAGCCGAACAATTTGGGTCAGCTAAAAAACTTTCAGAAGAAAAAAAGATATCTATTGTAAGGGCACTAGTTGAGGCAGATTTCATTACAGAGGATCAATTAGGTCAACTAATAGCGGAGGACTTAGGTATTCTTTTTGTTAGTTTGAAAAAAATTGTTATTCCTGATGAAGTTTTAAAAATAATCCCTCAGTTAGTTGCTAAAACACAGAAAGTTATTTCATTTAAACAAGACAAAGAGGGTCTCAGAGTCGCAATGGCAGATCCAAAAAATCTTGAAATGATAAGATGGCTTCAAAAGAAAACATCAAAAAAAATTATTGCATATTACGCAACTCCAAAAGATATCAAGGGCGCTTTGTCTAGGTATAGAGCAGGATTTAAAGAGCATTTTGAAAAACTAATTAAAGGACAGTTAACGAAAGCGACAAAAGGAGCGAAGCCTGAAGATGCGCCACTTATAAGAATTATTGACAGTATTATTGATTATGCTTATGAAAATAGGGCATCAGATATTCATATTGAGCCAAGAGAAAATAAAGTGGTTGTTAGATATAGAATCGATGGAATTTTACACGATGTTATCTATCTGCCTGCAAGCTTAAAAGATCCGATTATAATGCGCATAAAAGTTTTGTCGCGCATGAGGACAGATGAGCACTTATCGGCTCAGGACGGGAAATTTAGAAAGAAGTTTGAAGATGAGTACTTTGATATTCGTGTTTCGGTTGTTCCGATCGTTGAGGGAGAAAAAGTTGTAATGCGTATTTTGGCTGGGAAATCACGCAATATTACTCTTGAAGATGTTGGTTTTAATGAAAAAGATTTGAGCATAATGAAGGGGATTATAAAGAAGTCATATGGAATGATTTTGGCCTCTGGTCCAACTGGATCAGGAAAAACAACAACGCTTTATGCTGTTTTACAAACAATTAATACGCCAGAAGTTAATATTTCTACGATTGAAGACCCTGTTGAATATGCTATGGATCGTATTAATCAAATCCAAGTTAATAAAAAAACAGACCTTACTTTTGCAAATGGACTTAGGGCAATTGTTCGTCAAGATCCAGACATCATTATGGTGGGAGAAATCAGAGATGAAGAAACAGCTTCTATTGCAGTTAACTCTGCTATGACGGGTCACTTAGTGCTTTCGACTATTCACACTAATACTGCAGCAACAACATTTCCTAGATTAATGGATATGGGCACTAAATCATTTTTAGCTGCTTCGTCAATTAGCGTTATTATAGCTCAAAGATTGGTTAGAAAAATTTGCATTAATTGTCGAGAAAGCTATACGATGAGCGTTGATTCTCTTAAGAATAATTTACCACAAGTTCTATTTGACTATCTTTTAAAACAGGCCAAGACAGGTAAGGAAGTTCGCTTTTATCGTGGCAAGGGATGCAAGGAATGTGGGTTTACTGGATATCAAGGACGCCAAGGAATTTTTGAAGTTTTGGAAGTGAAGGAGAATATCAGAGAAGCGGTTATGCAAAAGGCAAATGCAGATGAGATAGAAAAAATAGCAACTAAGAATGGAATGACACGAATGGCTGAAGATGGAATTCAAAGAGTTTTAAAGGGTGTTACTAGCATTCAAGAGATAATGAGGGTAATACAATAAATAGATTAAAAAACAATAGTTTTTGAATGATGATAATATATGTTAAGTAAGATAAAAATAATTGATAAAATACTTTTCGCTAAACATCTTTCATTGATGTTAACTTCTGGCGTTCCTTTGTCGCAAAGCATAGCTGAACTTGAAGAACAGTCAACGTCCAGAGAATTTAAAAAAATCTTAAGAGACTTAGGTGATGAAATAAAAAAAGGAAAATCTATTGCAACGGGCTTAAAAAAATACGAAAGGGATTTCGGTAATCTTTTTATAGGGATGATAAAGATTGGAGAAGAATCAGGAACACTTGAAGAGAATTTAAAGCATCTAGCCACTCAACTTGAAGGTAATTATGAACTAAGGAAAAAGGTTAAGGGAGCGATGATTTATCCAGCACTAGTTCTTGGGGCAACTTTAACAATTGGATTGGGTCTAGCTGTTTTTGTTATGCCAAAACTTTTGACATTTTTTAAAAGCATGAATGTTAAGCTGCCGTTGATCACAAGAATTCTGTTGGCATCTGTTGCTCATTTAGAAAAGTTTGGAATTTATTATTTTATTGGGTTGATCGTTTTTACTATTTTATTTAGGATTTCTTTGCGAGCTAAAAAAATAAAAAGCTTCATACATAAGATGATCATCGAAATGCCAATCTTTGGCAAAATTGTTAAGAAATTAAATATTGCCTATTTTACAAGAACATTAGCAATTCTTTTAAAGAGCGGAGTTACTATCGTTGAGGCGCTTGATATCAGCTCAACTACTCTTGGAAACTTAGCTTATCAGAATGCTTTAAAAGACGCTTCATCTAAATTAAAAAAAGGAGAAGGTCTCAGTGTCTATTTAAAAAAATTACCGCGACTTATGCCATCAATGGTAGTGAAAATGGTAGAGATAGGAGAGAAGTCTGGGACACTTGAAGAAACACTATTTTATGTGGCGGATTTTTACGAAAAGGAAGTTGATGCGACAACTAAAAATCTCTCTAATATTCTTGAGCCGATACTCTTAATAGTTGTTGGTTTAGTTGTTGGAGTTGTTGCAATTTCAATATTAATGCCGATATATCAGTTCACTAGCGATATTCAGGCAGGTTAATGAAATATGTTAAAAAATTATGCTTCGATTACTTAAGAAAAAAACTCTTCAGTATAATTTTTTTAAAAAAAGTACAGGATTTACACTCATAGAGCTTTCTTTGGTGATGGCTTTGTTTGCAATTATTCTAAGTCTCGCAGTGCCATACGGACTGCGGTTTTTTAGAATAGAAAGATTAGATAGTGTTTCGAGAGATATTCTAACTAATCTTAGATTCGCTCAATCACAAGCAATCAGTCAACAAGAAGATTCTGAGTACGGAATTTACATACAAGAAGATTCTTTCGTTGTGTTTAGGGGGTCAGATTATGCAAACAGAGAAGTGTTGTCTGATGAAATTTTTGATTTTTCAAATCAAGTAATTATTAGTGGTCTTTCTGAAATAGTTTTTTATCGTCTTACGGGCATTCCAAGTGATTCAGGAGAAATACGCTTGGAGAGCGAAGACAGGACAAATATTATTACCATCAATCAACAGGGCGCAATTTCTTTAAGCGTAGGAGTCTCCCTGACTAATCCCTAGTTTATGAAGAATAATTTTTGGTTTTACCAAAATATTTCGAAGAATAGTGGCTTCTCAATCGTAGAGGTTATTATTGCTGCTGCTATTTTTGTTTTACTTATATCGTCGAGTGCCGTATTGCTTTTTTCTAGCGAAGATCTTGGAAGAATAAATTTAGATATTGAAAAGACCACCCTTTATGCTCAGGAGGGACTAGAAGTAACGAGAGCTATCAGAGACAACGATTGGGGATTCTTAGTTCAGGGTGATCATGGAGTATCAACATCAACCGGAGAATGGCTCTTCGATGGAACAAGTGATATTTTAGAAAACAAATATAGGCGAAGTATTACAATAATTGATATTAATGAAAATAAAAAAGAAGTTATTTCTTCAGTACGATGGTTTAATCCTTATGGATTAGAAAAAAATGTAGAATTTACCACTTATTTCACAAATTGGCAAAAGCTTAGCGAGGAAATAGCAGAAAATATTGATCTAGGAGATAGCGCAAAAGATGTTTATGTCGTGGGAGGTTATGCTTATTTAGCGGTAGATACCTCTCACGCAAGCTTAGTGATAGTTGATGTTTTTGATCCTGAGAATCCTCAAGTTGTTTATACGCTAGACTTGAATGGCAAGGGTATAGATGTTTGGGTTGACGGGAATTACGCTTATATCATTTTAGATACAAACAAAATGAAAGTAATTGATATTTCTAGTCCAGAGAGTCCATTCCAAGTTGCTTCTGTTAATTTTTCAGCGCAACCGACATCGGTTTATATCTATGATGGTTATGCGTATATTGGGCAAAGCAAAGATAATGAGGGGTTGGTCATGTATAATGTTGCCAACCCAATAACGCCTTATTATTACAAATCATACAACCTTGGGGCAGGCGCAGTCTATGACGTAAAAGCGGTTAACGGATATGTTTATGTTGCGGTTAATGCCGGCAGAGGATTTTATACAATTGATATGGGCAATTATGCTTATGCGGTCGTGGCAATAGATACTGATAATGGAGGGTTTGAAACATTTTATCTATATGGTCAAACTATTGATTCTTTGGCAGCTGTCGATATAGGGGCTTCTTGTAATAATGTTTATTATTACGATAATAATGCTTACGTGGCGTGTAAGGACGAAGAAGGTGGACTTAAGAAAGTAGATGTATCTTCAATAAATAGCCCAGAACTAACAAATGTTTATGATGTTAATGGCGAAGGTAATGGCGTTTTCTATGAAGGAAGCTACGTTTATGTTGCCACTGAAAATTCTGAAGGAGGCCTTTCTATAATTAATCCATGATTAAATGAATAAAATAAATCTATTTAAATTAGCTTGGATTGGACTGGGTATAATTTTAGTCATTGGAATAATTTTAGTCAGCATATTTTTTGCTAAACAATTTTCTCAAGAAGAAAAAAATATCAGTCAGACTACTATCCCTGAGCACAGGGGAGGAAAAGTGCCAGGAGAAATTATAGTTCAATTTCCAATACCAGATTTGCCAGAAAAAGAATACGGTGAAGAAGATAAGTCTATAAACATTATAACAGCCGATACTAATTTATTTGAAAGCGAGACCACCTTGTCTGGTAATGCCATTAAGCTTCCTGATGAGCCTGCTTTGCCACCAAGTGAAAAAGATATAATTATTTTAAATATTTTAGACGGAGACTTGTCTTTGTCTAAAATAGTAGCAAAAAAAGGCGAAGCAATTATTTTAAAGATTTTAAATGAAGACAAGAATTGTTATTTTTATATTGATGGAGTTGGGGTAGATGAGGAAATAAGAACAAATGAGCTTCTAACTATATCATTTCGAGCTCCTACCAAAGAGAGCGAATTAAAATATTGGATAGAATATACAGAAGCAGAGGGTGTAATAAGCGAGGGACAGCTGATTATTAATTAGTTTCTAATTTAAATTTGACTAAAAATTTAACTCGCAAAATTCAAAACTATTCTTTGGGTTTTACCCTTATTGAAGCAATTGTTTATATAGCAATTAGTAGTATTTTATTGTTAGTTATCACTCATCTTGGGTTTAGTATTTTTGAAAGTAAGCAGAACATATTAGCGAAAGAAGAAGTTACTGAGAATGCTAACTTTATTTTCCAAAAAATTTCTCAAGCTATAAGATCTGCAGATGGTATTGCCTTACCAATAGATACGTCTTCGGAATTGTCACTTGTTATGGATGAAGCAGATATAAATCCTACGAGGTTTTATCTAGATGGCAATGATATCTATGTAGCCCAGGGACTTGGTTCGGGATTAAGTTTGACTAGTGACGGAGTGGCTATTAGTGAACTTGTTTTTACAAGATTAACAGGCTCTACTGGTGGTGATAGTGTAAACATTAAAGCAACGCTTTATTCTCTCAAAGAGAAAATTAACACCTCTTTTCAAGTAACGATATCAACACGTCAATGAATTCCCTAAAAAACAATAAAGGATACATAGCCTTGGTCGGAGTTATTCTGCTTGGTGCTGCAATAATATTAGCGTTATTAACAGTTGGATTGAATGTTAGAACAGGAAGCAAGATAACTCTTAATACAAAAAATTCTGAAAGAAGCTATTTTCTTTCTCAGGCCTGTGCAGAAGATGCACTACAAAAAATATGGGAAAACAGTGAGTATATTGGAAATGAAATATTGACTTTTGACCAAGGAATATGTGGGATATTACCGATCGAAAGTGGTGCCAATAATGAAATAATTATTAAGGTTTATGGAGAGGTGTCAAATCATACAAAAAGAAGTATAATTATAATAGCAACGACGACACCACAAATAATAATTAACAGCTGGACAGAAGCCGTAAGCTTTGAATAAACTATGATTATTTTTTTCAAATCTCAAAAACCTGGAATCGCTCTTGACATATCTGACAGATCAATCAAATTGCTTTCTCTCAAGAAGAAAAAATCAGAAGAGATTGAAGTGGAAAGTTTTGGATATAATATAATAGGAGAAAGAATAATTGAAAATGGCAATATCTTAGATCAGGATAAATTGGCTGAAGTAATTAAGCAGACAATAGAAGAGGCAAATCCAAAACCTCCTCAGGGAAAAAAAATATTTTTAGCAATTCCAGACTCAAGAGTTTTTATAGATACTTACAAGGTAAACACTGAAACATTAAAAAAAGATACGATAGAAGTTATTAAAGAAATGGCATCTAAGACAGTTCCATTTGAGCCAAGTAGTCTTTGTTTTGATTTTAGATGTTTAAATAAACAAAAAAATATAAGTGAATATTTATACGCATCTTCTCCAAAAGATGTAATAGATTCGTATACAGAGACCATTGAAAAAGCAGGATTTGAGCCTAGTGTTTTTGAATTTGAATCTGCGAGCTTAACTAGGGCGCTTATAAAAAAAAGTGAGAGTAGTGTTCTTATTCTTGACATGGGAGCCAGGACAACGAATTTAAGCATTGCACAAAATGGAGAAATAGTATCAAGTATCTTAGTCGATTTCGGAGGAGATCAGCTAACTAAAATAATCGCTCAGAACTTTAAGCTTTCTTTTGAAGAAGCCGATAGAATGAAATTATCAATGGGACTTGAAGGAAACACGAAAGACAATAAAATAAAGTCGCTTATTGAATCGTTTTGCCCAGTTGTTATTGATGAGATGAAGAAGCAAATTGATTATTATGAAGAAACCGCTGACAAGAAAATTGAAGAGATTATCATTTGTGGAGGATCAAGTTTGATGGCGGGTATGGACAAGTGTCTGGAGGACAAGTGTAGCAGAAAAGTTCGCAGAATAGACCCGTGGAAAACTAATGGTATTGCAACAAATTCTGTTAATGATAAAATGTTTAACAAAGAGGCACCAATATTGTTTTCAACAGCTATTGGCCTTGCTTTGCGTAGTTTGGGGGACAAGCCACAAGACGCAGGTATTAATTTATTAAAATTTCGAGGCACTTCAAGGTCTTGATTTGTTTTTAATTTACTTTAGCTTAATTAAGCTTTGTTTTCAGGAGGAGAAGAGTGGTTCACAAGATTTCCCTGATATATTTAAATAATATTCAACATCTTGTTTCTATTCGTAACCTTACCTGTTAAAGACTATGAACAAAAGAAATTCAAAGGGTTTTACCCTTATTGAGCTTCTTATCGTTATTGGCATTATTGCCATTTTAGCGGCCATCGTTATTGTTGCCGTTAATCCAGCCAGACAATTAGCTCAAGCGAGAAACGCTACAAGAAGCGCCAATGCTAACACTATTCTTAATGCAGTTACTCAAAATATTGCAGAGAATGGTAGTTTTACTTGTGCTGCAGGTGATATCCCAGCAACAGCAACAAACCTTAGCAGTGCTGTTGGTGACTATGATATTTGCGCATGTTTAGTTCCAACGTATGTTGCTGAAATGCCTTTTGATCCATCAGACGGCTCATATACTGATTGTACAACTTATGATGCTGGGTATACGATTCAATTAACAACAGAAAGTCGTGTAACAATAACATCTCCATCAGTAGAACTCGATCAAATAATCTCAGTTACTCGCTAGAAATTGCGAAACTGAATATCAGGGAAAGAAAAGGTCTTGTGAAAACAAGACCTTTTTATTAATACTTCCAAAAAAGCTAGCGGACGCCGGACGTCCGTTACTTCTTGAATAAGAAGAGTGAGTTATTAAATATACAGTTATTAGTCCCTTTTTAACTATAAGTATTTATGGTTTATATGTTATAATTATTTTAAGTTTGACGGACGTCCGGCGTCCGTAAGCTTAATAACTTTTAAAGTGTGATTTTATGGGTAGCAGAAAAATAAAACTAGTTAATAACGAAATTTATCATATTATTTCTAGAGGAGTGGGAGGTCTTCCAATCTTTCGCGATAAAGACGATTACTATCGTTGTATTTTTTCTCTTTATAGTTTTAATGATGATAGACCAATAGAGATTCGTCGTGAACGACGTTTAAGGAAAGAAGTTGACGGACGTCCGACGTCCGTCAAAGCTGAAGAGCGTGATAAATTTGTAGAGATTCTTGCATTTTGCTTGATGCCTAATCATGTTCATATTCTTTTAAAACAGATTAAATATGACGGAACTTCTAGATTCATGAAAAAATTTGCTACAGGTTATGCAAAGTATTTTAATGAGAAATATGAAAAAATGGGACATCTTTTTCAAGGAAGATTTCAAGCGATTCATGTCAAAGACGATGCATATCTTAAGGTGATTTTTAACTATATTCATACAAATCCTGTTTCGTTAGTTGAGCCAAAATGGAAGACAGAGGGTATTAAAAATGCAAAAACTACAATAGAGTTTCTTGAAAATTATAAATGGTCAAGCTATCAAGACTATATTGGCAAGAAGAATTTTCCATCCCTTACTAAAAGAAGTTTTTTATCGGAAGTTATAGGGAAAGAAGATGAATGTCGGGAATGTGTTGAGGATTGGGTTAATAATAGAAAATTAATTACAAAAAAAGAATAAAATAACAAAAAAGCTTTGACGGACGCCGGACATCCGTCAAAGCTTAGTAAGGGCTATCGAAGAATTATGTTTGTTGGTTTTTTTAAGTGCTAAAATCATTAAATACGCTATTCCATAGAAGGAGTAGCGTGTTTAGGTAATTGTCCAAGTTTAGTTGAGTGAATTATTATAACTATTTGTGCCTAATATTTTTAAACTTAATCATTCTAGAATACAACGATTAGATGGGTTGGTTATCCAATTTCTATCCACTTTAAACATCATTTATTTTTTGGTACAATTAGAAGTATCAGAATAATCTGGGCTGTTTTTTTAATGTAATCATGTTTTTGTTATTTTACTAATTACCAATAAATGGTTGCTGTTTATCTAAAATTCGCAAGAAAGTACAAGAAATTAATTTTTATATTTTCTGCGTTTTTTATTTTACTAGGTATTTCCTTTGGTGCGTTAACCTTAGCCCAAGAATCAATGAAGGGTGAAGAATGGCAAATAGATGATGTTAGAACAGAGATTATCAAACCAGAAAAAGCAGAAGAGATAGAAAATCGTCAAGATAAAGATCTTCCTGAAAAAAGAACAATGTTTTCAAAAACATTTAATAATGGCGATGGTACTTTTTCAAAAGAATCATTCTTGTTGCCAATTAACTATCTGGACAATAAAGGAGATTGGCAATCAATTAGCACAGAAATAGTTCGTTCAACAGACGATGACTATGACTATATGAATGAGACTAATCTTTTTAAAACATATTTTTCAGTTGATCCTTTTGGAGACATTAAAAATGTTAAATATCAAATAGATGACGCTTGGATGAAATTTAATACAGTTAACAAAGTAGGAATTGAAATTGGAGAGGAGATGACAATGATAGAAGAGAAAGAATATGAAGAATTAAAGGAAGAGTTCAGAGAAAAACACACAATTAATTTTCTTGGCTTTTTTAAAAAATATTTACCATCAAAGAAAGAACTTGGACAGGTAAAAGGAAAAGACAAGAACGCTTTTTATTATCCGGAAGTGATTGAGATCTCAGAAGAAAAAAATATTTTGATTGAAGCTGGTTATGAGATCTCATCAGTCAAATTACTTGAAGAAATTATTCTTACAGAACCAGAGAATATCAAAGAAATCTCTCAAGAAGTTGAACTTCACAATGTCTACGCCAAAGAGGAAGAAGGTATAGTTTCTTTCTATGCTAAAAATACAAACAAGAGACTTTGGTTTTTAGCTAGACCTGTAATGTATGAATATTTTGAAAGATGGGACGAAGACACTAATAATCCTTCTAGATTTGAAAATCATGATATTGATTATAAAATTGAATGCAAAAATCCAGAAAGATTAATTGAAAATTGTCAAACTTTAATTATTTCTAAGGCTATTAGTGAAAAGGGCATAGATTGGATTAATGCGCCCGAAAGAGAATATCCAATCGTTATCGACCTTACCGCTAATTACGATTTTACTGATACTGCAGATAACTGGGCTTACGAAAATGGGGGGTCGTCAATGCCCATTAGTCCAACAGATTATACTGAAAGTGCAACCTCAACAGACTATACTGCTATATCTGTAAGCAATGATTCGAGGTGGTCAACAGATCTTGCAACGACCACAGGTCAATACGATTCACAAATCTATACTTATACAATTGACCAAACTGTTATATCTGAAATTTTTTCAATCGAAGGTCAATGGGAAGGTTATGGAGATACGAGTGCAAGCAAAAACACTTATTTAAAAGTATGGAAAAATGCTTCTTCAACATGGGAGCAATTAGATTCAATTGATTTCACTTCAGCAGTAGACCAGACAGCATCAGGAACAATTTCTTCAAATATCTCTTCATATATCAACGCCTCTTCCGCTTTTTCGGTTTTGGTGAGTACCGAAAAAAGCCTGTTAAGTCAAGGAGAAAGTTGTTCGTCTGGAGTAGAATGCCAATCTAATCAATGTGTAGATGGGTATTGTTGTGATACTAGTTGTGATAGCGTTTGCGTTGCTTGTGCCATTTCTGGAAGCGAGGGAACATGTACGGATGTGACAGCTGGTAAGATTTGGACAGGATCAGCTCTTGCTGATGCTTCAAGTACATCTAACTCCTGTGATAGCTCATATGATTACTGGGGAACAGCAGGCAACTGTACCTATGCTAAAAGATATGCAGAATGTAATGGGTCAGGCTCTTGCGACTCAGATGCAAGTACAAATTACGGTTCTGGAGGAACAATTAATACATCTACTAACTATGTAACTACATCTCAAAGTGGAGGAACATCAGTTCCTCAAACTAATGCTGCATGTGGAACTTGTCAAACATGTTCAAGTGGTAGTTGTGTAGATCAAGGAAGCGGAGAAGACTTGTTTTCTCACTGTTCTGCAGTTACCTGTACAAACTATATCTATGGATGGAGCGGTAACAACTGTGCTGTATATTCAGGATCCTCTTCTAACAACGGAGATTGTAATGGTTCAGGTGCTTGCTATACATCTGTCGCTGATTCATGCTCAGGCATTGGAGCAACTTCTGCTAGTTGTGGAAGTTCTGGATGTTTAGAAGCTTGCACTGCTAATGCCGTAGCTACTAGTTACGACAGCGTCGCAGAGGTTTGTTACCAAGCAGATCAACATAGTTGTAGTGCGGATTATGCTTGTAATGCTTCAGGAACATGTGAAGAGGTGATTTTTTGCTCTGGTGATGCTGGCGACCATAACACAACCAAAACTGTCTCTGGAGGTTTGGTATACTGTGACAACAGCGATCGCCTCTGGACGCCAACCGCAGCGACGAGTTATGAATGGGGCGGCTATGG